>JACCDT010267781.1_pt1 | contig 10622 bp, 9 predicted proteins | sample 7446291 | NCBI WGS metagenome assembly JACCDT01 (sample SAMN15323446, study PRJNA562643) | freshwater metagenome | isolation source: river surface water | place: USA:Blue River Watershed | collected 2017-08-17 | reverse complement strand
GCATCGCCCGCTTCAAGCTGCCTCGGCGCGTGGTGTTCATGGACACGCTGCCCAAGAGCGCGCTGGGCAAGGTGCAAAAGCCCGCCTTGCAGGCCGAACTTCTCCGCACAAACCCTTAATTGGGCTCGCGCGTGACAGCGCGGCCCTGTCAGGCTGGCATCATGGTCGCATTCCAGACCAAGGAGACGACCATGCGCCACACCACCCGCCGCACCAGCCTGATGACCCTGGCCCTCTGTGCCCTGGGCCTGGGCACCCCCGCTGTTCAGGCCCAGACCGCCTGGCCCGTCAAACCCGTCAAGATCGTCGTGCCCTTTGCGCCCGGCGGCACCACCGACATCCTGGCGCGCGCCATCGCGCCCGACCTGTCCAAGGCCTTCGGCCAGCAGTTCGTGATCGAGAACAAGGCCGGTGCGGGCGGCAACCTTGGCGCCGAGCAGGTCGCCAAATCGGGGGGCGATGGCTATACCCTGCTGATGGGCACGGTGGGCACGCACGGCATCAACCGCGCCCTGTATGCCAAGCTGCCCTATGACCCCTTCAAGGATTTCATGCCTATTACCCTGGTGGCCGGGGTGCCCAATGTGATGGTGGTTAACGCCGATTTCGCCGCGGCCAACAAGATCAACACCGTGCCCGACTTCATCCGCTACGCCCGTGCCAACCCGGGCAAGCTCAACATGGCGTCCAGCGGCAACGGCACCTCCATCCACCTGGCCGGTGAACTCTTCAAGAGCATGACCGGCACCTTCATGACGCACATCCCCTACCGCGGCTCGGGCCCGGCCCTGCTGGACCTGGCCGGCGGCAATATGCAGGTGATGTTTGACAACCTGCCCTCGGCCATGCAGCTGATCAAGTCGGGCAAGCTCAAGGCCCTGGCCGTGACCAGCAGCCAGCGCTCGGCCGCCCTGCCCGACACCCCCACCGTGGAAGAAGCCGGCAACCTCAAGGGCTTTGAGGCCAGCAGCTGGTTTGGCCTGCTGGCGCCCGCCGGCACGCCGCCCGATGTGGTCAACCGCATCCAGCAGGAAGTGGCCAAGTCCTTGGCCACGCCAGCCCTCAAAGAACGTCTGGCGGCGCTGGGGGCCATCCCCAGCGGCAACACCCCGGCCCAGTTTGCGGCCCTGATCGAATCGGAACACAAGAAGTGGGCCGAGGTGGTCAAGGTCTCTGGCGCCAAGGTGGACTGATGGCCTGGTTCGACGGCTTCGAGCGGCAGACGATCTCCCTCGGCGGTCTGCCCGTCACCTTCCGCCGCTCGGCCGACTGGGGCCAGGGCCAGCCGGTGCTGGTGCTGCTGCATGGCTTCCCGCAAACCCATGTGATGTGGCAGCGCGTGGCCCAGCAACTGCAAGGCCGCTACCGGCTCGTCATGCCCGACCTGCGCGGCTATGGCGATTCGTCACACGCGCCCGGGGATGCCGAACATGCGCACTACAGCAAGCGGGCCATGGCGCAGGAAGTCGTCGACCTGCTCGACCACCTGGGCGTGCAGGACTTTTTCCTGTGTGGCCATGACCGCGGCGGCCGCGTGGCGCATCGGCTGGCGCTGGACCACCCGGCGCGCGTGAAGAAGCTCTGCGTGATCGACATCGCCCCCACGCTGGACATGTATGGAGGAAATTGGGGTCTTGGGAATGGGGGTCAGAGCCCGATTGCTACGCAATCGGTGTCCGACCCCCAATCCCACGGCTCTGCCCCCCATGTCCCCCACGACGTTTATTTTGACTTTGCCCAGGCCTATTACCACTGGTTCCACCTGACCCAGCCCGCGCCCCTGCCCGAGCGCATGATCGGCGGCAATGCCCAGGCGTATTTGCACGCCAAGTTGGGCGGCTGGGGCAGCGGTGGCCTGAGCCACATCGAGCCCCAGGCGCTGGCCGAATACGAGCGCTGCTTCTGCACCCCCGAAGCCATCCACAGCGCATGCGAAGACTACCGCGCCAGCGCCGGCATCGATCTGCAGCACGACCGCGAGAGCCGGGCCAGGGGCGAGAAGATCGCCTGCGACACCCTGGTGCTGTGGGGCGCACGCGGCGTGGTCAACCGCCTGTTCAAGCCGCTTGAGCTCTGGCAAGCCCAGTGCTCGGCCAAGGTGACGGGGCAGGCGGTGCCGGCGGGGCACTTCATTCCCGAAGAACGGCCCGAGGCCACCGCTCAGACGCTGGCCGATTTCATGGTTTGAGCTGCGGGCCGGAAATCGGTCTGCCGCTGACCGTTCGATTCGTTGCGGGAATGGCTGGCTGACGGCGACAGCGATCGGCCAGACCGCATTGAACCCGGTCGGCAAGCGGGCACCGGCCATCTGACGCCGTCAGGCGCAATGCATGGGATGCCGCCTAGCCTTGATCGGCATCCAAGATGTCATCCGTGTGGCTGGGGTCAATCTGCCCCATGTTCTCCAGCAACTTGACCAAGTAGTGCAAGGTGTGGGTCATGTCGGTTGTGGAGAAATCCGACATGGCCTGCTGGTAATAGGCCCTGATTTTGGGCTGTGCCTTGTCCACCCAGACATGACGCCCCGATTCGGTGAGCACCACCAGACGCGAACGTCGGTCGCGTTGATCGGCGATCACCTGGACATGGCCATCTCGCTCCATTCGCGTCACCAACCCCGCCAGGTTTTGCCGGCTCACCATGAGGTATCGGGCGAGATCACCCATGCTGATGCCCTCTGCCGCCTCCTGCCTGGATAAGGCGCCCAACACGGCCCATTGTTGCGTGGTGATGCCTTCATCCTGAACCGCTCGGGTGCCGGTTTTATGCATCATGTTTGCACACTGATAGAGCTTGAAGAAGATCCTGTTGGTCAGGTCTAGCCGGATATTTTCAGTCTGTTTCATAGGGAAAACCATGACGAATTGAATTCCAAAGCAGGCTTGCTTGCAATAGGGAATGCCCGTAGACTGTGCAACATGTTGTCATAAATAACCCCGGCAACCCACTTTTCTGACAAGACATTCCAGGAGCACCCATGAAAAACCTCAGTGGCAAAACCATCATTGTGACCGGCGGCGGCGGCGGCATCGGGGGCGCCACGTGCCGGCGCTTTGCCGCCGAGGGCGCCAAGGTGGCGGTGTTTGACATGAACCTGCCGGCGGCGCAAAAAGTGGCCGAGGAAATCAACGCTGCCGGCGGTACGGCTTCGGCCTTTCAATGCGACATCACCGATCGAACAGCAGTAGACGCTGCTGTCGCAGCAGCGCAATCGCAGATGGGCCCCATTGATGTGCTGGTCAACAACGCCGGCTGGGACATCTTCAAACCCTTTACCAAAACCGTTCCCTCCGAGTGGGACAAATTGATCGCCATCAACCTGACCGGCGCCTTGCACATGCACCACGCGGTGCTCCCCGGCATGGTGGCTCGCGGCGGTGGACGGATCGTCAACATCGCGTCTGACGCCGCCCGTGGCGGCTCTTCAGGCGAAGCCGTCTACGCCGCATGCAAAGGCGGACTGGTGGCCCTCTCCAAAACCCTGGCCCGTGAACACGCCCGTCACAACATCACGGTCAATGTGGTTTGCCCCGGACCGACCGACACCGCTTTGCTGGCCGGTTTCGCAGAAGGTGCCGCCAACCCCGAAAAACTGATGGACGCATTCAAGAAGGCGATCCCACTGGGTCGTCTGGGCCAGCCGGACGATTTGGCTGGCGCCATTGCCTTCTTCGGCAGCGACGACGCGGCCTTCATTACCGGACAAGTCATCAGCGTGTCCGGCGGCCTGACCATGCACGGCTGATCGGCCACCCCAATCATTCTGGAGAAACACATGCAATTTGAAGACATCCTGTACGAAGTCCGCAACGGCGTGGCATGGATCACGATCAACCGCCCCGACAAGATGAATGCCTTTCGTGGGACCACCTGCGACGAGATCATCAAGGCCTTGAACAAGGCCGGTTACGACCGGGATGTGGGTTGCATCGTGCTCGCTGGCGCCGGCGATCGCGCCTTTTGCACCGGGGGTGATCAGTCTGCCCACGACGGCAACTACGACGGACGCGGCACGATTGGCTTGCCGATGGAAGAGTTGCATACGGCGATCCGCGACGTGCCCAAGCCTGTGATCGCGCGCGTGCAAGGCTACGCGATTGGGGGCGGCAATGTGCTGTGCACCATTTGCGATCTGACCATTTGCTCGGACAAGGCCATCTTCGGCCAGGTCGGCCCCAAGATGGGTTCGGTCGATCCCGGTTACGGCACGGCCTTTCTGGCACGCGTGGTCGGGGAAAAGAAGGCCCGCGAGATTTGGTACCTCAACAAGCGCTATTCCGGTCAAGAGGCCGTGGACATGGGACTGGCCAACATCTGCGTGCCCCATGAGCAGCTCGATGCCACCGTGCAGGAATGGGCCGAAACCATCTGCGAGCGCAGCCCCACCGCGATCGCCATTGCCAAGCGCAGCTTCAACATGGACACCGCCCATCAGTCGGGGATTGCCGGCATGGGCATGTACGCACTGAAGCTGTATTACGACACCGAAGAATCGCGTGAGGGGGTGAAGGCTTTGCAGGAAAAGCGCAAGCCCGACTTCCGCAAATACGCCAAATAAGCACAGCCACCGAGGACGGCAGATGAATCCCAACCCCTACATCCACGAAGACCTGCAGGCACTGGCTGAAACGGCACGCCGATTTGCCGATGAAAAAGTCAAACCTGGCTTTCTCGAACGAGACAAAACCCGCGAATTTGATCGGACCTTGCTTCGGGAGATGGGGGACATGGGATTCATCTGCCCCGAACTGCCCGAGCAGTTTGGGGGACTGGGCATGGGCTGCCTGGCGGCGGGTGTGATCCACGAAGAGATCGCCAGGGCGGACCTGAGCTTCTCCTACCTCAATCTTCTGGCTTCGCTCAACAGCCAGATCCTCTACAAGTACGGCAAGCCTGAAGTGGTTCAGCCCTGGCTGGACAAGCTGCGGCTAGGCCAAGCGATCTGCGCGATCGCGCTGACCGAGCCGCGAGGCGGATCGGATGCGGCCAACCTTCGGCTCAAGATTGACCGCGATGGCGATCACTACGTCGTCAATGGCGAAAAAACGTCGATTTCCGGCGCTGATCAGGCCGACATCACCGTGGTGTTTGGCCGAACCGGAACCCCCGAGTCGGGTGCACACGGGGTGACCGCCTTGCTGGTACCGATGGACACCCCGGGCCTGACGACCAGCCGCTTTGACTGCCTTGGCCAGCGCGCCATCGGTCGTGGTTCGATTTTCTTCGAGAACGTGCGCATCCCGGTGAGCCACCGTCTGGGCGATGAAAACAAAGGATTTGTGCAGGTCATGCACGGCTTTGACTTCTCGCGCTCGCTCATCGGCCTGCAATGCTTGGCCGTGGCGCGCGTCGCTCTGGAAGAAACTTGGGAATACATCACTCAGCGACAAGCGTTCGGGCAGCCCCTGTCGGCCTTTCAGGGTGTGACACACCCCTTGGCGCAATACGACACCGAGGTCGAAGGCGCCCGCCTCTTGTGCCTGCAAGGCCTCTGGCTCAAGGACCAGGGCTTGCCGCACACCGCCGAAGCGGGCATGGCCAAGTGGTGGGGCCCCAAGCTGGCCTATGACGTCATCCACCAGTGCCTGTTGTGTTACGGCCATGGCGGCTACGACCGGGGGCTGATGGAGCAGCGCCTGCGCGACGTTCTGGGTTTCCAGATTGGCGATGGCACTGCACAGATCATGAAAACCATCATCGCCAGAAACCGTGCCGGCCGCCAGTTCGTGCCTGCTTGAAAAAAAGTTCACGAATAACAAGAAGTTGACCACCTGACCCAGGAGACAAACATGGAATTTGACGCCGTACTGCTGGCTCCACGCCGCGCCGACATGGTCGCGCGCGGTTTGTGGCATGACCGCACCATCAATCAGGAACTGGACGCCTGCGTCGCCGCCTGCCCCGAAAAGCTGGCCCTGACCGCGTACCGGGTTGAAGCTGGGGATGTCCGCCGCTTCACTTATCGGGAGCTTGCCCAAATGGTCGACCGTGTGGCCGTGGGGCTGTCGCGCCTGGGGGTGAAAAAGAACGATGTGGTCGCATGCCAGCTGCCCAACTGGTGGCAGTTCACCGTGACTTACCTGGCCTGTTCGCGCATCGGCGCGGTGATCAATCCCTTGATGCACATTTTCCGCGAGCGTGAACTCAACTTCATGCTCAAGCATGGTGAAGCCAAGGTCATCATCGCCCCCAAGGCCTTTCGTGGCTTTGATTTCGAACAGATGATCCAGGGCATCCAGCCCAATCTGCCCGACCTGCGGCACATCGTCGTCGTGGATGGTCAAGACGCCAACAGCTTCGATGCCTTGCTCAGTGGCCCCGCCTGGGAAAAGGAGGCCGACGCTGCCACCATCCTGAGCGGCAACCGACCGGGTCCTGACGACATCACCCAGCTGATCTACACCTCGGGCACCACCGGCGAGCCCAAGGGGGTCATGCATTCGGCCAACACCGTGATGGCGAACATCATCCCGTACGCCAACCGGCTCCAGCTCGATGCTGAAGATGTGGTGCTGATGGCTTCGCCGATGGCCCACCAGACTGGCTTCATGTACGGCTTGATGATGCCCATCATGCTCAAGGCCAGTGCCGTGCTGCAAGACATCTGGGAGCCAAAGAAAGCGGTCGAGGTCATCAACAGCGAAAAAGCCAGCTTCACGATGGCCTCCACGCCGTTCCTGACGGATCTGACCAAGGCCGTGGTGGAAAACAAAACGCCAGTCCCCACACTGAACACTTTTCTCTGTGCCGGCGCGCCCATTCCGGGGCCGCTGGTCGAGCAGGCGCGTGCTGCCCTGGGCACCAAGATCGTGTCGGCCTGGGGCATGAGCGAAAACGGCGCGGTGACGCTGATCGAATTGAACGACCCGGACGAGCGCGCCTTCACCACCGACGGCAAACCGCTGGTTGGCGTGGAACTCAAGGTGGTCGATGCGGACGGTGCGCCTGTGCCATCAGGACAAGCCGGCAGGCTTCTGGTGCGTGCGTGCTCCAATTTCGGAGGCTACCTCAAGCGCCCCCACCTCAACGGTACGGATGCCGATGGTTGGTTCGACACCGGCGATCTGGCCCGCATGGACGCGCAGGGCTATGTGCGCATCACGGGCCGCAGCAAGGATGTGATCATCCGAGGCGGCGAAAACATCCCGGTCGTCGAAATCGAATCGTTGCTCTACAAGCATCCCGCTGTCGCACTCGCCGCCATCGTGGCATACCCAGACGACAGACTCGGCGAGCGCGCCTGTGCCGTGGTGGTACTCAAGCCCGGACAAAGCCTGGACATGTCCACGATGGTGGCTTATCTCAAAGAGCAAAAAGTCGCTCTTCAGTACATCCCCGAGCGACTGGAAGTGCGCAGCAGCATGCCGTCCACGCCGTCCGGAAAGATTCAGAAATTCAAGCTGCGCGAGGAATTGCGCGCCAGTGCAGCTTAACGCCCAGCGCTCAACTCACCCATAAATCAGGAGACAGACCATGACCACTTCACGACGCCTCAATATGCGCCGCACCCTCACGCTGGCCGCTTTATCCCTTTTGGGTTTGGGCACAGCCATCGGCAGCCACGCGCAGGCTTGGCCGAACAAGCCCATCAAGATTGTTGTGGGCTTCGCCCCAGGCGGCACCACCGATGTCATGGCACGATTGATGGCGCAGCATCTCAGTGAGAGTCTGGGTCAATCGGTGGTGATCGATAACAAGCCCGGCGCCAGTGGCAATATTGCAGCGGCCGAAGTCGCGCGCGCTGCGCCCGATGGCTACACCCTGTTCATCTCGCCCACCTCGGTCGAGACCGCGAACCCTTCGCTGTTCAAATCCAGCCCCGTTCTGCCCTCCCGCGACCTGACACCCGTTGCCGGCATCGGCAAGACCCAGATGTACCTGGTGGCCAAACCCCAAACCACCGCCAAGGATGTTCGCGAACTGGTGGCACAGGCCAAGGCTCAGCCTGGCAAGTTGAGTTATGCCTCGGCTGGTGCAGGCACCCCTCCACATCTGGCCTGTGAGCTGTTCAAGCAAGCCACCAGCACCGATATCGTGCACGTCCCCTACCGCGGCGCGGCGCCGGCACTCCAAGATGTGCTCTCTGGCCAAGCAGACTTTGTCTGCGATCCCGGCATCGCGTTTCCCCACATTCGTTCGGGCAAAGCCAAGCTGCTGGCCGTCGTCAGTGAAAAGCGCTCGCCGTTCTTCCCGGATGTGCCCACTGTCGCCGAGCAGGGATTCAGGGGCAATTACATGGACATCTGGTTCGGCATGTGGGCCCCCAACGGCACGCCCGCCGATGTCGTGACGCGATTGAGCCGCGAGCTGTCCAAAGCACTGGCTCAGCCAGCTGTCAAAGCACGTTATGCCGATCTGGGCGCTGAAAACGTGGCACTGGACCCCGCTGAATTCCGCACCTTGCTGGCTGCCGAAGGCAGGCTGCTGTCGGGTCTCATCCGGGATCAAAAGATCTCGGTTGATTAAAGAGGTGATGAATATGTCCGAGTCCCCAGTTCTGCAGACACGTCATGGCCGTGTCGGTGTGCTGACCCTCAACCGCCCCGCGCAGCTCAATGCCCTCAATGACGCCTTGATGGACGCCCTGGGTGAGGCGTTGCTCAGCCTGGACCGGGACCCGGACATCGGCGCCATCGTGATCACCGGAAGCGACAAAGCCTTTGCGGCCGGCGCCGACATCGCCGTGATGGCCGACTGGAGCTATATGGATGTCTACCAGAGCGGCTTCATCTCCCGCAACTGGGAAACCATCCGCCAGGTGCGTAAGCCGGTCATTGCCGCCGTGGCGGGCTACGCCATGGGCGGCGGTTGCGAGCTGGCCCTGGCCTGTGACATCGTGATTGCCGCCGATTCTGCCCGGTTTGCTCTGCCCGAAATCAAACTGGCCATGTTGCCCGGCGCCGGTGGTACCCAACGCCTGCCACGCGCCATCGGCAAGGCCAAAGCGATGGACATGTGTCTGTCGGCACGCATGCTCAACGCCGAAGAAGCCGACCGCTACGGCCTGGTCTCGCGCGTCGTTCCCGATGCAGAGCTTCAGGCCACGGCGCTCAAGCTCGCCACGCAGATTGCGGGCTACTCCTTGCCAGCATTGATGGCCATCAAGGAGTCGGTCAACCGCGCCCACGAAGCCAGCCTCTCAGAGGGCATTCTGTTCGAGCGCCGTGCACTCCACGCCCGCTTTGCCAGCGCCGATGCCCACGAAGGCATGCACGCCTTTCTGGATAAACGCCCGCCTGTTTTCCAACACCGCTGACCCGGAGTCCCTTCATGGCGCTTGATGCCGAATCCTTTGACCTCTTGCTGCCCACCCTGCAGCGCTTCATTCAGGAGCGCCTGATCCCCGCAGAGGACCACCTTGAAGCGCATGACGATGTGCCGTCGGACATCGTTCAGGAGATGAAGGAGATGGGTCTGTTTGGCCTGACCGTGCCGGAGTCGTTTGGCGGCATCGGCCTTTCGGTCAGCCAGGAGGTTTTGGTCAACTACGAACTCGGTCGGACCGCGCCTGCTTTCCGTTCGGTGTTTGGCACCAACATCGGCATCGGCTCCCAAGGCATCCTGATGGACGGTACGCCGGAGCAACAAGCCGCCTACCTGCCGCGCGTCGCCAGCGGCGAGCTGATCATGTCGTTTGCCTTGACCGAGCCCGATGTCGGCACCGACGCGGCTTCGCTGAAGACGCGAGCCGAACGCGACGGTGACCATTACGTGCTCAACGGCACCAAGCGCTACATCACCAATGCACCCCGCGCGGGCGCCTTCACGCTGATGGCCCGCACCGGCGGCCCGGGCGCCAGCGGTGTCTCGGCCTTCATCGTGCCGGCCCATTTGCCGGGCATCACGCTGGGCAAGCCCGACAAAAAAATGGGCCAGCGCGGCACCAAAACCTGCGACGTGATTCTGGAAAACGTGCGCGTGCCTGCTGCCAACATCATCGGCGGTGTGCCCGGCCAGGGTTTCAAGACCGCGATGAAAGTGCTCGACCGCGGGCGGCTGAACATCTCTGCCGTTTCCTGCGGTCTGGCCTCGCGCATCCTCGACGAAGCACGCCGCTACGCCCGTGACCGCAAGCAGTTTGGCAAACCGATTGGGGAGTTCCAGCTGATCCAAGCCATGTTGGCCGACAGCCAGGCGGAGCTGCTGGCTGCCTGCTCTTTGGTCAAGGACGTCGCCGCCCGTTTTGACAAGAAGCCCCCGCATGTCTCCGACCCGGAGGTTTCCATGCAGGTGTCCTGTGCGAAATTGTTTTCTACCGAGATGGTGGGCCGCGTGGCCGATCGGGGTGTGCAAATTCATGGCGGCGCTGGCTACATCAACGAATATCCGGTCGAACGTTTTTATCGCGATGCGCGTCTGCTGCGTCTCTACGAGGGCACCACGCAAGTTCAGCAAATCATCATCGGTCGTGAACTCTTGCGTACAGCCTGAAGTCGTTCAACAGTTTTTGAAAATCGGTCATCGAAGTGGAGTGATGCCATGAAAATTCTCGTCGCCGTCAAGCGGGTGGTGGATTACAACGTCAAGGTGCGCGTCAAGAGCGACAACAGCGGTGTGGACATCGCCAACGTCAAGATGAGCATGAACCCGTTTGACGAAATCGCGGTCGAAGAAGCCGTGCG
>JACCDT010308967.1_pt1 | contig 10625 bp, 10 predicted proteins | sample 7446291 | NCBI WGS metagenome assembly JACCDT01 (sample SAMN15323446, study PRJNA562643) | freshwater metagenome | isolation source: river surface water | place: USA:Blue River Watershed | collected 2017-08-17 | reverse complement strand
GTACTTGCGTGAGCAGGCAGGACTAGTAAAGGAATTGCAAGAACTCTTGAAAAATCCACGTGACCTCGTGACAGCGGTAGAGGCCTTAGTTCAGGAGCGCAATGAGTTGCGAAAAGAAATTGAACACCTATTCTTGGAAAAGGCTGCTGCGGTAAAGGAGCAATTGAAAGGACAGTTTGTTGAAAAAGAAGGCAAGCAAGTGCTCATTGCGTCAGTTGAATTGCCAAATGCGGATTCTTTGAAAAAGTTGGTGTATGAGTTAAAAAATGAGGTTTCCAATGCATGCATTGTTTTGGCTGCCTCCATCAGCAATACTCCTCAGGTGGCTGTATTTATCGATGAGTCTTTATTGGAGTCCACTGGACTGCATGCGGGTAACTTGGTTCGAGAATTGGCCAAAGAAATCCAAGGAGGTGGAGGAGGGCAACCTTTCTTCGCAACTGCTGGAGGCAAAGACCTGGCAGGCTTGCCTAAGGTGGTAGCCAAAGCTAAGTCTCTCTTGTTGTAATTGATTTTTAAGCATCCATGTTGACTCAGGAACTAACAGACAAGTACCAATTGGTGGTAGGGCTGGAAGTTCATGCGCAATTGGCTACCTCCAGTAAACTATTTGCTGGAGATGCCAATAATTTTGGTGCTCAAGCCAATACCCAGGTTTCAGTCATTACGCTAGGGCATCCGGGTACCTTACCCAAACTAAATATGCGTGCCCTGGAGTTCGCTGTTCGTATGGGTTTGGCATGTGAATCCAATATAAGCAGGAAAAGCAGTTTTGATCGGAAAAATTACTTTTATCCAGATTTACCCAAGGGATATCAAATCACCCAGGACAAAGAGCCGATCTGTGTAGGAGGTAAAGTTATCCTGACTTTGGAGGATACTGCTGAGCGTGAGATTCAGTTGAACCGAATTCATTTGGAAGAAGATGCAGGGAAATTGATCCATTCTCCGGAACGTGAAGACAGTTGGGTTGATTACAATCGAGCGGGTACTCCATTGATTGAATTGGTAACTGAGCCCTGCCTCCAATCTTCAGAAGAGGCGGTTGCCTTTTTGACTGAGATCAGAAAAATGGTCATGTATTTGGGAATCTGTGATGGAAACATGGAAGAAGGATCCCTACGCTGTGATGCCAACGTATCGGTTAGGCTTCGCGGTACTAAAATGCTGGGGAAGAAGGTGGAAATCAAAAACATGAACTCCTTCCGCAACTTGGGACGTGCCATTGATTTTGAATATGAGCGCCAAGTGAGTTTGCTTGAAGGCGGGCAAGAGATTGTATCAGAAACACGAACTTTTGATGCAGATAGAGGAGCGACGGCGAGTATGCGCACCAAGGAGGAATTGAACGATTACCGGTATTTCCCTGAGCCAGATTTACCCCCGGTTTTTCTGACGGAGGAGTGGATTGCTGCCGTACGTGCTGAATTGCCGGCCTTACCCAGAGAAGTATTTCAGAAGTTTACATCGGTCTATGGTCTGCCACGATATGATGCTGCGCTACTGACTGAGGTAAAGGAGGTAGCAGATTGGTTTGAGTCTCTTTGCGCTCATACCCGACATTACAAGGCAGCTTCCAATTGGATGATGGGGCCCATTAAGTCCTTTTTGAATGAGACGGGAACTTCCTATTTTAATTTCCCTACAGGTGTGGAGGCGATTGCTCAGTTAATTGACTTAGTAGAAGAAGGGCTGGTATCCTTTTCTGTAGCTTCACAGAAGATTTTTCCTGAACTTTTGCTGCATCCGGATGTTACACCTCTGTCCATTGCACAAAAGTTCAATTTGATTCAGGAGAGTGATGCAAGCTTTTTACTGCCTTTGGCAAAAGAAGTAGTGCTTGAAAATCCAGGCAAGGTAGCCGAGTACAAATCAGGTAAAAAAGGCCTGTTAGGATTTTTTATGGGGGAATTGATGAAAAAATCGAAGGGGAAGGCTGACCCAAAAGCAGCCACCCAACTTATAACGGATTTATTAGCGAATTAAATGATGAGAAAATTTATGTTAGGAATTTTAGTGAGTGCTACCCTGGCCTTATTCTCCTGCGGAGGTTCGGATTCAGCAGCTGGCAAAGTGGTCATTACCGGGAATCTACAAAATGCTCCTGAAGGAGTGGTGGTCTTGTCCCAATACACAGACAGTAGACCTAAGGTGTTGGACACTTTGGAAATTGAATCCAATGGCGACTTTACTTATGAATTTGATTCCATAGCCACTCCTACTTTTTATGAGTTGAATCTTTACGGTCAGCGCGTCGTTAAATTGGCCCTATTTAAAGAAAATGTGGACGTGAAATTCAATTTTTCTGACCCCAATAGCCTCCAAATTGAAGGTTCGCAGGATAGCAAGGAAATGCTCAAGTTGGAGAAGCTGATGGAATCGTATCAAGCGCAAGTCAATCAGCTCAACGAACGGTATTACGAAGCGATGAACAAAAACAATGGGGAAGCGATTCGTCAAATTCAGTTGGATGCGATGAATCTAGAATCTCAACAAGTTGTAAAAGTGAAAGAGATGATTGAAAGCATGGGTAATTCCTTTGCTTCTTTAGCAGCTATTGGGCTTTTAAACCCACAGAATGATTTTCCATTTATCGATGCGCTGGTTACCAAACTTAACGAGAATTACCCTGGTACCATTGCCATCATGCAGATGAAGCAGCAATTGGATGAGTTGAGGGCCTTAGCAGTAGGTCAGGTTGCACCAGATATTGTTCTTCCTGATCCAAGTGGCAAGACAACCAAGCTTTCTGATTTGAAAGGAAAGTATGTGCTGATTGATTTTTGGGCGGCTTGGTGTAAGCCTTGTAGACAAGAAAATCCAAACGTAGTTCGTCTCTACAATCAGTACAATTCCAAAGGCTTTGAGGTTTTTGGAGTGTCGTTGGACCGTAGTAGAGAAGATTGGGTAAAGGCGATCGCGGATGATAAATTAACCTGGACACAAGTTTCCGATTTGCAATACTTCAATTCAGCTGCAGCTGTCTTGTATCAGATCCAAGCAATACCTGCCACTTACTTGGTTGATCCAGATGGGAAAATCATTGCAAAGGACCTGAGAGGGCCTAGCCTCGAAGCCAAATTGGCTGAACTATTTGACTAATTGAAAAATATCCTCCATAAAAAAAGCCTCCCAATTTGGAGGCTTTTTTTGTTTAAGAGTCACCCGAAAAAACTAAAGAAGGAAAAAATACTGTGTAGTCCTTCTTCAAAAAATAGATTCGTTTAAAAAAGAAATGCGAAAAGTTTTATCACCCGATATAAAACTAATTAAAAAATTAGAAAGTAAAAACATATTTAAATAAATTAAAAAATAAAAAATTGTATTTTAACAATATTTATAATTAAGGTCGATACAATTTTTTTGGACTGAATTCTCTTTCTTTCATTAGCAATAGATTTTTTGATTTAGTTTCATCCAAAGTATCTTGGAAGAATCCAATAAAATTTTTGAGTCTTTTTATGAATCCTTCCTTTTTTTCAAGGGATGAGGAGGTGTTTGGGTTTTTGACTTCAATCTTCTTGTTTAGAGCCTAATTTTTACCCAAGTTCTCCTGAGAAAATTTTACATTTGTACTCTTTACATTTCCTTAAATGCCCAAGCTTCTTCTTCTTTCCACCGAACCGATTACTTTCAAGCTATTGCTTTCTGGTCTGCCTAAGTTGATGAAGGAGCAGGGCTGGGAGGTAATTCTGGTTAGTGCCGATGGAAGAGAAGTACAGCAGATTTGCCGTTTGGAAGGGGTGCGCCACGAGGTCATCCCTTTTGTGAAAGGGGTAAACTATGTGGAAGACTGTATTTCCTTTTGGTTATTGTTTCAATTGCTCCGAAAAGAAAGGCCGGATGTGATCCATAGCTACGACCCCAAAGCGGGTTATTTGGGAATGCTAGCGGCCAAGTTTGCGGGGATTACCCATCGAATTCATAGCATCACCGAAATGCCGGTTCATGCAAAGAATTCCCAGAAAGGGTTTACACTGTTAGAAAAATGGACTTTTTCGAGTGCTACGGCACTTTGGGTCAATTCGACTGGAATGCTTTCCTATTTCACTAGTAATTCAAAACTAGATTCCTCAAAATTCAGCCTACTTGGACATGGGTCCACCTTAGGGATTGATTTGGATAAGTTTAATCGGCAGGTATTGAAGGAAAATCATCTGGTGGCTGCTACCATGCGAATTCTACCAGGAGAGAATGATTTTATCATTTTGGCAGTAGGCAAGTTGATCAAACGAAAAGGGATTGAGGACTTAGTGGCTGCTTTTTTGCGTTCCAAGATTGTATCTTCCTCGAAGTTGGTCCTAATCGGATCCTTTGATAAGGAAGAAGAACCGCTTGACCAAGAAATTCTACAAACCATCCGAGAGCATCCTCGTGTGGTTCAAATTGATTGGACAGACCATGTGGAACATCACTTAGCTTTAGCTGATGTTCTGGTTCAGCCTTCCCATGAAGAAGGATTTTCTAATGTGCTCTTGGAAGCTGCAGCCATGCAAGTTCCGATTATTTGTTCCAACTGTGTGGGAAATACTTCCCTGATCAAGCAGAAAAAAACTGGTTTGGTGTTTCCCGTAGGGGAAGTGTCAGTATTGAAAGAAGCATTGGAATTCGCCTTTGTCAAACGCGATGCGCTTGCTACTTATTCGGATGCCTTGTATCAAGAAGTACAAGAAAAGTTTGACCGTAAATCAATGCGTCAATTGCAGTTGGAAAAGTACCAAAGTTTAGTTTCTGGTCAAGAATAAGTGTTGCTATGGAATTATGTGGTGATCTAATCCTGATTTGTTACCGATGAAATACCTTGTCACTGGATCTGCTGGGTTTATTGGATTTCATGTGGTACAGCACTTGCTCGCGACTGGGCATGAAGTGCTGGGTTTGGATAACATCAATTCGTATTACAGCAGGGAATTAAAGTTTGCACGACTAGCTGAATCTGGAATTGCTTCTGAAAAGGTATCACCTGGAGTATTGGTGACTTCTGCTACCCATTCCAATTACCGATTTATTCAACTGGATTTGGTAGATAAGGCTGCGCTGCTTGATCTTTTTGAAGCGGAGAAATTGGATGTAGTCATCCATTTGGCTGCCCAAGCTGGGGTGCGAAACTCCATCCTTCATCCAGAAGATTACCTGCACAGCAACTTTGCTGGCTTTTTAAATCTCTTGGAGTGCTGCCGATTTCATCCAGTGAAGCACTTGGTATTTGCTTCTTCCAGTTCGGTTTATGGAAGCAATACCAAAATGCCTTTTTCCACCTCAGATGGGGTAGATCACCCCATTTCCTTGTATGCTGCCTCAAAGAAGGCAAACGAACTGATGGCGCATAGCTACAGCCACCTTTTTAGCATTCCTACAACGGGATTACGCTTTTTTACGGTATATGGCCCTTGGGGAAGACCGGACATGTCTTACTTCCTTTTTGCAGATGCAATTCGTAAAGGTGAATCGATTCAGGTATTTAATGCTGGGCAGATGAAACGGGATTTCACCTACATTGACGATATTGTCGATGGAATCATTCGGGTGGCAGAAAAGCCTGCTACACCCAACCCATCTTACGATCCTCAGCATCCAGATCCATCAAGTTCGACAGCACCCTATAAGATTTACAATATTGGCAATTCCTCCCCAGTTCCACTGTTAGAATTTATCGGAGAAATTGAGAAGGGGCTAGGTCAAAAAGCTAAGATGGAATTGTTGCCCATGCAGCCTGGTGATGTAGTCGAGACCCATGCTGATATTCGTGAATTGGAACGGGATTTAGGATATCAAACCCATACAACCGTAGCACAGGGAGTAGCAGAGTTTACAAAGTGGTACAGTAACTTTTATAAATAAAACATGTCAAAATCTATTTTAATTACCGGTGGAGCTGGATTTATTGGATCCCATGTAGTCAAACTTTTTGTGACTACCTATCCTCAATATCGAATTGTCAACCTAGATGCGCTAACGTATGCGGGTAATCTGGAGAACTTGACTGAGGTGGAGCATGCCCCGAACTACTTTTTTGAAAAAGCTGATATTCAAGAGGAGCAAGTTTTGGAAGCAATTTTTGCGAAGCATGGTATTACGGATGTCATTCATTTGGCGGCAGAATCCCATGTAGACCGTTCCATTTCTGATCCCCTAGCTTTTGTGAAGACCAACGTTTTTGGTACAGTAAACTTGCTGAATGTGGCTAGAAAAGCATGGTCAGGAGAATTCGAGAAGCATTTGTTCTACCATGTATCCACTGATGAGGTCTATGGATCCCTACACGATGGTGGATTTTTTGTGGAGACAACAGCCTATGATCCTCAATCTCCTTATTCTGCTTCGAAGGCCTCTTCCGACCATTTTGTGCGTGCCTATGCAAATACGTACAAAATGAAAACGGTGGTTTCCAATTGTTCCAACAACTATGGGCCTAACCATTTTCCTGAGAAGTTGATCCCATTGTGTATACATAACATCAAGAACAACAAGCCTTTGCCTGTCTATGGTAAAGGAGAGAATGTACGCGATTGGCTTTTTGTTAAAGATCATGCACGTGCCATTGATGTGGTATTTCACAAAGGGAAGGCTGGAGAGACTTACAATATCGGTGGCTTTAACGAGTGGAAGAATATAGATATCGTCCGACTCTTGTGTCAAAAGATGGATGAAAAGCTAGGTCGCGAAGCGGGAACCTCTGAGAAATTGATCACTTTTGTGCAGGATCGGGCAGGTCACGATTTGCGTTATGCGATTGATGCAACTAAAATTCAACAAGAACTAGGCTGGGAGCCAAGCTTGCAGTTTGAAGAAGGAATTGAATTGACCATCTCTTGGTACCTTGAAAATGAGGAATGGTTGAATCGAGTTACTTCTGGAGCTTACCAAACTTATTACGAAGAACTTTACGGAAATAAATAAAAAAAGCCCGAAAGGGCTTTTTTTATGGGGTATCCAATCAATATAGGGTTCTAAATCGAATGGTGCCTGGTATATTTTTTAGGGCTTCAATTGCTTCTGGATCGTACACCTTGTCAATATCCGTGATCACGTAGCCAATTTTTTCATTGGTTTTGAGGTACTGTCCTACAATATTAATTTGGTAGTTGGCGAGGATCTGGTTGATCTTAGCCAATACACCCGGTTCATTTTGATGCAAGTGGATGAGGCGGTGCGCATCCTTCAAGAAGGGGAGTTGGATATTTGGGAAGTTGACCGAATTGTACGTATTGCCCGTATTGATGTACTCCATTATTTTTCCTGGCACAAATCGGGCGATGTTTTCTTGTGCTTCCAAAGTGCTTCCTCCAATATGAGGGGTCAGGATTGTGTTTGGCAATCCTTTCAATTCCGACTCGAAAGTTTCCTTGTTGTTTTTTGGTTCCTCCGGGAAAACGTCCACAGCACAGCCTCCAATGTGCCCAGAAAGAATGGCTTCGCGCAAAGCAGGAATATCGACCACGTGGCCACGACTCAAGTTGACGAGCAGGGATCCTGGTTTCATTTTGGAGATTTTTTCTTTGTCTAGAAGACATTTGTTGTCTTTTCTTCCATCTACGTGCAAGCTGATTACATCGCAGGTGGATAGTAGTTCCTCCAAAGAGTTTACTTTGGTGGCGTTACCAAGGGCTAATTTTTCAATGACGTCGTAGTAGAACACGTTCATCCCTAGGTTTTCTGCCAAGACCGAAAGTTGTGCGCCGATGTTGCCATAGCCTACAATCCCCAATTTCTTGCCGCGAATTTCAAAGGAGCCTGTTGCTGATTTATCCCAAACTCCTTGATGCATTCCTAGCGATTTGTCTTGGAATCTCCGCATCAAGAAAATGATTTCAGCGATGGCCATTTCCACCACGGAACGGGTGTTGGAAAATGGAGCATTGAATACAGCTACCCCTTTTCGTTGACATTCCTCCAGGTCAATCTGGTTGGTGCCGATGCAAAATGCTCCAATCGCCAATAGACGGTTGGCATGTTCGAGCACCTTTTTGGTTACCGTGGTTTTGGAGCGAATACCTAAAATTGAAATGCCACGAATTTTCTCACACAATTCCTCTTCACTAAGCGCTCCAGAAGCTACTTCTACTTGGTATCCTTCCTCCTTTAGGAGTTCCAAGGCGATGGGATGTACGTTTTCAAGAAGGAGAACTTTGATTCTGCTCTTTGGGTAGGAAAATTTCGTATTGAGTTTATTGATGTACAATATCTCATCGAAACTTGGGGCAATGTGATCTGCTTGACTGGTGACCTTTGGGCGGTTTACATTTTCTGTAAAGGCATAAAATTTATTGGCCAAGCCAGAGGCTTTAATTTCGTAATCCGTGTAGCCATCTCCAATCACATAAATGTCTCCTTCGAGGTTGATGGATCGAATGGTTTCTGATTTGCCATTATTTTTTGAAAGTGGATTTTCACGATTGAAATCGATGATTTTTCCACTCTCGTCGTAAATCAGATCATTGGCGAATACATTTTCTTGCTTGATCCCGTATTCGGTGACGATCGGGATGATAAAATCTTTGAAGCCATTGGAAATGATGAATACATCTGCTGCATTGTCTTTCAACCAATCTCGGTTGCGCTCAAAGGATTTGGATACCTTTTGCTTTAGAATTACGATTAGTTCTGCAATCTGTCCTTTGTTGGCTTGAAGGATTTGTAATCGTTGCTCCAGGCTTTCTCTAAAAGTCAGGGTCCCGTCCATTCCCTTGTCCGTAATATCCTTGATGGCCTGTAGTTTTTCCTTTTGTTTGGGATCTCCAGAAAGGCTGATTTCTCCTAAAATATCTAAGGCCTCAACTCGAGTAAAGGTACTGTCAAAATCAATAATGAATTTTTTGGTAAATGGCATGGAGCAGGTGAACTAGTAAGCAGTAAAATTAGGGGATTGTCAAAAAATCTGACCATTTATTTCTGAATTTGTTACAAAACTTTTTTTTGATTGCCTTTCTAAAAACCTAAGGCAATCTTAAAATGAAATCGGAAGATGGATTTTTGGAAATTTTCCCAATTCTAATTTGGAATGGGGGAGTAGTCCCTGTAAAATTTACTTTCGAGACACGAACTTTTCTCCTACTTTTGAAGTACCAATGGACTAAAAAATATTTTTTTTGGTTGGTCCTTTTCAAAAATCAATTTGAACTATGAAAGCAAACGCAACTATTCTAATCCTGGCCGTAGTCTTTGGGCTTGCTGCTTGCCAAAAAACAGGTGTTGTGGCGCAGAAAACTACCTATGAATTGGTGGGTGAAGCCAAGGTGGTACCTGGTAATTATGGCGATGTAGTGAAAGAGTCAGACGTGGTGTCCACGGCTATTCTAGTTCAAAAAGTGGAAGCAGCTGGAACCTTTACTGGCAAGGTTTCCGGGAAAATCAACGAAGTATGTACCAATAAAGGCTGTTGGTTTGCTATGGAATTGCCAAATGGATCTAGCATGCGCGTTACTTTCAAAGATTATGGATTTTTTATTCCGACTAATTCCCAAGGTTTCCCGATTACGATCGAAGGTGTAGCTACCTTATCTGAGACTGATGTAGAAACCTTACGTCACTATGCAGAAGATCAAGGAAAGTCCAAGGAGGAGGTAGCAGCGATCACTTTACCCAAAAAAGAAATTACTTTTGAAGCATCAGGGGTACTAATTAAAGCCAAATCCTGATGCCATTGGCTTTAGACAACTTACGAGTAGGGCGAATTTACCGCTTGGTCAATCAGGGAGAAGTCCGAAAAATTGAAGTGATGGCTTGGATATCCGGCGAAAATTTTCGGATTAAAGATTTGGATACCTTGGAGTACTATACCTTGCATGAGTTGCTTCAATGGGGCAAAGGAAAAGATTACGATCTGGAGGAATTGCGTTAATTGAACTGCTAGTTTAGTTTTTTTTATCTTTAGGCGCATACTCGAGCGTCTTTGACTGTGCTACGTAACAAAAATCACAAGATGAGTTTTCCTCATTAAGTAGGTTTACGTATTCATTTTTCAATTATGCCAAAAAGTTTAGCTACAGCCATTGCCCAGGCCAAATGCCCCAAATGTCGAGAAGGAAATATGTTTCCAGTTTCCCCATTTAGTTACCGAAAACTCACGGTCATTCATTCCCGATGTGCGGTGTGTGATGCCGATTTAGTTCCTGAGCCTGGTTTTTACGACGGGGCCATGTATATCAGTTATGCCTTTTCGGTTGCACTCATGGTAACCTCTTTGATTTCCATCAATGTATTGGTGGACAAGCCTAAGCTTTGGATGTATTTGAGTACGGTAGTAGGACTTACAATTTGTTTGATGCCAGCTATGCTTCGCTACTCCAAAACCTTATATCAATATGGAGTAGGGAAATTGAAGTACCGAGGATTTTAAGGTAGCGTATAACTAAGTTTTATTAAATGTGGATTCTTTTGTATCTTATTCATTATTAAACGAATAAGATGAAAAAAAATATTCAAAAGTTCCTCATTTACAGCATGGGGTATTTTTACCTCGTAGCAGGTGTCAACCATTTTGTGACGCCTGATTTTTACCTTCCTCTCATTCCTCCGTTTTTCTCCAATCCCGAATTCATCAATATTCTTTCTGGAGTAGCTGAGATTTTATTGGGTTTGGGTGTTTTGTATTTACCAACTCGCAAGCGTGCTGCATGGGGCAT
>JACCDT010296178.1_pt1 | contig 10626 bp, 12 predicted proteins | sample 7446291 | NCBI WGS metagenome assembly JACCDT01 (sample SAMN15323446, study PRJNA562643) | freshwater metagenome | isolation source: river surface water | place: USA:Blue River Watershed | collected 2017-08-17 | reverse complement strand
CTAATGGAAAAGTTATTGCCGCGGTTTCGATCTCTGGCCCTATCGAACGCTTAGGCCGCCAGCCAGGCCGGGTTCACGCCGCAGCCGTTGTTGCTACCGCTGCGCGACTTACAGAGCATCTCGCCAAAAGTTAATTATTTAGCAGGTCCAACTCTTTCAAAACCTGAGAGATGGTTCCGAAGCCAAACCCTTTTCGTTGCAACAGCGACTGAATTCTGCGCACCTGAACTTCTGGTTCAAGACGTGACATGGTGTTGTATTTTTTAAAGGCAAGATCAAAGGCGCTGCGGTATTCAGAATCGTCATCGATCTCATCAAGTGCTTCATCAATGGCGCTCTGCATCACGCCTTTCTGACGCAGCTCTCCCGCGATAATGCGCTTTGAGATTTTCTTGTGGTTATGACGAGATTGCGCCCATGCTTTTGCAAACTCTTCATCGTTAACGAGGCCGGCTTCTTGCAACCGGAAGATAATCGCTTGCGCAACATCATCTTCTACGCCCCGGGTCTTAAGGTGAGCGAGAAGCTCGCCCTTACTTTTCGCACGGGTAACCAGAGCATTTAGAGCAATGGTGTGTGCTACTTCGTAAGGGTCGGAGCCTTCGCCTCTTGCAACCTTTACAAAATCAAGGCTAATTAGAAATCAACCTCTGCTGCAGCTTCATCGATCGCAGCAACGAGTTCGGCATCAACCTCGATAGGCACAAAGTGTGCGCGAATCTTGGTTTCGATCTCATTTGCTAGATCTGGGTTATCGAGAAGGAATGCTCGTGAGTTTTCCTTACCTTGACCCAACTGATCTGCTTCGTATGTGTACCAAGCGCCGGACTTCTTAACTACACCGATTTCAACGCCGAGGTCGATGAGCGAACCTTCACGTGAGATACCTGTGCCGTAGATGATGTCGAATTCGGCTTGCTTAAATGGTGGAGCCATCTTGTTCTTGACGACCTTAACGCGGGTGCGGTTACCGACGGATTCGGTGCCATCCTTAAGAGTTTCGATACGACGGATGTCGAGGCGAACAGATGCGTAGAACTTAAGCGCTTTACCGCCAGTTGTTGTCTCTGGCGAACCGAAGAAGACGCCGATCTTTTCGCGGAGTTGGTTGATGAAGATCGCGGTTGTCTTTGATTGGTGAAGTGCACCAGTGACTTTACGAAGCGCTTGCGACATAAGGCGTGCTTGCAAGCCCATATGTGAATCGCCCATTTCGCCTTCGATTTCAGCGCGAGGAACAAGTGCGGCAACTGAGTCGACGACAACGAGATCGAGTGCACCAGAACGGATCAACATATCCATGATTTCAAGTGCTTGTTCGCCAGTGTCTGGTTGTGAAACAAGTAGTGCATCAATATCAACGCCGAGCTTCTTTGCGTATTCGGCATCGAATGCGTGTTCGGCATCGATAAATGCGCAGATACCGCCGGCCTTTTGAGCATTTGCAATTGCGTGCAAAGTAAGTGTTGTCTTACCTGAAGATTCTGGTCCGTAGATTTCTACGATACGTCCGCGTGGTAGTCCGCCGATACCGAGTGCGATATCTAGTGCGATAGAACCAGTTGGAATAACTTCGATGATCGCATTTTGACGATCAGACATTTTCATAACTGAGCCCTTACCAAACTGACGTTCAATCTGGGCTAGTGCGGTGTCGAGCGCCTTTTGGCGATCGGAGGTGTTCTTCTCTTCGGCTTTATTTGCTTTATCAGCAGCCACGTTTTGCTCCTTTAGATTAAGAACGTCTATGCGTTGCGCATATTCGTTGGTATTCGGCCCAGAAGGTACGGAACTTCACTGACGGCCTACGAGGCTTATAGAGAGCCTGTGGGCGGTAACTGTGGAACCGCTCTGGTTGTGCAGGGATAACTTTATCCGAACATCTGTTCGAAAGGTAGCAGGCAGTACCGACAACGCCTTTAGGCGTGTCGCAAGGAGCTGGACAAGGCCTTTAAGCGTGTCGCGTTCTAGTTAGGCGTAAGAAGGGCAGGATGCCCAGGTGTTGATCCTGCTGCCACCTTCCGAGAAGAAGGTTGAAACCAGCAAGCCAACCCCGGCGATCAACGTCTACACCGGCGTGCTCTACCAGGCCCTCGGCTGGGCCACGTTAAGCCCGGCGGCGCGCAAAAGGGCGGCGAGCGCAATTGTGATCATCTCAGCCAAGTACGGAGCGGTGCGCCCCGACCAGTTGATCGAGAGCTACAAGGCGAAGATCGATAACAGCGCGATGCGCGATCCAGTAGCAAAAGTTCTAGACCCGATCAAGAGCCCACTAATCGTGGACTGCCGTTCATCGACCTATAAAACAGTTTGGCACTCCCCCGTAGATAAGACAGTTGAGATTGCGGTATCAACCGTGGTCGATGGCGAGCGCAAAGTTGTTACTCATATGTCTAAGAAGACGCGCGGTGAAATTGCGCGAGCGCTTTTGCAATCCCGATCTGTGCCAAAGACCCCAGAAGATCTATATGCGATCGTGTCCGAGAAATATCCATGTGCGCTAACGCCGAGCGATGGAGTAAATCCTTGGGTCTTGGAAGTAATCGCCGTTTAAAAATTTGCGATAACTAAGTTAATTTCTGGCTAAATAACCCCAGGCCAAGCTCGCTGCAATTGCTACCCAGATTTGATACGGGACCAGCAACAGCCCCATGGTGAGCGTTGCTCTAAAAGTCAGAAAAAGCATCGGCAAGGTAAATAGCGCAGCCGCCGTCAGTGCTACAGAGGCATATAAGAAATTGTGTGGAACGTAGAATTGATAAGCCCAGGTTAAAGCGGCAGCGATACTTAAGCCGAAGAACACTAACCAGGTTATGTTTTCAAATTTAGTTAGTGATCTTGAAACTTGATATGACGCGATTCCAAGAACTGTGAAGTTGTATGGCCAGATTAACCCGATAACTGCACTGGGTGGCTGCCAGGACGGTCGGTTTAAAGATGCATACCAACCTGGTGAGGAAGAGACCCAGATTCCTGAACCAAAGGCGTAGATAAAGACAAAGAGAATTCCAACTGCAGCTGCAATTAATTTGAAATCCACGATAAGAATCTAGCGGTATTTCTCTGTCTCAACCGGGCATTGTTTGCAAACCGCGCGCCAAATTGCAGCCGCTTCAAATCCATCTTTTAGCGCTTCATCGACGGTTCGGCTACCGAGTTCGCTAATCGCAATATCCTGTGAAAAGGAAGGGGCCCATTGCGCACCGAATGAGAGGGTTAAACGTTCGCGAAGATCTGAGATCCGCATAAGTTATTTAGAAGAGTGTGCGATCGACTAAGAGTTCGGCTTGTTCTCGTGATTGTCCCGGATTTAGTGGTTGTAGCGCTTGGCCCATTAGCCAGCGCATCGCAACGCCAGTTCCAGCCGCTGACTTAGTGGCCAAGAAAAGACATTTAGCCAGTTCAACATATAGCGGATGTTCTGCATGTGAGAGCATCTCGGTCAGCGCTTCTTTGTCGTGGATGCGCATTGAAGATAGCGCGCCATCTGTTGAGATGTAGAGCGAGAGTTTCTCTAGCGCATCGGCAGGAGTCCCAGCCTTATTGGCGAGGTCAATCATAAACTCAACTTCAGCGGTGATCAGCGCTGCGATAACCGCGTTCTTGTCGCGGTAATGGTTATACAAAGTTGCGCGCGAAACTTGTGAAGCATCTGCAATTTCGATCATTGAAATATTTGATAAACCAAATTGCGAGATTAATTTCTTGGTGCCTTCTAAAATTGCGCTCTCGGTACGGCGATGAGTAGCGCCTTGGGTGGCGTACTTAGGCTGCGTCGACAACGGACAACTTCGCACTCTCTTGAGACTTGAGCTCAAGTGAGACGTTGGCAATAACAGAAGAGAGAGTTAGATCTAGCGCTTCGCAAATTGCATTTAAAAGTTCTGAGGACGCTTCTTTTTGGCCGCGCTCAACTTCAGAGAGGTAACCCAGCGAGACGCGCGCTTCTCGTGCAACATCGCGCAAGGTGCGTGATTGTTCGGTGCGAGCAGCGCGCAAGGTCTGACCAACTGCGGTACGTAATAGCGCCATCGTGGCCATCCCTTCTCTTATTTATCGCGTTGTCTAAGGATACGCGCAAAAGAGGCGATCGCGCTTGCTACGGTGGCGTTTCGCACGACTTCACGTTCGCCAGATAGCGAAAGTTCGATTACTTGAACCGCCGGGCCAACAAAGGCCACGAAAACTCGGCCGGCATCCGAACCATCGGATGGGCCAGGTCCCGCAACTCCCGTTGTTGCGATCGACCAAGTGGAACCAAAAGATTTGTTGGCACCACGTCCCATTTCAATTGCGACTTCTTCGCTAACAACTGAACGTTCAGCAATAACAGATTCATCCACGCCGAGATGTGAAACCTTTATTTCGGGGCGATAAGCAGTGAGCGAACCAAGGAAAACATCTGAAGCACCGGGAACAATTGTTAAAGCGTTACTTAATCCTCCGGCAGTTAGTGATTCAGCAGTGGATAGCGTTTCGCCACGGGCACGCAATGAGTCATGGATATCGGATACAAGTCCGAGAATCTCATTTGAAAGCGCCATAGTGACTCCGAGTAAATCTAATTAGCGGTCTGCGGTCTAAAGGCTGATCGTACATAGTAAGCACCGGTAACGATAGTGAGTGCGATCGCAATGTACATAAATCCATCACGGAACCAGTAGAGCGAAGGATCTAACGGCAGAACATAGAAACCGGTTCCAAAACCTTGGAAGGCTGCCTTTATCTTTCCACCCTTGTTTGCTGGAATGACTCCCCGCTTAACGATTGCCAATCTGAAGAAAGTTATTCCTATTTCGCGCGCCAAAATTACGATCGTAATCCACCAAGGCATGCGATCGAGAATTGATAGGCAGATCATTGCTGTACCGACCATCGCCTTGTCGGCAACTGGATCTAGAAATTTACCTAACTCGGTTATTTGCTGGCGACTGCGCGCTAACTTGCCATCGACAATATCGGTTAGGCCTAGAATGAAAAATATCCACCACGAAATAATCTGCCAGTTGTAATCATCTCCCCCGTTCATGAAGAGAGCAACTGCACCAAACGGGATTAAAGCAAGTCGTGCAATCGTTAACGAATTTGGAGTTATGAAAGCTGGAACTCTCACAGCGCACGCGCCACTAAATCTGCGCCCATGGATTCGATCACCACGGCATCAATATATTGCCCAACTTTAAAATTGGTTCCGATAAATGAAGTTGTGCCATCTACTTCAGGTCCTTGGTGTGCGGCGCGCCCTTCCTGCAACTCTTCATCCTCGATTAAGACGCGGACCGTCTCCCCAATACGAGCAGCGGCGCGCATTGAAACCATCTCATCAGCCAAAGAAGAGAGCGCTTCTACACGTTCGCGGATAACTTCTTCGGCCACTTTTTCGGATAAATCTAGCGCTTCGGTATTGTCTTCATCGGAGTATCCAAAGATGCCAATTGCATCTAACTTGGCTGCGCTGATGAAGTTAGCAAGATCGTCATAATCTTCTTGCGTCTCTCCTGGAAAACCAACTATGAAGTTAGAGCGAATACCGGCTTCAGGTGATAGCGCCCTGATCTGAGTAATCAGATGTAAGAATTTTTCAGAATCTCCAAAGCGGCGCATCCGGCGTAAGACGGTAGGGCTGGTGTGCTGGAAAGAGAGATCAAAATATGGAGCAACTTTCTCATTTTCAATCATCGCTTGCAGCAGTGACGGACGCATCTCCGCTGGCTGCAGATAAGAAAGGCGAACTCTTTCGATCCCCTTAATGGCAGCGAAGTCGGGAAGTATCTTCTCCATCAACTTTAAATCGCCGAGATCTTTTCCATACGAAGTCGTATTTTCACTAACCAGGAATAGTTCGGTGACTCCGTTTTTAGCGAGCCATTTTCCTTCTTCAATAATTTCAGTTGGCTTGCGTGAGATAAATGATCCACGGAAATATGGAATGGCGCAGAATGAACAGCGGCGATCACAGCCGGAGGCGATCTTTAACGGTGCCCACGGCGCATCACCTAAACGCTTGCGAAAGAGCGAACCTCCCGCACCGAGTGTCGACGCATATGACTCGTCTATCGCCTCTTGTCGCGCAGCTGGACGATCTGCTGGCGCTATAGGTAAAAGTGATCTGCGATCTCTTGGAACATGAGGGGTGTGTGCGTTTCCAGAAACAATTGATTGCAAGCGTGCAGAAATATCTTGATAATCATCAAATCCCAAAATGCCATCTGCCTCTGGCAACGCTTTAGCTAACTCTTGCCCGTAACGCTCGGCCATACAGCCAACAGCGACAACAGCACGCGTAGTTCCGTGGCCTTTAAGAGAATTGGCTTCAAGCAGGGCGTCAATAGAATCTTTTTTCGCAGATTCGATAAAACCACAAGTATTTACGACAGCTACTTCGGCATCTTCAACTTCGCTAACTAGAGTCCAGCCATCGGCTGCTAAACGACCTGCGAGTTCTTCGGAGTCGACTTCATTACGGGCGCAGCCCATGGTGACGATTGCAACTGTCCGACTCATTTGTCAGATGGTACAGCGTGCAGAGATTACTTGGATCTAAAAGTCTTGCGAATCTCTTGGTTACGTGCACCTAACGGCGCTAATTTCTCACCATTTAGCGTTAAATCAAGATCTCCTGCATTGCTGAGATAGATACTGATAGATGTTGGTGCGCTAAAGGTCTTCGTGTCACCTTGAAAGATTGGGTCTTGAAAAAGTGTTTTGCCACCTGCGACTACGTGAATATTTGAACTTCCCCGAGTCGCCGAAATAGTTAGCTTCATTTGTCCGTCGGCTGGCGCAGGAACGCTTTCAGTTGTTGCGGGTTCGGTAGCAACCGCTGAAGCAGAGACTGAAGGGGTTGGCGTTGCCGATGGGGTTGATGTCGCTACTGGAGTAATTGTTGTCTCAGAATTTGAAAGAATAATTTGACCAATAGCAATGGCCGATAAGAGAGCGACTGAAGCGATAACCAGCGACTTTGGCTTGATTGATTTACGCTCTGTCGGAATTCGCGTCACGTTATTCTCGACCAACATATCGTGAATCTTTCGTGATTCACTGGAGTGCTCTTCGTTGTAAAGATCAATTAGCGTCTGAGCATCGACAAAGATATGAGTTGCAATATTGCGAAGATGCCCGCGCGCATATGTGTCGCCACCACAATGGACAAAATTGTTTTTTTCCATTTCGGCAAGCAATCCGGCGCGAATGCTGACGCGAGATGAGAGTTCGTCAATGCTAAGGCCAGCGCTTTCGCGCGCACCCTGCATGAACTGACCTAATGACATCTTGACTCTCAATACTCTGGCTTGGAATTACTGATGGGTAAAGTCTAGAACCGAGATCGCCCCCGCGATAGCCATATGCGCTAATACGGGGTGAAATCACCCCTAGAGGTAGACCCCCATTTGGTTAACGTCGCCGCATTTAATAATCGCGGAGCGTGGCAAGCACAGAGTCTAATTCGTCAGGCTTAACCATCACGACTCGCGCTTTGGAACCTTCAGACGGTCCAACGATTCCGCGGGACTCCATTAAATCCATTAAGCGCCCGGCCTTTGCAAAACCAACTCGCAGTTTTCGTTGCAGCATCGAAGTAGATCCAAATTGCGTTCCAACAACTAGTTCAATCGCTTGCAGAAGTAGATCTAAATCATCGCCAATTTCTTTATCAATCATCTTCGATGCTTGCGGCGGCGCTGTTACATCTTCACGATAGCGAGGTGATAGTTGCTTCTTTACGTGGTTGGTAACTGCTTCGATTTCGCGCTCTGAAACATAAGCGCCCTGAATACGGATAGCGCGTGAAGCGCCCATTGGAATAAACAATCCATCGCCTTGTCCAACTAACTTCTCTGCACCAGGGCTATCTAAGATAACGCGGCTATCAGCTAACGAACTCGTTGCAAAGGAAAGACGTGATGGAACGTTTGCCTTAATGAGACCAGTGACAACATCTACAGATGGTCGCTGAGTAGCAAGTACTAAGTGGATTCCTGCCGAACGCGCCAACTGCGTAATTCGCACAACCGATTCTTCAACTTCACGCGCTGCCACCATCATCAAGTCGGCGAGCTCATCGATTATGACGAGTAAGTAAGGATATGGCTCGACTACACGATCGCTTCCAGGAGGAGGAATTACCTTTCCGGCGCGCACTGCTTTATTGAAATCATCAATATGCCTAAATCCAAATGTTGAGAGATCTTCATAGCGAAGATCCATCTCACGAACCACCCAAGTAAGTGCATCTGCTGCTTTCTTCGGGTTGGTAATGATTGGAGTTATCAAATGTGGGATGCCTTCATATGCCGTTAGTTCAACACGCTTCGGGTCAATTAAGACTAAGCGAACTTCGTCAGGGGTCGCACGCATCAAAATTGAAGTAATCATCGCGTTAATCATTGATGACTTACCGGCACCGGTTGCACCAGCAACTAACAAATGCGGCATCTTGGCTAAGTTGGCACAAACAAAGTTTCCTTCTACATCTTTACCGAGGGCAACCAACATTGGGTGGTGATCCTGCCCAGCCACAGTTGAGCGCATAACATCGCCTAATGCAACGATTTCACGGTCGGTATTTGGAATCTCGATACCGACTGCAGATTTACCGGGGATCGGCGAGAGAATGCGGACATCGCTAGATGCAACTGCATATGAAATGTTTTTAGCTAGCGCCGTGATTCTTTCAACCTTAACTGCATTGCCGAGTTCTACTTCATAGCGCGTAACAGTTGGACCGCGCATAAAGCCAGTGACCTGGGCATCAATTTCGAACTGCAGAAAGACTTCGGTAAGGGCGGCAACAACGGTGTCATTAGCCTTTGATTTTGCCTTTGCAGCAGGGCCGGTGCGCAACAAATCTTGCGGAGGGAGCGAATAATTTGAATCAGCAGTTAATAACAATTGCTCGGGACGCTTCCCAGTTGCTGCTGGAGAAGTAGCCGCAGTAGTCGGGGCTTGAACTACGCGAGGAACCTCAACTGTGAATTCTTCATCAAATGACTCTTCATCAATCTCTTCTTCGGTTTCGTCTGCATGCTGGTTCCAGGCAACAACCGGAGTTTCAAATGGTGGAGTATCGGTAATTTCAAAGTCTGATTCTTCACGTTGTGGTCGCTTTGACCAGAGCCATATACCAGTGTTCTTTACGCGAATGCCAACGGATGAAAGCGGAGTCGCGGTTGTGACCAATAAACCAAAACAGAACAACGCGATCAAGAATGGATATGCCAAGAGCGATGTCATTAACGCTTCAAGCGGCATGGATACCGCGTAGCCCAACCATCCACCGCCGTGGCGCATCGCAGTTGCACCTGTTGGATTAACGGCTCCTAGCGAACCATTTAGTAAATGTGCCAATCCGCAAGCGCTAACTACCAATGTGATTACGCCGACGATTATTCGAGAAGTTGCCTTGTGGCTATCCGGAGATCGGAATAAACGCAATGCAAAGTAGAGAATTAAGAGAGGGGCAAAGAAACCAATTCGGCCAAAGGCGCCGTAGATAACTGCGTAAAGATTTCGACCCACAAAGTTATCGGCTGCAAACCAAGTTCCAGCAAATGCAGCAAGGGCGAGAATTAAAAGAAGGAAAGCTAGACCATCGCGATGATGGGCGGGGTCTAAATCGCGCGCACCTCGAGCCAAGAAACGTACCGTTGAACCCAGCGCTTTGGCGATGGTTCTCCAAAGGGCGCTAATCGAACGCCCAACAAATGAGAGCGCGGTCTGACCTGCGCCGCCTGATTTGCGAGTAGTTGTGCGTTTCTTCTTAGCCACACCTTTAATCTTAGCGGTCAGACCTCAATAACTACGGGAACGATCATCGGACGGCGGCGATGTTTTCCGCCGACCCAACTGCCGATAGTGCGTCGTACTACTTGAGAAAGTTGATGCGTACCGTTTACACCTTCAGAAACCGCGTGCTTTAAGGCTTTTTCGATCTGACCTTTTACTTCATCAAATAAAGCTTCATCTTCATTAAATCCACGGGCGTGGATATCAGGGCCAGCGATAATTTTGCCGCTTTGCGACTCAATTACTACTACGACAGAGATAAATCCTTCTTCGCCCAGAATGCGACGATCTTTCAAAGATGATTCGGTGATATCGCCGATGCTCTGTCCATCTACGTAAACGAATCCACATGGAACTGCGCCAGCAACCTCTGCAACGTGGTCTACTAAATCAACCACGATTCCATTTTCAATAATAAAGGTGTTTTCGCGAGGGACTCCAGATTGAATTGCCAGTTCAGCATTGGCCTTTAAGTGGCGCCATTCACCGTGTACCGGCAAAGCATACTTTGGCTTCACAATGTTGTAGCAGTAGAGCAACTCCCCTGCCGCCGCATGACCTGAAACGTGAACCATGGCATTAGCTTTATGAACAACTTTGGCCCCGAAACGCGTTAACTCGTTAATAACTCTAAACACTGAATTCTCATTTCCAGGAATGAGCGAAGATGCCAAGATAACTGTGTCACCTTCGCCAACACGAATCTGGTGATCGCCATTGGCCATGCGAGAAAGTGCAGCCATGGGCTCGCCTTGTGAACCAGTGCATATTAGAACTACGCGATCATCGTAATTGTCGAGATCTTTAGCATCAATAACGATTCCAGCAGGAACGCTT
>JACCDT011327731.1_pt1 | contig 10627 bp, 16 predicted proteins | sample 7446291 | NCBI WGS metagenome assembly JACCDT01 (sample SAMN15323446, study PRJNA562643) | freshwater metagenome | isolation source: river surface water | place: USA:Blue River Watershed | collected 2017-08-17 | reverse complement strand
TGCGCGCAGGCTTGAAAGGCAACGTAGAGGAGGCGCTCAGGCTCTTCGCGAATGAAAACGAGTGGGCCGGCCTGAGTCTCGTGGAGACGGAATTCGTCCTCGAAGAGACGCTGAAATGCTACGGCGCTACCTTCGATGGCGCGATGATCCTGGAGCTGTTCAAGTTCTACCGACGCTACCTTGGCATGGCGAACGTAGGACGCCGGCAGCAGCTGCTGTCCCGGATGACGGAGTATATCAGCAATGGACACTCCTCCCGCGCCATCGCCCTCCTTTGCTTCATCTCCGCCGACACCGACGGGCAGATCACCTCCGGGGCCGCCCTGGATCTCGCGATGGTAATGGCCCCGGATAAGGGCGATCCGCTGACGGGCCCGAAGTTCGTCGCCTTCCATGGCTGCGGTGGCGTCCGGGCCAAGCTGGGTAAGCCGGCGTCTGATGACGAAGGCGATGTCGCCGCCGGGCTTCTCCTGCTCGGAGATATGAGGCTTCTGCCTTTGCTGGAGGAAATCTGGGAGCGGCTCACGCCGGGCGCCCGACTCCGCATGATCCGTCGCCGCAGCAATCTGGTCACGGCGGCGATGGTCGAGTTCCTCCTGCGACGCCTGGAGGCAGACCAGACGGAAGAGTATTTCGGCGAGCTGGGCGCCGCCTTGTATAATCTCCCGGAAGTCGCCTCCCGCTTGCCGATGGCGGTCGTCATGGACATCCGTCGCAACTTCGGCCTCCCCGCCGGCAAGGAGCCGATGGAGCTCCTCAGCCGTGAAACCCTCGCCGAAGCCTTCGCCCGTATCCGCCCCCGTCTGGAAGCCCTCATCGCTCGTGAATCCGAACCGAAAGTCCTGCCCAATGTGCTCGCCACTTGGGCCGCGGCCGCGGGAGTGGAGATCAGCGATGACTTTGATGCGGAGCCCTCTGATGAAACGGAGAATAATACCAGTACCAGTTCGACGGTCGTGCTATCTCCTGAGCTAAGGGATGAATTCGAGGAAATCTCCCGTAAGTTGAACAACGAGATCGATTTCGGATCTCCAAAGGAAATCCCAGTGCCGCTCAATCCGTATGAAGTCTGGCCGAGCACATACGAGGATACGCTGGAGGTCTTCAGCCAGGTGGAGACATTCCCCGTGTTATTGTTGGGCCGCTATGACGCGGACGGACCCGAGTGGGTGGTGTTTCTGATGACTAAGGAGAATGATGAAAACTGGCATCTCTATCGTTACGTTATCAGGCCAGATGGCTGCTATGCAGGCTGGATTGGCATCATGGAAATCGGCGATGCCAAAATGCTCGTCGATGGGATCCGCTGCGCCAATGCGGTGCCGATTGCTTATGATTTCGCCACACGTCTGGTCATGGGGCAGAGCCGCCTGACGCCTTCATACACTTTTTTCCAGAGTTCAAATTCGATCGGACAAGAGGATTCCATGACCGGAGCTTATTTGGTCGCCCGGTCGATGCCCGATGGTCGTGCCGAATTGCTCGACCTGCTGTGTGCTCAGCGAGAGCAGGATCCCGACGGAAGACTGGCGCGAAAGATCAAGCGGTCGGCTGTCCCTAAGCCGCAGCCGATGACTCCGGAAGAGTCCGGTAAGCTTGCCGAGCTCCTTCATTCGCCGGAAGTGCAGCGGGATGAGATGAAGAACATGGTCCAGCGCTGGAGACAGGTCGCCGGGCCCGCTTCCGGAGCCGGCGTGACGGCCGACCAGATGCTTAGGCTCCTTGCTCATCTCTCGGTCGACATGCCGGGCCTGCTGAAACTGGACGGCGAGATCGTCCATGAGCAGCGTCCTATCATCAATCGTCGCGATGAGCCGGAGAATGGCGAAATCCTCATGCCTGACGACTTCCCGACCCGTCCGCCAGGCCGCCCCGATTATGTCGGGCTGATAGGATTCCTGCACTCCTTCAGCCTGCTGGAGATTCCCCTCAGCTTGTTCGCCTTGATCTGGTCGCTTTCTCTCGGCGAGTGGTGGTTGGCGCTGGTTCTGGCGGCCTTCCTCTGGGTGATGTCCAAGAAACGCGGCATGATGGAACAACGTGAGCCTAACGCCCGATGGTTTGGCGTGGGCGCTTATCTCGCCCTATGGGTTTTCGTCCGCGCGTATTACGGCGGCCAAGAATACTCGGCTGTCCAATCGGATGGCCTCTTCAATCTCCGCATGATCCTGTCTTGGTGGAGCCTTATTCTGGGCGGCCTGACGTTGATCTGCTTCAACTACGCCGTGAGCATGCGGTCGGCGCCCAACAAGCAGGATTGAGCTCTTGGCAGCTCAGCGGGAAGTGGCGCGCGCGGTTTCCTCGAGGATCTTGACCGCAGATTTGTCGAACTCCTCGGCCCCGTAAAGGTCGCGGAGTTTCTTGATGATGGGCAGGCCTGCCTCCTTGCGCTTCTTGATGCCGGAGCGGAGCAAGGCTACGCCATCGTTCGGATCGCCCGGGCTGCCGGCGTAGCAGTTTTGGATATGACGAAGGCCTGAAAAGAACTCTTCATTGCCTTCTAGGATCGGGGTGATGGCGGCCTTGGCGCCCCGATCGTCCATCAACGCGATCTTGGTCTTCATCTGCAGGATTTTCGAGGCGCACTGCACCATGCCTTCGCGATTCCGCCTCAGCCAGGCATCGGCGTCGATGCCTGGGTCAGAAATGTCGCGGAGGATGGGGCCGGCCGCCAGGTTCAGCTCATGATTAAGCTCGGCGAACTTCAGCAGCGCCAGGCCGTCGGAGTAGGATAGTCTTCTGGAGGCATCATAGGCCTTCGTCAGGATATCGATGGTCCGGTCGGCATTCTTGAGTTCTTCCTTGGTGGGCTGTGCCGGATAGGCCACCAAGGCAAGCAGGGCGAACAGCAGGGAGGCGAATAAGGATTTCATGGCGGAGGCTCTATTTGTTCGGGTTAGAGTCACGGTTTACTTCGTTGTTAAGCAGAAGTGAGCGCAGGTGTGATTGCGCCTCCTCAAGCGCTCGGGCTTGTCGCTCACGAGCCCTTGTTTTTTGCTCACGATACGTTTGAATCATGTTCTGTACGTTCTGAGTGTCCCTTGAGAGCAGAAGCGTTCGATCGTAGCCCAGGGCCTGCAGCACGTCGCCATCGGTCTGGATTATGTCCGGCTCGATTGACCTCGTTAGTGATTCCACTCGTAATTTCGCAGCCTCTATCTGGCGAATACGCTCTTCACGGATATAGGAGTTAAGCTTGCGTGCATCCTCTTCGGCCGGATCAACCGCGGGTTTCGGGCGAGGAGGCGGTGGTTCGTAGGCCAGAACCACTTTTATCTCGGGTGGCTTGCTGACAGGTGGCGCCGGGGGTTGCTCAGTCGCGCTCTTGGCGGGAGCCGCAGACTCGACTTTAGGCGCCGTCGGCGGCTGCGCCGATTCATCAGGCTTGCACCCGGCCAAGAGAAGGGAGCCAGCCGCAATTATCAGTGGGTATCTCATGGATTAATTGACCAAGGTCTTTTTAACCCGCTCGGACTTGAGGAAGTAGGCGAAAGGAAGTCCATGGATGATGATGCTGCCAAATGCGCCAAGGTACATAGGCCAAGCAATCGTCATGAAATCGACATCGTACCGCTGCATGTCGGCCGATATGCGCGCTTTCATGGTCAATAAATCGATCACCGCGGTAAGAACTAAAGAGCCATAAAAAAACAAGGAGAGGGTTCGCCCAGCGCGCTGTCGTCGGAAGATGCAGACGCACTGACCCAAGGCTAAAAGGGGCAAAAGCGGAAGGCCGATGCCTCTGACGAATTCAAACACGCCGGCATCGCTCGCGTACGCGCCCTGTAAGGTCTCCATCCATCGGTCGTTCTTGATGATAAACCCAAGCAAGTGCAACAGGAAGACCGCACCCGCCAAGATGCCGAAGAAGATAAGCCATCCTCCAACCTTGGTGTAGTCGGGCGTCGCCGCCGCCGCCGGTTCGGTGGCGGTAGGGGATTCCGTCTTGGATGTCCCGAATTTATCCTTCTCCCATGCCATGCCTTCCGGGGTCTTGGCCCAACAATCATAGCATAGCGGGCTCGAGACGGGCGCCGGGCGGGCCGTGTTGCGACGCAGGTCGTCCATCCTGTCCCGATTCAGCGCGTTCATCGCATAGGCCTCCGGCGTAAGGGGGCCGTCCCGACGGACCGGCGCCTCCAGAATGTGGATTTCCCGGCTACAGGTGGGGCATTGATACATAGTAGAATAAATAAGGGACCGTTCTCGGAAATCGAGAATAAGCCTGTCGGCAATTCGGGTGGAATGTCGCCCTGGCTGGCGAACGACTTAATCAGCCCCAGAGCCTGGTCCAGAAGCCGGCCTCAGGGATCGGGGGCCGGGAGAGCAGCTCGCCCAGCTTGGCATGCGGAGTCTTTTTCAGCGTCAAGCGCTGCGCAGGGGTGAGGAGGTCGAGCGTATCCATGAGCTGATAGCTGTCGAAGAACAGCGAATCGATGACCGGGCTGGGAAGCTCGCTGAGCGTCTGGCGTATGGCGGCTTCGACTCCGTCGCACCAGCGTCGCTTGCCTTCATTATGGTGGGCGCCTACGTGGTCGTAAATCGACCAATCGACCCCGAATGTCCGATCGCCGGAAACCACGTACCAATGGGGGGCGTATAGGTACTTCACGATGGCCCAGCGTCCGCTGGCCTCGGCGCTGGCGAGGCCGCCGCCCAAGCCATGTCGCGCGAAGATGCCCATGAGCTGGTGGGCGACGGGGGCTCCGCCCGTGGGCCCGGTCAGGACGAAGGTCACCCCTGGGCTTCCTTCATGAGAGGCCGAGGTCTGCCGCATGCCGATAAGCCCAAGTGAGCAGTCTTTTGCGCAGAGTTCCTGAGCCTTGTCGGCCCACTTCTCGACATAGTGCCCCCCTTGGAGGCTGCTCCCGTCCTTCAGCTGCGCCCAGATGTCCAGCCAGTGGCCGGAGCGTTCATAGCGGGTCCTTCTGGACAGCTCATTCGAAAGCAGGCCCCAGCGACGGGCCCAGCTGTCTGCAGGGACTTCCTTCGGGACGTGCAGCGGATAGCTGACCGGCTCACGATGGGCTGAGTCATCCCGTTCGCGTTGTGCCCGCTTTCTCTCTTCAAGGGCCCGTTCGTGGGCAATTTGTTCAGGCAGCATTCCGCCATGGAGGCACGGGTTAATTTTAAATCTGCTGCCGACATCTCCTCTCCTCGGCTCAGTGGGCTGATGATCTGGATTCATCGTTCCTGTAGGTTAACGCCCGGGCGCGCGGCCTTGATTGCTTCGACGACCTCCTTGGCCTCAATCGAGCAGTTGAGGTGCTGATTGTTATAGATCAGGATGTCGTAGGAACTAAGCGCATGCCCTGGCTTCAGGCGGAACTTGAAGCGGTTACCCAGTCCGAAGATCTCGGTCTTGGTGATTTCCGCGATGTCGGCGAACGGAAGATTGGCCCCCGCGAAGAGCAGCTTGAGTACGACGACCCCTTCGTTGCTCACGGTGATGGCCGGCTTGCGTTGAACAAGTTCCTTCACGCAGAGGAACGCCCAGCCGACGCAGGGCAGGGCCAGGATAATCGCCGCAAGGTTGGCGGCTGCGCCTATCGTCACTAAGCCGCAAAGGATCGTGTTCGTGACGCAGAGGTAGCGGCTGTAGTAAAAGTGACGTGGGGTGAAATCCGCGGCCGTGGCCGGGGGGTCGGAGGCTGGGGTCATGAGGTTATGCCTAAAGGCTAAGTTGGCAGCCGGTATGAGAGCGTAAATACTCTTATATAAACATATTGAGGCATTCGGTAAAACAGGCATAAAGCACCTATGGAAAATACCCCTAAAGTTACCTACTGGGCCTGCTGGTGGAGGGCCACATGGGTCATTTATCTCATCGTCTGCCTGACGGGGTTCCTCAGCGGCGGTGAGGCTGGCCTGGCCTATGCGGTCGGAGGCGGGCTAATCAAAGCTCCGCTCTCGGGTCTCTTCTGGGGCTGGATCTACTGGCTCATCAAGAAATAGGCCGGACTATGTACGACGAATTCACCCGTACTCGGTTAGTCCGCCAAGCCTGGAAGGCCTCGGCGGGCGGTCGTTTCTCCGAGACCGCTCTGGTCGAGTCGGCCGCGGATATGGTAGACGAAACCCTTCGCCCTAAGCTGCGACAGGCTCTCCCCGCGGTCTGGCTGCATCTGGACCGGCCTAGCACCAACGAGGAGTGGTTGGCGGCCACCGGTTTGGACGGCGATGCCATCGACGCCATCAATGCGGCCATCGGCGCCGGCCTGCCGCCGCCGGCCAAGAAGGCCAATCTGCACGGGTACACCCTGCGCCCGCAGGATTTCCCGGCGTTGCTCTTCTTGTCCTTCATCGCCGCCCGCCTGGCCACTCCGTATGAAGGCGGTGGCCCCCACCGCAAGGTGCGTGACCAGTTCTGGTATGCCCCCGAGCTCGTGGTCATCCTGATGCGCTCCTTGCCGCCGAAACTGGACCTGTTGCTGGTCGAGCATGTCTTACGCACGATTCTGCAAGCCCCGGCCGGGGAGCGGCCTCCGTTGCCTGAGGCGGGCATGGTTTCTTTCGTCGGCTTGCCTGATCTGGGCAGCCGTTACGCCGGCCCGGATACGGTAGGCATGATCGAAGAAGATTACGACGATGACGACAAAGCCTGAAAACGGCCCGTTCCAGCCCATACGTCATCCCTGTCCCTTGGGCGCGATGGGGCCACTCTACATCGTGCGCCTCGATAATGGTGACTACCACTGCCGCAAGTGTGAGAAGCCCGTGGCCGATCTCTCCGGACAGAGCCTCGAGCAGGTCAGGCACTTCGTCGCAGCCAATCCGGGCAAGTGCATCAAGGTCGCGCCGAAGCACATCCTGAGGCACGAGTAATCACTTCCATGCGCCGTTTATCCATCCTTCTGGCCGTTCTCGCCTTTTCCGTCGGCCTTCGGGCCGACGAGATGAAGGTCTATGCGGACATCGGCGCGCTAGGGGACAAGCACATTACGGCCAGGCCGCGCATCGTCGTCCAACGCTCCGGTGCGGAGAGCAGGTTTTATACTGATATCGGGGCGCTAGGGGACGTCTCTTTCACCGCCAAGCCCAAGGTGATCTCCGAGCGCAGCGGATCTGTCACCAAGTTCTACACGGATATCGGCCCGCTCGGGCACAAGAATTTCACGGCCAACCCCGTGTTCATCGCGGTCAGTTCAGGTAACGGCACCATCAAGTATTATACGGATATCGGACCTTTGGGGGATGTCGCCTTGGGAGCCCGCCCGCGCCTGATCGTCGAAAATGACGATGGTACGCTCAAGGCGTATACGTCGATCGGGGCGCTCGGCGACAGGTATGTGAGCGCTCGCCCGAAGCTGATCGTTGAGAAGGATCGCGGAGGTCTGAAGGCGTACCTCTCGGTCAACGCGTTGGGGGATAAGAACATCACCGCGCGGCCGTGCCTCATTTTCGAATCTTCCGATAAATTCTCCATCAGCGCGGTCGTCATGGCCTGCGTCATGATGGACGTGCTGTGACGCTTTCGCCGGTTCGCCATGCATGGCCCGGGACTGGCCCGGTTTTTCATGCCCGATGCTGCGGCCTAGGTCCTGGGGCCGGTGCTGAATCGCGTTGATTTCTAATATATTGTCGGAAGGATTCCGTCATGAAGACCACCCTGCTTCTGCTGTTGCTTCTCCCGTGTTCGGCCTTCGCCGGATTGATCTCCTTCGGCTCGAACTTCCCTGATCCCAAGCTCAAGGGTTCGACTTATGAGGTCCTGGACCGCGATCATGCCGCCGCCTTGAGGCTGCGCTCGGCCATCTACCAGAAAGAGATGGAGATCGTGGCCTTCGTCCGAAGCTGTCCGCCGAACTCGAAGAACTGGCGCGCGGAGATCCAGCGCTTCAATGAGCTCCGCGCCCAGAACTACGAGATGATGAAGGAACTCCGCGCCATCGTCGCCCGGGGATATTGAACCTCAGACGCAGCGTTGTTTCTGGGGCTTGAAGTAAGTCAGGGCAGGCGCGGTCGCCAGGCGGTTCAGCCGGGAACGTCTATTTTCCATCCGCCGCCTAGTCCCATCGGTCCTGCCGGGCCCTCGATCGAAGGAGACATCAGGGTGCCGTCGTCATAAAGCGAGGTGAGGATCCAGCCCTTGGTCTGATGCATCAGGATGCGTGTGCGGAGCAGGCGGTCCATTTTGGGGCTGATGCCGCCGGCCGTTCTCACGGCCATCGGGACGTCCTTGTCGACCCAGAGAATAGGTCTGCCACCCTGCGTGCCGTCATTGATGCGGGCAAAAGAAGCCGCGTTGGAGATGGCGCAACGATGGATGCAGAGCGTGATGATGTCGTGCAGCATCTGGTGATGGTGGAATCGTCGCTTCATGACTTGGACCAGCTCATTGAGGTAGGCTTGGTCCGGGCATCGGCTGGACATGGGAATAAGCACCATCTCTGAAAAAACGGCACGAATCATCCGATCGGCCGATCCGCCTTGCTGGATGTGGCGGTTGACGGCTTCCTCGATCTGATTGCCGCCGAAAAGGGAGTCGAAGAGGCCCATGATGGTTCAGCGATTTATATGTTCAACGCACCCTCGTCCCGTTGCGGCGAAGGAAGTCATATAGCTCGTCCATGCGGACGTTGTTTTCATCGCGCAGCCGATTCCAGCGTTTGATCTGGGTCTCGATATCGCCGGACCTGTCGATTTTTCTGCCGAATAGTTCCTCGTTCTTATCGAGGATGACCGTGCCCATTTCACGCGCCCGAGTGTAGTCGCCCTCGGAAAGGTCATAGGCCTTACCGCGGAGCCTTTCATCCGGAAAGGCGGCGGTGAATCCCAAGACTTTTGCTTCCAGGGAGGAAAAGCAGGCGAGCAGGGCAAGCAAGGAGGTGAGGACGATGCGCATGGGGTTAAGTAGGTCAGAGGCGGAACTTGCCAGGTTCTTCCGGGAAGCTCGGGGTAGGGGCGAACCAGACGACGCCGCAGGCGGAACATTCGTATTCTCCGAGGGTGACGTTAGGAAGTTCGTTATAAGGGCTCCGCGGCACCACGAACGCTCCCTCGCCCCTGGGGTAGGTGATCACATGGCCCGAGGGGTATTCGAAGCGGTAGGCCAACCATAATCCGATCGGCTCTTCGCAGGAAGGACACGTCCGCGCCTCCTGGTTGGATTTCTCGTAAAGGGCGGCGAGGGCTTCCGCCTGCTTCTTGCGTTCGCCGGCCTTACTGTCCCACTCCCTCTTGCGATGGATGTCAGCTTGGGCTTGGCCGGCGACTATCTCCTGCTTCCCTGCTTTGCTGCCGCAACGGAGGCAGGTGTAAGTCAGGCCTCCAAAGAAGGAATTTTCGCATCGGAGGTCTCCTCCGCAGCGTGGACAGTGGTATCTACGCCCGCTGAGCATGACCCACTCCTGCGGTTAGCGTAGATAGATCAAGTGGCCGCTCGAGCAATCGTAGGCCTTGGTGAAGCCAGGCGGGGGGAACTTGAGGCTGATGGTCAGGAATCCGTAACAGTAACGCATCGGGCAACGTAGGCTCTGGATGTCAGGAGCGCCATGTTGGTGTGTCGACGTCGGAACGGCGAGCAGGCCGAGGGCGGAGGCGAAGAAGAGGACGAAAGCGAGACGGGGCATGGTGTCGCGGGGTGGCCTTATTTAAGGTTTTATTGTATATGCCATCGGCGGGTCAAGCCGTGGATTGGCCATTAATAGACTACTTTAATGGGCTTTAATCGGCATTTCGGCGACCCACTAGACAAAGCCCTGTTGTCGGGCATAACGAGGCCATGGGTTACTATCAGAGCGAGACGAAGGAGACACAGGCGCCTGGAGATTGGAGTCCCGGCAAGACGAGGCTACTGTTCCGTTGCCAGATCCGACTGCATTCGGGGGAGGACGAGGAGACGCTTTTCCTCGTCGGGCCTGATAGCGGCAGTCAGGTGATGGTGCTTTGGAAAGAAGCTAACTTCGGCGTAATCGGAGCGGAGCCGCTTGCCTGGATCGAGCTAGAGCACGCACAGGAGCCTGACGTGTACCGTCGACTGTTGGAGTCGTTTCTCCAGGCAGTTCGTCTGGCCGATACGGCCACGCTTCGGGACTTCACCGCGATCGAGGCGCCGGAGAAAGGTCTGCTTCCTGAGGCCGTAATCCGCGAAGTGTTCGCCAAGGCCTTCGCAGGGTAGAGGCGCGACGGCGTCGCGCTCTGCCAAAAGCGACTAGGGCAGCACGCGGTGCTGCCCCTTCCTTAATGCTGATATGTCGTGACGCGGTCCCGACCCTACCCATCGATGGCTACCCCTAGCCCTAGTTCTGGCCCTGCTGTTCCGTCATCAATTCAGTCCTCAATACTGTCCTCCACGCAGTCCTCAACTCAGCCCCTCTTCCTCCTTTACTGACCTACACCCCTGTCTTTGGGTCATTGGCATGTCGAAGCGTCTTCCTGGCCTGGTGATCGAGGTCGAGAGTCTGCCGGAGTTCCTTGCGAAGTCCGACGAGGATATCCTACAGCATGTCCGTTCGGTGCTCCTACACCGTGCTTACGCCGTCCAGCGCGCCCAGCTCGCCAAGTGCGACGGAGTCCAGTTCTCTCCGACCAAAGACTCCTGCGTCTTCGCCGCCAAAGGCCGGGCGCTGCTGCACGTTAGGTTTGCGCAGTTGAAGGGGTAGCGCGGCGAGGCCGCGCGTGAGTT
>JACCDT010463815.1_pt1 | contig 10628 bp, 7 predicted proteins | sample 7446291 | NCBI WGS metagenome assembly JACCDT01 (sample SAMN15323446, study PRJNA562643) | freshwater metagenome | isolation source: river surface water | place: USA:Blue River Watershed | collected 2017-08-17 | reverse complement strand
TGGCCAATACGAGATCGGCGACCCGTTTCATCGTCAGTTCAGTTTTCAATCGATTATTCCCTGTCCAGCGCCGGAGCGCGCAAGCGTCGAAGTCTAACCGCAGCGCAGCCAAAGGCAAAATGTGACGGCCATCACAATGCCGATCATCGGGCGAACCTAGAGTTGCGAACTTCATATATGCACGGAATTCGCGACTCTAAATCAATGGTTTACGGTAGCATTCCGACAGCAAAACACCTCCAAAATTTTCCTGACCAAGCCCGCCTCGCCATGCCAACCCAACGCATCGCCCAACTTACACTTGCCGCCCAAATTCGCCGCCCGAAACTGAAGTTGACTGCAGCATTGATTGCGGCAGCGTTGTCACTTCCAGTGCATGCGCTAAGTCTGATGGAAGCTTATCAGGTAGCGCTGGAAAAAGACCCAACGTTCCAGATGGCACGCCATGAACGCACCGCCGCCAGCGAGTATGAAACGATTGGACGCGCCGGTTTGCTGCCAAACATTGGCGCCTCGTACAGTTACAGCAAAAACGACGCCGACCGCTCAGTATTTTCGAATGGTAGCGTGGACAAGTCCAATCCTCAGTACACCAGTAAAGTCGCCACCCTGCAGCTCCGTCAAGCCTTGTTCAATGCAGACGCATGGCAACGATACCAAGGCGGCAAGGCTCAGGTTAACTACAGCGATGCGAAATTTTCCGGCGCATCCCAGGACTTGATCACGCGCCTCACAACCGCTTACCTGACTGCCTTATATGCAGAGGACCAGTTGCGGCTGGCAACTGCACAGCGCGATGCCTATCATGAAAATCAGCTGGCGAACCAGAACATGTTCGAGAAAGGTGCTGGTACCCGTACTGACATGCTCGAGACCCGTGCACGCTTTGAGCTTTCGCAGGCTGAAGTACTAGAAGCCCAAGATAACGTCTCAAACCGACGAGATGAGCTTGCGGTGATCATTGGCGGCGATCCAGGTGCACTTGCGCCCCTGATAACCAATCTGCCCGAACTTCCATTGACACCTGTGACGTTGGCCGAATGGGAATCACTGGCGACCGCAAGCAATCCTGAAGTTCGAGCGTTGCACCATTCAGTCGATTACGCACAAACTGAGGTCGAGCGAAATCGGGCGGGACACCTCCCTCGTGTCGACTTCATCGCTTCGCACAGCCGAAATTCATCGGACTCCTTGTTCACATACAATCAGGAATCGACGGTCAATTCGATTGGCGTACAAATGTCTGTCCCGCTATACAGCGGCGGCAGCGTAAATGCGCAAACCCGACAAGCACTCGCGCGCCTCGACTCGGATCGCGCCGAATTGGACGCGGCTCGCCAAAAAACACTGGTCGAAGTCCGCAAGCAGTTTCAACTTCTGGCAAGCAGCCGCATTCGGATGGCTGCAATGGAGCAGGCAGCACAATCCGCCTCTGAAGCCGTGGATGCTACCCGGAAGAGCGTGGCGGGTGGCCAACGCGTTAACCTGGACGTTCTGACGGCTCTGCAAAATCTTTACTCGACAAAGCGCGACCTGTCGGAAGCACGCCATGGCTATCTGCTCGCCTATTTAAAATTGCACGCCACAGCGGGCATTTTGACCGGCGATGACCTGGGCCGGATTTCGGCTTGTTTCGCGCCGAATCAGTAATCTGAGCTCACCTACGCTCCAGCCTCCTCGTTCACATGCCCTCGAAGCCGACCAGCACCAAAGCGTCCACAAAACGCTCCTATGTGGCCGCCGACCGTGGACCGCATCCGTTGTCGATTACGCTCAATACGACGCCTGAGATGGACACTCAACTCAGGCAGTTGCAACGCGAGTTTGCTGCGGTTTGCAACGCAATCGCTCCGATTGTTCAGGAGACCCGCTGCTGGAATCGGGTCGCGCTACACCACCTCGTGTACCACGACCTTCGCGGACGTTTCCCCCAACTCGGATCACAGTTGATATGTAATGCAATCTATTCAGTATCACGCCACTGCCGCACCATATTCCAGTCACCCGGTAGCCCGTTCAACCTGGCTCGTCTGGGTAGTCGTGCGCTTCCCAAAATGCGATTCGCGCCGGAAGCGCCCGTCTATTTTGACCGCCACACGCTCAGCATACGCAACGGTATCGTGTCGATGCTGACGCTCGATGGTCGCATCCGCTTTCGGCTCGCCATCAGTGAAGCGGACGAGCAGCGCTTCCGAAAAGAGCGGCTGCGTGAAATCATTCTTTTTCGCGAGAATGATCGATACCAGCTGCAGTTTGTGTTTGCCCCGCCGGCAAGTACCCGAGTTACTACGCCCCGACAGGGCGCACCAAAACGCGAACCCCTCGAAAAAACCAAGTTGCCCGAGTTCGTCGTCCTGTCCGGCGCGGACACGGCCGAACTCGCCAGAGAATTGGGAGAAGTTGCATGACAACCAAGCCGCCAAACACGGCCAACCAACAGCCTTCATTGCTATCCAAGACGATACATGACCAGGCTCCCATATTTCGCAAAGCATTCGGCTTCAGTTTTGCGAACAGCCTGATGGTACTCGCTCCGACCATTTTCATGCTGGAGACTTATGGCCGCGTCGTAACCAGCCGAAGCGTCACTACGCTGATTTCGCTGCTACTGTGCGTCATCGGCATTTACGTCCTCATGGAAGTCCTGGACATGCTGCGCAGCCGCCTGCTGCAGCAGGCAGGCTGGCGAATTGATGCTGCACTACGCGAACAGCTTCACGACGCCACCTTTACTGCCAGCCTGCGATCGGGCGTAAGTTCGACCCAGCCTTTCAGCGACCTGCGCACTCTGCGCGAATTCGTCAGTTCGCCGGCCACCACGGCAATCCTGGATGCACCGTCGTCATTGGTGTTCCTCATCATCGTGGCGCTGATCAATCCATGGCTTGGCGTCGTTGCCCTGATCGGTGCGGTGGTGCAGTTCTTTATCGGCATGAAGACGGAGCGCAAGACCATGCCCGTGCTCACCGAAGCCAACCAAGCGTCCATTGCTGCGCAATCCTACGCCAGCGGCGCACTACGCAACACTCAAGTGATTGCTGCAATGGGTATGCGTGACAACATCTACCAGCGCTGGATTGCGCGCCAACGCAAATTTTTGACATTGCAGGCGATCGCTTCTGACACCGCGGGTGCCAACTCGGCGTCCTCGAAGTTTATCCAGACCATGCAAGGCTCACTCATCTTGGGCATGTCTTGCTGGTTGCATGTCAAAAACCTGTTGCCGGGCAATGGTGGCATCATGATTGTCGCCTCCACGCTGGGGGGGCGCGTCCTAGCCCCCTTGATTCAGGTGGTTGCCCAATGGCGCACAGTCATCAACGCACGCGATGCCTACAGGCGGCTTGATGACATCCTGGGTCCCGTCCCGGCGGAACGGCAGCACATGCCGCTGCCACAGCCTCAAGGCAAACTGTCGGTCGAGTCGGTCGTCGCTTCAGCCCCTGGATCCAACCTCCCCATCATCCGCGGGGTTAGTTTTGGATTGCAGCCCGGCGAAACCCTGATGCTAATTGGCCCCTCTGCTGCCGGCAAGACAACCCTGGCGCGGATCCTGGTGGGAATCTGGCCGACGGCCTCGGGAAAGGTCCGCCTCGATGGCGCCGACCTGCACGCGTGGAGCAAAGACGAACTCGGCCCGCATCTCGGTTATTTGCCACAAACTGTCGAATTGTTCGACGGCACGCTCGCAGAAAACATTGCGCGTTTTGGCGATATCGACATTGATCAGGTCAAAGCGTCCATCGAAATGGTCGGCCTGACCGAAATGGTTAAGGCATTACCGAAGGGAATTGACACGCCCATCGGAGAAGAAGGCGCGATCCTATCTGGCGGTCAGCGTCAGCGCGTCGGCTTGGCACGAGCCATTTATGGCAATCCGAATTTTGTACTTCTCGACGAACCGAATTCCAGCCTTGATGAGGCCGGTGAACAAGCCTTGATGAATACCCTGATGTCCCTGAAGGCACGGAAGTGCACAACCATCGTCATCACCCATCGCACCAGCGTGCTGCCGGCTGCGGACAAGATTCTGGTAATGCGCGAGGGGCAGGTCGCCGCGTTCGGGCCGCGAGATGAAGTACTCGCTGCGCTGCGCAAAGCGAACGCCCCTCGCGCACCCGCCACCGCACAAGTCGCTCCTGCGGCTGTTATTCCTGCTCCCGTGGCCGGAGGTGCAGCATGAAGCTGGCTCTTCCCGTCTCGACCAGAACACAAGCGACCCCCTCGCTGACTCGGCTTCTTTTTACATTTCGGAAGGAATTCCTGTGGGTCGGGGCGTTCAGCTGCATAGCCAACCTGCTCACCCTGGCCCCGTCTTTGTACATGTTGCAGGTGTTCGATCGCGTGGTTATCAGCCAGAGCGAAGTCACGCTGATCACGTTGACATTGATTACCGCATTATTTGTCGCCGTGATGGCCTTCTCCGAATGGATACGCTCGCGGCTGCTGGTTCGGGCGGGTGTACGCTTTGACGAGATGCTCAATTCGCGCATTTTTCACGCCAACTATCAGGCAAATCTTGAGCAAGCGAACAGCGACACCACAAACACTTTCACCGCGTTGACGAGAGTACGCCAGTTCGGCACGGGGAACGGCATCATTGCGTTTTTCGATCTGCCCTGGACGCCGATCTATCTTGCCGTGCTGTACGCAATGCATCCGCTGCTCGGCTGGTTTGGCGCTGGCTTCACGTTGTTCCTTGGCCTGTTCGCGTTCGCAAACAGTAAACTGATCTCCAAAAAACTGGAACGAGCCACCAAAGCCGAAGGTGCCACCACCGTTTACCTCGCGGGCAAGTTGCGTAACGCCGAAGTCGTTGATGCACTCGGCATGCTCGGCAACCTGAAGCGCCGCTGGCTGCTGTTGTACCGCGAACACGCCAACGCGCATTGGCAAGCACAAGATCGTGCCAGCCGAATTTCGGCCACAGCAAAATTTGTGCAATACAGCCAGCAATCCCTGATTCTCGCACTCGGTGCTTGGCTCGCGATTCGCGGCGAGCTGACGGTCGGTGCCATGGTCACTTGCAACGTGTTGATGGGAAATGCACTACGCCCCATCAGCACTCTGGTGAACACATGGAAAGAATTCGTGCAGGCACGACAGGCGTACAAAGACATCGGCGAGTTGCTAGAAAAATACCCCGAACGAAGTGCCGGCCATATGACGGAAAGCGTACAAGGGCAAATTACCGTGCGCCAGCTGTCCGCTCATGCGCCGCAGCGGCAAGCGCCGATTCTCGACAAAATCGACATCCAATTCGAAGCAGGCGAAGTGATCGGCATTGTGGGGCCGTCGGGAGCCGGCAAATCGACGTTGGCGCGTTGCCTGATCGGCATCTGGCCTCACACCAGCGGACAGGTTTTGCTTGATGGCGTGGACATTCGCAACTGGTCGCGCGAAGAGCTCGGACCACATCTGGGGTATCTGCCGCAGGACGTTGAACTGTTCGACGGGTCGGTCGCCGAAAATATTTGTCGCTTTGGCCAGATCGATTCGGAAGCCATTATTGATGCCGCAAAGCGCGCGGACATTCATGAAATGATTTTGCGCCTGCCCGTCGGTTATGACACGCCGATCGGGCAAGCAGGACGGCTGCTGTCCGGTGGTCAGCGCCAGCGGCTTGCTCTTGCTCGCGCAATCTACGGCTCGCCCGACCTCGTCGTGCTCGATGAACCCAATGCCAACCTGGATGACATCGGTGAAGCCGCACTGTCGCGCGCAATCCGTGACCTGAAGGCTGCCGGCAAGACCATCTTCATGGTTCTCCACCAGCGCAACCTTTTGTCTCTGGCCGATCGTGTCGTCGTCATGTCCGAGGGAAGAATTGCACGCTTCGGGAAACTTGATATAAGCGGGACATCCGGGCAGCTTGCCCAAGCCCCCGCTGCAAGCTGACAAAGAAAGACCTTATGAAAAACTCTACGCTCCAGCTCTCGAAACAAAATGTCAGCGACGCCACGAACGTCGTCGATCTGGCTCCGGATCTGCCCACAGATACACGCTCCACCATTCGGCTGGGCTTCTTCGCGTTGGTCATCGGTTTCGGCGGCTTTCTCGCTTGGGCGGCCTTCGCACCACTGGACGAAGGCGTGCCTGCGCCAGCTGCGGTCACCATCGACACCAAACGAAAAACAATCCAGCACCAAACTGGGGGCATCATCCGGAATGTCGCGGTGAAGGAAGGACAGCGAGTCAAGGCCGGTGATACGCTGATCGAGCTGGATGACGGTACAACGCGAGCAAACTATGAGTCGGTGCTTCAAAATTACATGGCACAGCGTGCAGCAGAAAGCCGCCTGATGGCCGAACTCGAACGGCGTGAATCGATCAACTTTCACCCGGACTTGCTCAATGCCAGCGGTGATTCCGTAATCAAGCAGCACATCTCCACTCAGACGGAATTGTTCCAGTCGCGCCGAGCTTCACTACGCAGCGAACTGGCAGCAATAGATGAATCCATCGCCGGGCAGGAAGCAAACCTTGCTGGAATCAGACTTCAGCTGGAAAGCCGCAAAGTCCAGGTGCAGAAGCAAAACGAGCAATTGAAAAACATGTCTGAGCTTGCTGCAGACGGCTATGTACCGCGGAATCAAGTGCTGGCACTGGAACAAACACAAGCTGAATTGAGTGCCGTGCTGGCCGAGCTTCAGGCATCGAAATTGCGTACTGAGCGCGCGATCGCCGAGCTCAAATTCCGCAAAGCGCAACGCGTCACCGACGGCGCAAAGGAGGTTGCGGCGCAGTTAGCCGATGTCAGGCGCGAGGTCCAGGCAGGTCGCGAAAAGCTGGATGCGATTACTGCCGAACTAGCGCGCGTGAAAATCAAGGCCCCCGTCGACGGACAGGTGATCGGACTTGCGATTGCGTCTGTCGGGGGCGTGGCAGGCCCTGGGCAGAAACTGATGGATGTCGTGCCAAAGGACGAAGGTGTCGTTCTTGAGGCTCGCGTCCCGACACAAACTATCGACCGTGTTCATGCCGGTGATCCGGTCGCGGTACGATTTTCTGCGTTCGCCAACTCCCCGCAGCTGATGGTAGAGGGCGTGATCAACTCGATCTCCAGTGACGTTGTGTCGGAACAAACGCCGGCAGGAACTGTGTCGTACTACCTGGCGCGCGCCAGCCTGACGCCCGAAGGCCTGAAGAAACTCGGCGACCGCCACCTGCAGCCCGGCATGACGGCCGAAGTGCTGATCAAGACCGGCGAACGCTCGCTGCTGACCTACCTGCTGCATCCGCTGACCAAGCGCATCGCAGCGGCAATGAAGGAAGAGTAACGCCTCTCTGGCAGTCCGGATCGATGGTGATCCGGACTGTGTCAGTACAGCAATAAATCGTCCGCCAGCATGGTGCTGACGCCGGACAGCACCGCAAACGGCACGGCGGCCACGCCGCCGGCGCCATCCCGATCGAAATACAGCGTTCCCGTGTCGGCATCGAACACGATGCGCGTCGCCGCGCCTTCGGCTTCCCATCCGATGGCCAGTGCCTTTTCCGCGAGCGCACCGGCGTGCGCCGGACCAAAAATCCTGCGGCTCAGGTACAGCCTGTCTTCGCCGCTGACGAAATCGACGATCGTATCGACATCCTCGCCAAGGCGGGTATCGAAACAAAAGCTGTCGCTGCCCGCACCGCCCTCAAGCGTGTCGCTGCCCGCCTTGCCGAGCAGCCGGTTGGTGCCGTCATTGCCGGTCAAGGCGTTGCCACCTGCGTTCCCAATGCCGTCTACGTCGCTGCTGCCCGTCAGCCACAGACGCTCGATTTCGCGGGGCAGCCTGCAGCTGGTATCCGCAAGGATTTCGTCGTCCCCTTCGCCCGCCTTCTCGGACACGCGGTCGCCGCCGTTGCCGTCGGAGAGTCGGTAGAAATCATCGCCGGCGCCGCCGGCAAGCCGGTCATATCCCGCTCCGCCATCAAGCGTGTCGTTGCCGCTGCCGCCGCGCAACCTGTCGCTGCCGTCATTCCCCAGCAGGGTGTCGTCATCTTCGCCGCCGTCGAGCAGGTCGGCACCGGCGTTTCCGTTGATCGTGTCGGCGCCCGCCAGCCCGTACAGGCGGTTGCCTCCCGCATTGCCTTCAACAAGATTTGCCAGCGAGTTGCCATACGCGGTTACGGGATTCGCGCCGGTCAGGATCAGGTCAGACAACGCTGCCGGCAGTGCCGGTATGGCGGACGACGAATACAGCGCGACGCCATCGACCCGGGGGTCGTCGACCGGGCCGCGTTCAACCACGAAGTACAGCAGGTTGCCGGGCGCAAGATCATTCCACTGCCCGCCGCTGCCCAGCCCGCCGGTGCCGTTCGGCCAGCGCTCCAGCCCCATCGCCAGCGCATCCTGTCCTCCTTCATCGTACGGCTCTTCTCCCCATGAGCCTTCGCCCCAGTTCACATAACCGCTCGCCAGCGCGCTGCCGTCGCCCCAGCGCCAGTCGCCCTCCGCCAGCGCGTCCGAGCCGCCGATCCACACATAGCGCGAGCCTCCGCCGTCCGGCGCCGAAGGCGTGTGGCCGAGCAGGGGAGCGGCGTGCTGATAGATCGCGAGGTTTTCCTCTGCGGTCGAGACAACCGCGAGATAGCCCCCGCGGCGCTGCGCTTCCGCGCCGGCCTGCGACCAGGTCAGGGCTGATTCGACGATGTCGTAGGTGTGGCCGTTATAAGAAAACGAAGGCATGCGGATCATCAGCGGAGAAACAGATGACGGGATAATCGGCCGCACGGCGTCCGACTTGAACGGCAGGCTAAGCTGTAGCGTCGCCCCGTGCCAGCGCCTGCACCCAGCGCAACTGTGCCGGCAGGCACACGGCCTGCAGGTCGTAATGCCGACGTGCAAATTCCCTCGCGTTGCGTCCCAGCCGTTGGCGCGCCTCGGGGTCGGCCAGCAGCGCGGCCACTTCCGTGGCCAGCGCATTGGCATCAAAGAAATCGACCAGACTGCCGGTATCGCCAGGCCGGATCGCTTCGCGCAGCGGTGCCGTGTCGCTGGCCACGATCGCGCAACCCGCGCTCATTGCCTCCAGCAGGCTCCATGACAGCACGAACGGATAGGTCAGGTAGACATGCACGGTCGAAAGCTGCAACAGGTGTACGAATTGTGCATACGGCAGGTTGCCGAGGAAATGCACGCGCGACCAGTCTGCGTCGGCAATGCGCGGACGCACTTCGGCCGCAAAGATGTCCTTCCACGTTTTGCCGTCCGGTGCCTGCGCGCCATAGCTGACGCCGTCGCCGCCGACGATCAGCACCTGCGCGTGCGGCCGCTCCTTCAGCAGCTGCGGCAGCGCCCGCATGAAAACGTGATAGCCGCGATAGGGTTCGAGGTTGCGGTTCACGAAAGTCACCACTTCGTCGGCCCGCGTAAGCGTCTGCCCGCCGGCCAGCTGCAGGCGCACCTCCGGATTCGGCGCGACGGCGACCGTGTCGATGCCGTCATGTATGACGGCGACCCTGCTGCGGAACGGTTGCGGAAAGCCGCTTGCCTGCCACTCAGTCGGCGCGAGGCCGGCGTCGGCCGTTTCAAAGTGCAGCTGATAGTTCAGGTTCTTCAGCCGCAATCGACACGGCGTGCCCTCGTCGGGCACACCGAATTCCGGATCGAAGCCGATGTCTGCTCCCTCGGCGCGATAGAAGAACTCACAATAGATCCCGAGCCTGGCCTGCGGCCACACATCCTTGACGAACAGGCTCTCGCCCCATGCCGGATGCGCGATGATCACGTCGGGCGCATAACCCTGCGCCTTCAGCTGCAGCGCCGCGCGATAGCAGGCCTCGCCGCGGATGGTCTTGGTCTCGAAATCCGACAGCCACGGATGCACGCCCCGTGTCGAACCGCGTGCGGCGGCATACGGAAACAGGCGCACGCCTTGCCATTGCGGCGTGTCCACCTTGCGCATCAGAAGTGCGCTGACCTGATGGCCTTGCCTGGCCAGTTCGGGCGCAAGGAACTTGAACTGGCCGGGGAAATTCTGGTGGATGAACAGGATATTCATGGCACCTTGTGGCCGCCCGGCTTCTGCACCGGCTGCAGAAGCTGACGAGCTCCTATCCTGCGACCGCGATGAACTCCGGATTCAGCACCGGTCGGTCAAGGCCATAGCGCAGCGGCTGCCCTTCGAGATCGGTCACTGCACCTCCAGCCGCCTCGAGCACGCACTGCGCGGCTGCGGTGTCCCACTGGCTGGTCGGGCCGAAACGGGGATAGATGTCGGCGCTGCCTTCAGCGATCCGACAGAACTTCAGCGAACTTCCGGCCGCGACGAAGCTGTGCTCCTGCTGCAGCGTAGCCAGCCAGGCTTCAAGGCGCTCTCCGCCATGCGAGCGGCTGCCGATCACGCGCAGCGGGCGTCCTGGCTCGCGCCGTGCCGTGCGGATTTCCCTCAGGCCGGACGCATCGCGCTTCCAGGCCCCGAGTCCGTGCGCGCCGAAATAGAGTTCGTCCAGGGCCGGCGCCAGCACGACGCTGGCAACCGCCACGCCTTGCTCGACCAGTGCGATGTTGACCGTAAACTCGCCATTGCGCTTGATGAATTCTTTGGTGCCGTCGAGCGGATCGACCAGGAAGAATTGATCGCCCGCTGCCGGGCCGGAAGAAACCGACTCCTCCGACAGGATGAATACGCCGGGGAAGT
>JACCDT010847410.1_pt1 | contig 10631 bp, 7 predicted proteins | sample 7446291 | NCBI WGS metagenome assembly JACCDT01 (sample SAMN15323446, study PRJNA562643) | freshwater metagenome | isolation source: river surface water | place: USA:Blue River Watershed | collected 2017-08-17 | reverse complement strand
TGGCAAATTCGCCGCTGGTCAGTGGCATGTCTTGGCCATTTTTGCTCAATGAACGCGTGCCAAAGTCCAGCTTGAAGTCACCAAACACCATGCTCTCGCTGTCGCCAAGAGAGGGCGCACCCGGCATTTCAACCCCAGGCCGACGGCGCAACACGGCGTGAATGCGGGCCAACAACTCTCGGGGGTTGAACGGCTTGCCCAGGTAGTCATCGGCGCCAATCTCCAGTCCGGTGATGCGGTCAACGTCTTCCATCTTGGCGGTCAACATGATGATGGGTGTTTTGATGCCGGTGCTGCGCAGTCGCCGGCAAATGCTCAAGCCGTCCTCGCCGGGCAGCATCAAATCGAGCACCACCAAGTCAATGGTTTCGCGCTGCAATATGCGGTCTAACGCACGACCATCTTCGGCCAACAAAACATCAAAGCCTTCTTGCGACAAGTAGCGGCGCAGCAAATCGCGGATGCGCGTGTCATCGTCCACGATGACGATCTTGTCGAGGCGAGAGGAGGTGCTCATGGCCTGATTTATTGCGCCGTCCAGCCGCCGTCCATGTTCCAGGCGACTCCGCGTACGTTGTTGCCCGCTGGCGAGCAGAAAAACACCGCTAAATCGCCCAGCTCCTCAGGGGTGGTGAATTGCATGGAAGGCTCTTTTTCTTTCAACAACAATTTCTTGGCTTCTTCGTTTGACAGGCCCATGGCTTCGGCTTTCGCGTCCACTTGTTTTTGCACCAAGGGGGTCAGGACCCAGCCGGGGCAGATGGCGTTGCAGGTCACGCCGGTGGTGGCGTTTTCGAGTGCCGTGACTTTGGTCAAGCCCACCACGCCGTGTTTGGCCGCGACATAGGCCGATTTTTCTGCCGAGCCCACCAAGCCGTGGATCGAGGCCACATTGATGATGCGGCCCCAGTTGGCAGCCTGCATGGCCGGCAATGCCAAGCGGGTGGCATGAAAGGCACTGCTCAAATTGATGGCGATGATGGCATCCCAGCGCTCCACCGGAAAGTTTTCGATGCGGGCCACATGTTGAATACCGGCGTTGTTCACCAAAATATCCACTCGCCCAAAGGTCTCTGAGGCGAAAGCCATCATGGCTTCGATCTCGCTGGCCTTGCTCATGTCTGCACCGTGGTAAGCCACTTTGACGCCCAGTGCCGCAATTTCGGCCTTCGGGCCTTCTGCATCGCCAAAACCGTTCAACACAATGTTGGCGCCCTGACGCGCCAGCGATTTGGCAATGCCCAGACCAATGCCACTGGTGGAACCGGTGACCAGCGCTGTTTTACCTTGCAACATGTTTTTGCTCCGAAAGATGAATTAGGATGTTCAAAAGTCCATTATGGCGTTGCAAAAGCAGGGTTTGCTTTGACGCACGTTGAGATTGTTTCTGATCGTTATGAACTCCCCATCCGTTCAACCCCACCTCGAATTTGTTGCTTGCCCCCATCCTGAGGGCGTGCACCGCATGGCCTATTGGCGATGGGGCCCCCGTGAAGCGCGGCATGTGGTGGTCTGCGTGCACGGCTTGACCCGTCAAGGCCGAGATTTCGACCGTTTGGCAAAGGCTTTGGTGGCGCAAGCCCCGCACCCTGTGCAAGTGATTTGCCCTGATGTGGCCGGGCGTGGGCAGAGCGAGTGGCTGACAGACCCGGCGGGCTACCAACTGCCTCAATATGCGGGCGACATGTTGGCTTTGCTGGGCCAAATTCAGCAGCAATTGCAGGGGCCTGCAGGTGCTGGCGATGGCATCGAAACCCTGGATTGGGTGGGGACCAGCATGGGCGGTCTGATTGGCATGGTCATGGCGGGGCAGCCGGGTTTGCCTTTGCCTGCGCCCGTACGGCGTTTGGTTTTGAACGATGTCGGACCGGCCATCACTTGGGCCTCTGTGCTGCGCATGCAAACCTATGTGGGAAAGTACGGGCAATACCCCAACCTCGACGACGTGGCGGCCGTTTTGTGGAATGTGTCGACAGGATTTGGCCCCGTGCCGGCCGATGTTTGGCGCGACATGTCCTCGCACATGACGCGCCCCACACCCGATGGGCAATTGACCTTGCATTACGACCCGGCGATTGCGCACAATTTGCGTGCTTTGACCCCTGAATTGGCCGCCGCAGGCGAGGCCGCGTTGTGGGCTTTGTATGACCAAATTCGGTCTAAAACCCTGCTGATCCGTGGCCAAGACTCTGACCTGTTAACGCCAGAGACCGCGACGGCCATGACCCAACGTGGCCCGAAGGCCCAATTGGACACATGGCCGGGTTGCGGCCATGCCCCAACGCTGACTTCAGAGAGCCAAATCGCCGTCGTGTCCCAGTTTTTGTGGTCTTAAAACCATGGTCAGCCCCACTTCAAGCCACTCCTCCAGCCCCATGTCTGCGGGCAGCCGCCTGCACGCCGCCTTTGTGCCGCCTGTCATGGTGGTCACGGCCGACACCGCTGAGATGTCAGACATCTTGGCCAAGGCCCGCGCCTTTGCCGAGCCCCTGATTGCCAGCGAGGTGCTGGACACGGGCGAAAACATCTTGGTTCATGCCGATGCGGTGGCCGCCATCTTGGCCGAGATGGGGGGCTCGGTGGCGATGCAAACCGCCATTTATTTGGTTTATGCCTGCCCGCACCTGAACAAACCCGAAGAGGTCATTGCCAAAGCCTTTGGCCCCAATTTGGCTCAGTTGGCCATGCAAACCAACCAACTGGTGCATGTGCAAAGGTTGTCCAGAGCGTCTGAGGGCCACAGCCAAGGCCCTGACAACACGCCGCTCAGCCCGCGCTTGCAAACCGAAAACGTGCGAAAAATGCTGCTCGCTTTCAGCCGCGATTTGCGCGTGGTGATGTTGCGTTTGGCCTCGCGCTTGCAAACCTTGCGCCACTTTGCGGCCACCAAAATGCCGGTGCCTCCCGCTTTGGCGCGTGAATCGTTGCAGGTGTTTGCGCCATTGGCCAACCGTTTGGGCATTTGGCAAATCAAGTGGGAACTTGAGGATTTGGCGTTTCGTTTTTTGGAGCCCGCCACTTACAAAGACATCGCCCGTTTGCTGGACGAAAAACGCACCGAGCGTGAGCGCTACATGGTGGCGCTGCGCCAGCGTCTGCAAGACGCGTTGTCTGCGCAAGGCATCGAAGCTTCAGTGGAGGGGCGACCCAAACACATCTACAGCATTGTGCGCAAGATGCGCGGCAAATCGCTGAGCTTTGACCGTGTGTTTGATATTCGTGCCTTGCGGGTGGTCGTGCCCACGGTGGCCGATTGTTACCAAGTGCTCAGTTGGGTGCATGAGCAGTTCACCCCCATCGCCGAAGAGTTTGACGACTACATTGCCAAGCCCAAAGCCAATGGCTACCAGTCGCTGCACACCGTGGTGCGCGATGCCGATGGCGGCCCGATTGAAGTGCAAATTCGAACACAAGCCATGCACGAGCACGCTGAGCATGGCGTGGCCGCGCACTGGGCCTACAAAGAGGCAGGGGCCAAAGGCTACACCGGCGTCTCCGCCAACAGCGAATACGACACCAAGATCGCCGTGTTGCGCCAGTTGTTGGCCTGGGAGCGCGACTTGTCGGGTGCCGCGCAAGACACTGAGCCCGGCGCTGAAAAAGGCAGCGGCTTGTTTGACGACCGCATTTATGTCTTGACCCCTGAGGCGGCCGTGGTGGAGTTGCCCCAGGGCGCCACGCCGATTGACTTTGCTTACACCGTACACACCAATTTGGGCCACCGCTGCCGTGGCGCCAAAGTGGACGGGGTGATGGTGCCTTTGAGCACGACCTTGTCGAACGGTCAAACCGTCGAAATCACGGCCATCAAAGAAGGCGGCCCTTCGCGTGACTGGCTCAACCCTGAGTTGGGCTATTTGGCCAGCCCCCGCGCACGGGCCAAAGTGCGCGCTTGGTTCAATGCGCAAATCAGCTCTGAAACCATTGCGCGCGGCCGTGAATCGGTTGAAAAGTTTTTGCAGCGCTTGGGCCGCACGGCCATTCGCTTGGAAGATTTGGCCAGCCAATTGGGTTTCAAGTCGGCCGAGGGTTTGTTTGAGGTGGTGGGCAAAGACGAGTATTCGCTGCGCAACATCGAGGTGTTGCTGAACCCCCCAGAGACCACACAAGAGCCAGAAGAGTATTTTCAAAAACGCTTCAAAGGGGCCTCGGCCCGCAAATCGTCGTCAGGCGTTTTGGTGGTCGGGGTGGACTCACTGCTGACCCAACTCTCACGTTGATGCAAACCCGCACCGCCCGATGCGATCAGCGGCTTTGTCACACGCGGCAAAGGCGTCAGCATTCACCGCCAAGACTGCTCTAACTTCCGAGAATTGGCAACGCGCCATGGCGAAAGGGTCATTGACGTGCGCTGGGGCGACGCCAAAGGTGCAGTTGCCGCGATGTACCCCGTGGACGTGGCCGTGGAAGCCTTTGATCGCCAAGGCTTGTTGCGTGACATTTCTGAGGTTTTTGCCAAAGAAAAGATGAATGTGATCGGTGTGCAAACCCAATCGGTCAAAGGCATGGCCTGGATGACTTTCACGGTAGAGATCAGCGACGCCGTCAGTTTGAACAAGGTGCTGGGCAGCGTGCGGGGCGTTAAAGGGGTGAAAGCAGCCCGCAGGCGCTGATGCAGCCTGCGCTGGCTGCGAGGGTAAGCGCCGTTTTTTGCTGGTATAATTCGAGGCTCAGCAGGCGCGTAGCTCAGTTGGTTAGAGCACCACCTTGACATGGTGGGGGTCGCTAGTTCGAATCTAGTCGCGCCTACCAAATTCGGTAGGATTAAAAACCCGGTAAATCATTGATTTACCGGGTTTTTTTATGCCTGTCGTCCCAACCAGGATTCGATTTTGGGACGTCGCGACATGCTGCTGTCAGCCTTTCGCGTCCTAATGTGTGTCGAATGGCCCGTGGCTTATCCATTAACATTCTCAATTCCTGTCAAATTTAACAATTCGGCAACTGTTGAAGTCTGCCGGTGATCACTCAAGTGCTCCATTCCATTCAAAAACGCATCGCCTTCCTGATCGGCGCGGTGACTTTGCTGTTGCTTTTGGTCGGCGGTTTAGGCGCCTATTTGCTGCAAGCCCTCCAGTCAGCACCAAACAAAGCAGGACAACCCTTGCCTGCCGCGGTCGAACAGCCGTTGCTGGTGTTGGGCGGGGCCACGCTGTTGGCGGTGTTGGTGGGGGGCTTGTTGTGTCTTTGGGCTTTGCGCCCTGTGCAACGTGGCGTTCAAGCCTTGGCGTTCGGTCTGTCGCAGGCCCAACAAAGTGGGCAGTGGCCTGCTTCGGTGTCTTCTGCCTCTTCTGCCTTTTCTGCCTCTTCTGCCTTTTCTGCCTCTTCTACGCATGAGTTGGCCGAGTTCGCCAACGTGGCGCACTCGCTCAACGAAATTGCGCGCTCGCAACGTCAAGTGATGGAGCAGGTGACGGCGGTTATTCAAGCCTTGGGCCGAGGCGATTCCTCGCAAACCATTTCGATTCAAGCGCAAGGTGACTTGGCCCCTTTGGTGGATGCTGTGCATGCAGGCTTGGCGCATGTGCAAGCCGTGATGGCCGAGTTGCAGCGCTTCATTCACTTCGTGTACGAAGAAAGCCATGACATTGCAGATTTGAACCAGGCGCAAGCACGTCCAACAGAGGCCCGCCAGCACGCCTTGTTGGGCCCCGCTTTGCAAAAAATGCTGACCGGGCATTCGCAGCTGCTGTCCACTGTGCACGACATGAGCCAAGTGGTGGAGAAAAGCTCGATCACCTTGGCGGATTTGTCTTGGCAGGCCAACACCATCAACAAAGAAATGAAAGCGTTGGCCACCAAAGGGGCGCAAATTGCGGCCTCTTCGCAGTCCCTCACACGCAACTCAACTCAGGTGAGTGCAGACGCTTTATCGGTGGCCCAGTTGGCTCAGCTGTCCAAAGAAAACTCGCAGTTGGGCCAAGTGGAGTTGCAAACCACCATCGAGGGCATGCGCGACATGGGCACCCGAACGCAAGTGGTGTCGTCCTCCATCACGCGCTTGCAGGTCAGCTCTGAAAAGATTGAGCACATTGTTCAGTTGATTCGAGACATTGCCGACAAGATCAATTTGCTGTCCTTGAATGCCGCCATCGAAGCGGCCCGCGCGGGTGAGCATGGCAAAGGTTTTGCGGTAGTGTCGGACGAAGTGCGCAAACTGGCCGATAAGACTTTTGCCGCCACCCGAGAAATTGACGAGAGCGTGAGCGGCATCATGAACGAGACGGGGCAAGCCGTCAGCAGCATGAACGAGCTGTTGAGTGATGTGCAGTCGAACGTGGGCAAGATTGAACAGGTGGGCTCGCGTCTGAATGGCATTTTGGATTCGTCCAGCGTGTTGTCCGATCAGATGGGCGGCATTGTTCAAGCCTCTGAGCAATCGGCCCAAGACGTGGCCAAGATTTCCCAATATTTGGTTGAAATTCAAGACGAGTTGACCAGTTTTGGTTTGCGCATCGAATCGCAAGAGCGACAGACCCTGGAGTTGACGGAACTGGGTGAGGGCTTCTACGACAAATTGGTCGAGCTCAACATGCAAACCTTGCACAGCCGGATGTTTCAAGTGGCGCGTCAAGCCGCTGACGCGGTTCAGCTCGCATTCGAGCAAGCCATTCAACAAGGTGAAATCTCTGCACAAGACTTGCTCAGCCTGGATCATTTCCCGATTCAGGGCACCAACCCCACAAAGTACAGCTCTCGGTTTGATGCCTTCACCGATCGCGTGTTGCCCGCCATTCAAGAGCAGGTGTTGAGCCAAGACCCCACGCTGGTTTTTGCCATTTGCACCAACAAGCGTGGCTATGTGCCCACGCACAACGACAAGTTTGCCAAAGCCCCGACCGGCATTTATGAGCAAGACTTGGTCAACAGCCGCAGCAAACGCATCTTCAGTGACCGCACCGGAAGTCGTTGTGGCGCGCACACCAAGAAAGTGCTGCTACAGACTTACAAGCGCGACACCGGCGAAATCATGCACGATTTGTCGGTGCCCATTTACCTGCAAGGCACACACTGGGGCGGCTTCCGCATGGGCTACAAGGCCCACTGAAGCGCATACGCAAATCGGCCGCGTGGGCGTTCGGGCGATGGATCAGGCGTTCATGCCTTGGTGCCTCAACAACGCATCCAGCGCAGGCTCGCGGCCGCGGAAGGCTTTGAACGACTCCAGCGCGGGGCGGCTGCCGCCGGCTTCCAAAATGGCCTGTCGGTAGCGGCGCCCCGTTTCTACGCTGGGGGTGCCATCGGCTGCAGCGGTTTCTTCAAACGCGGCATAGGCATCGGCACTCAACACCTCGGCCCATTTGTAGCTGTAATAACCCGCCGCATAGCCGCCAGCAAAGATGTGGCTGAAGGTGTGCACCATGCGGTTGAACGCCGGAGGACGCAAGACCGAAACTTCTTCGCGCACTTGGTTCAAGAGCGGCATGAAGTCTTGTGAGGGGTCGTGCTGCGAATGCACCAACATGTCGAACAAGGCAAACTCGATTTGACGCAAGGTTTGCAAGCCACTCTGGAAGTTTTTGGCGGCCAGCATCTTGTCGAACAAGGCGCGTGGCAAGGGTTCTTGGGTTTCGACATGGGCGGTCATGTGGCGCAGCACCGACCATTCCCAGCAAAAGTTTTCCATGAATTGGCTGGGCAACTCCACCGCGTCCCACTCCACGCCGCTGATGCCCGAGACATCGCGCTCGTTCACTTGCGTGAGCATGTGGTGCAAGCCGTGGCCAAATTCGTGGAACAGGGTGATCACGTCGTCGTGCGTCAGCAATGCCGGTTGACCGTTCACACCCTCAGCAAAGTTGCACACCAAGTGCGCCACCGGGGTTTGCAATTGGCCTGTGTCAGGCCGTTGCCAACGCCCACGCACATCGTCCATCCAAGCGCCGCCGCGCTTGCCTGAGCGGGCAGGGGGGTCGAGGTAGAACTGACCCACCAACTGACCTTGACGCTCGATGCGGTAAAACGCCACGGCGGGGTGCCACACCGGGGCTTGGTCGGGGCGGATCTCAACTTCAAACAAGGTCTCAATGATTTTGAACAGGCCGGCCAGTACTTTGGGGGCGGTGAAGTACTGTTTGACTTCCTGTTCGCTGAAGCTGTAGCGGGCTTCTTTCAGTTTTTCAGAAACATAGGGCACATCCCACGCGTTGAGCGCACCGTTGAGGCCCAGTTCTTGGCTGGCAAATGCGCGCAAATCGGCCAAGTCTTTTTCGGCAAATGGTCGGGCTTTGGTGGCCAGATCGCGCAAAAACGCGATGACTTTCTCGGGAGATTCGGCCATTTTGGGCACCACCGAGACTTGCGCGTAATTGTCAAAACCCAGCAAGCGCGCTTCTTCTTGGCGCAGCGCCAAGATTTCTTGAATCAAGGCAGAGTTGTCCAAATGCCGGGTGTCTTCGGGCGACTGGTCAGAGGCACGCGTGACATGCGCTTTGTAGAGTTGCTCACGCAAAGCGCTGCTGTGTGCAAACTGCATAACAGGCAGGTAAACGGGCATTTTGAGGGTCAGTCGGCATCCCTCTTTGCCTTCTTTTTCTGCCGCTTGGCGGGTCGCCTGCACCACGTCTTCGGGCACGCCTTTCAGCTGGTCCTCGCTGACATACAGGGCAAAGCTGTCGGTGGCATCGAGCGTGTTTTCGCTGAATTTTTGCGACACCTCGGCCAAACGTTCTTGGATGGCGGCGTAGCGGGCTTTGGCCTCGCCTTGCAACTCTGCACCACCGAGCACAAAGGCACGCAAGGCGTTGGTGCGGGCCTGCTTTTGTTCGGCGTTCAATTGCCCGGCATCGATGGCTTTGTACTTGGCATACAAACGCTCATCGCTGCCCAAGCGGGTCCAAAATTCGGTCACGCGGGGCAGGGCCGCGTTGTAGGCGGCGCGCAATTCGGGGGTGTCGGCCACGCTGTTCAGGTGACTCACCGCGCCCCAAGCCAGCCCCAAGCGTTCGGTGGCCACGTCCAGCGTCAGCGCAATGGCTTTCCAGTCGGCTGGAAAATCGGCCGCCGTCACCGCTTCCAAGGCTTTTTCGGCATCGGCCAACAAGGCGTCCATGGCGGGAGCCACATGTTCCGGGGCAATGCGGTCAAAAAGGGGCAGGCCAGTGGGTTGGAGCAAAGGGTTGGTCATAGCGTTTCCAATTGAGCCCGTGGGGGGTGTCTGTTTCAGATAGAGGCGCGTTCGGCCGCTTCAAGGGTGTTCACCAACAGCATGGTGATGGTCATGGGGCCAACGCCACCGGGCACTGGCGTGATGTAGGACGCGACTTGTTTCACCCCTTCAAAGTCAACGTCGCCGCAGAGCTTGCCCTCGTCATTGCGGTTCATGCCCACATCCAGCACCACAGCGCCAGGTTTCACCATGTCGGCCGTGAGCACGTTGCGTTTGCCTACCGCCGCCACAATCACGTCGGCTTGCAGCGTCATGGCTTTCAGGTCGGGGGTGGCGCTGTGACAAATGGTGACGGTGGCGTTTTGTTGCAACAGCATCAGCGCCATGGGTTTGCCCACAATGTTGCTGCGGCCGATCACCACCGCATGTTTGCCCTTGAGAGGGTATTGAATCGATTCGAGCATCTTCATGCAGCCATAAGGCGTGCATGGCCAAAAGCCGGGCATGCCGGTCATCAAAGCACCGGCGCTGGCCATGTGGAAGCCATCGACATCTTTGGCTGGGCTGATGGCTTCAATGACTTTTTGCGCGTCGATGTGTGCGGGCAAAGGCAACTGCACCAAGATGCCGTGGATGCTGGGGTCTTGGTTCAGCGCCTCAACCCGGGCCAACAGGTCGGCCTCGGACATGTTGGCCTCGTATTTCTCGAGCACCGAATGCAGGCCGCTGTCTTCACACGCTTTGACCTTGTTGCGCACATACACCTGACTGGCGGGGTTGTCGCCCACCAAGACCACGGCCAAGCCCGGGGTCAGGCCTTTGGCTTTGAGAGCCTGCACGCGTTGGGCGACTTCGGAGCGCAATTGTTTGGACAGGGCGTTGCCGTCGATGAGTTGGGCGGTCATGGGTCAATATCAGAAAGGATCGGTGATAAATGCAAAACGCCCGTCAGAGGCGGGCGTTTGCGTGTCAAGGTGGGTGTTCAGGCCTTGGGTGCGTTTTGCCCTAAGGCAATTTTGAGCAAATCGGCCACGGTGTTGGCGTTGAGCTTTTCCATGATGTTGGCGCGGTGCGCTTCCACGGTCTTGATGCTGATGCCAAGATCGTCTGCAATTTGTTTGTTCAAGCGGCCGGCCACAATGCGTTCCAGCACTTGGGCTTCGCGGCCCGTCAGCTTAGAGAGTAAAGCGTCGCGGCTGGCGGCTTGCTGGAAGCCAGCAAACGCATCGCGGGCTTCGTCCAACATGCGCTCGACCAAACTCAACAGCTCTTCTTCTTTGAAAGGCTTCTGGATAAAGTCCATCGCGCCTTTTTTCATGGTGTTCACGGCCATGGGCACGTCACCGTGACCGGTGATGAAGACAATGGGCAGAGGCGAGCGGCGCTCAATCAGACGGTCTTGCAATTCGAGGCCGGTCATGCCGCCCATGCGGATGTCGGCAATCAGGCAAGCCACCTCTCGGGGGTCGTAGCGGCTGATGAAAGATTCGGCGCTGTCAAAGCAACGCACCCGGTAGTCTTT
>JACCDT010557965.1_pt1 | contig 10633 bp, 9 predicted proteins | sample 7446291 | NCBI WGS metagenome assembly JACCDT01 (sample SAMN15323446, study PRJNA562643) | freshwater metagenome | isolation source: river surface water | place: USA:Blue River Watershed | collected 2017-08-17 | reverse complement strand
TATGTAAGGCAGACGTGGCTAAATCAATTAGAGCTCGTAAGTTGTAACACAAAAAATGCATTTATCCAAGATACAAGATCATGAAAATATGCGTATGGGCATAATCTTATTGATCTTTTTTTGTATCGTAAAGATACACCAATTTGGGTTGAGGCGAAGAGGATCTAAATCTTATCCCATTAGGATACGTATCAGCATTGATAATCAAAGAACCAATCTGTTCAGGTACATTAAGATTGATACTTGAAGAATCATTTTGTTGAAGATTGATTGATTGGGGGTTATTAGGTTTCATACACAAAGTTCCATTTTGTTGAGGAATCAAATACTCCTTTAAATCCTTGAGCATGTTTTTTAATTCATTAATATCCTTTCCCATTCTACGCTGCTCCTCTCCCATTCTACGCTGCTCCTCTCCCATTCTACGCTGCTCTTTTGCTATTAGATCTTGATCATATTTGAGACTGTCAAGTTTTTTAGCCAAATTTGTATTAGAGAGAAAGTTTCCGAACATCTTCATTATATCAAATATGATTTGTAATGTTATCTTTATCTTCCATAATTTAGCACCGTCCAAAGAAATCCATAATATTGAATTGAGTTCCACAATTGAGAATATCATGAGTGCGCCAATCCATACATAAATCTCATTACTCATATCGATCATCGTTATAAATTTGATAAACTCATGTAATGAGTAATAGTTTTTAGGTATCTCAAAATCTGTAACATAATTAGTAAGTGGCGTATTAGGAGGGGTATCAAGTGGCGTACCAAGAGAAGAATCATAATGAGCTGGCAGGATGTCGATAGATATGTAATCATTGTTAGATATATATGAAGTGTTACCGACTTGATCAATCATGATTGAGATGTCTCGAAGCATATTCTACATATAAAAAAATCAATTTTTTACCAATGAGTAGCAAGTATAGATAGATTCTTTTTTTGTATGAATTGGTGATACTGATATAGTGCCTAACATGGATAGACATTTACAATGGTTATTATCATTAGCCCAAAGGGTTCAATCTCATTTTGTGGATACGAAGACAAAGACAATAATAGAGGAATATCTATTCAAGTTACTCAATGAGAGTAAGCATTCGAAATATTATTTGCTAAAAGATTCTTTGCTGAACCATACCGCAACTATGGTATTATTTTCCGAATCACCGGTAGATGATTTTAAACATTTGATAGAATCCTTAAAAACATTAAATGATGAAGATAAACAAAAGTTGAAACCATTAACTATTATAACTAAATTGGCCAATAGAGAATTCATATTAGATATTGCTGGTTCTCAAGTAATATATGGTGTAAAAGTTAAATCACCTACCTCTTATGCGATCAGTGCTGCTAATTGTAGATACTTGTATTCAGCACAAGAGTTTTCTAGCAATTCTATTACTAATTATGATACGCGTTCCAAGTCCCAAGATACATTTATAAAAGAACTAAACTCTGTGGTTGCCATCCCAAGTGAGTCTATATTTGGCGGAAAGAAGCGTAACCGCAATCGTGACTATGGTTCATCGAAACCTAAGTTTGCCTCTTCATTTGATATCAAGGTTGCGGTACTCAATAGATTGAATACATATTTGCGAAACAATGAAACCTTGAGCGCTGCAATCATTTATGTCAATGATATGAGTGATGTCGATAACCATGCTTTGGATCTTATGTATACAGAACTAAGAATGAAGGATGCAGTGATCGATTATTTGAAACTACTAATTAGTGAGCAATATAAGGATTATAAATTTGAATACAATGCTCATCCTACATTTTCAGTTCCATTAGACTTTCGTTTAAAAAAATTCTCATGCATGATGCGCAATACAAAGACCAACAAACTTATCTATTTGGTTAATTTGTATAATAGCGCATCATACGAGCCCATACCTGTACATAAAGATATCTCCAAAGATAAATATTCATTGATAGCGCATCCTATTGTTAAGATTCGGTTCGTATTGATTGACTTGCACTTACTACAAGGAGTAGCCAATACTGCTTCAAATAAGAGCGAGTCTTTTAACAAAACACTTGTAAGCATGCTACACAAAAATACAAAAGATCTATTCAATGATGATAAGAAAACATATTGGGTTGGGTTTTATAAAGATGAATCGTATGCAAGGAACCAAGAAAATATGAAGACTCCAATGTTCATTGCTTATGAGCCTTATATCATTTAGAAAAAACAATATGTGTTATGCAGTAAGCATTCGATACCAATTGATATCATCCATGGACTTAATGGTTGTTCACTTCACCATGCAAGCTGATTAAAGCTTCCATGACGATTCTCAATTCTCTTTGAAGTTGCTTAGATTGAAAATCAATAGTATCAAGACGACAGAAACGTCTTCTTGCGGTAATGATTCGATCTTTGATGCATCTTAATTCATCCATAATGTTGATGATTTTTTTTTGCAAGTCTTTTAGCTTCAAAAGGATATCGATATCTTGGGTTTTTTGGTTATCAAAGTAATCAATTATCTCATCAATAATCTTACCCGAATTTTCAATTTCATCAACGATATTATCTATGTTATCAACGATACGCAATAGATATGCGAAATATCGCATCTGGAGATTAATCAAAATCTCACCGATCATTAAAAGCAGCTTATGCCAGTTTATAACTATCGATACCATACAGAACAAGAAACAAATGAGGCTCTCAACGCATTCATAGAACATTACTAATAATGATTCATTCAAGCAGTTCTTATCTTGATACATGATGGCGCTATCATTGTACTTCTCAAAGCAGATGAAATTAAGGATGGTTGTTGAAACATTATTCATCGGAGAAATAGGAAACAAAGTGCTTGGCATTGTACAATGATAGTGGTATTTTACTAAAAAAAAATCAATTTTTATAATGATTATATCTTCACCAATTATGATAATACTGATGGGCGCTTACATGTTAATTGAATATAGAATATAATTTTCTAAGAAGCTTGTGTATGGGTTATTAATATTATTAACATTCATATCAACGATGTACTCTATTCGTTTCATGGTAATGTCTGAAGATTCCATCCATTGAATAATATCTTTGTATATCTTGGATGCACATGCGATACACGCATTGTAGTACCCAACTTTAGCATGCAATGGTATCTTGAGTTTCTTGAATGGTTTGAAGTTGTACAAGCATTTATTCATAGCAATGACCATCTTATCAATGATCTCCTTAGAGTTTTTATATGTTTGAGTATTCATCTTCAATGATTTGAGTATCTTCATGATAGCATTGAATAACAGAGTAGTAAACGCTTTTTGTTCTTCTTCACTATCAAGGTAATTATACTTGGCTTGTTTGTAAGGAAAGCTTGTAGCTTCTTCTTTTGAAATAGCTTCAAAGAAGCTCTTTTCAAATACTTTATTATAAGCATCGATAAGTTTAGAAACGGTTTGGCGGATGATATGTTGCGCGATATGAGGCGCAATTGGATCCTCTTTGAAATGAAAATGAATATAGTCTTTGGTCCAAAGCATGTAGTATTGCGTACTATTATCCATCGATTGTGGGTTATTGTATGCATGGAGGGTTATCATATTCTTAGTCCCTTGCGTGCTTGGTTCTCTCTTAAGAATTTCCATATCATCAATCATTTTACTATTCACTCCTTTATAGTCTGCATAAGCTGGCTTGCCTACAATGTTAGATAAATCAAAATAAGATTGATACCGATTAGTGTAGCTAACCATGAAGCATATTGACTGTGAATGTTCTTTTGAAATCATCTTAAGTATTGTGCCTAATTGGGCTTTCCAATTAGTTTGTTCTTGCACTGAGAACCCGAAATAAGTTTGAAAGATTTCAGGAAGCTTTTTGTTATCTACAGTTGGGACTACATTGAATGTTTGTAACTGCTTGATCCCAATATCTTGTTTCTCTTTGATGTCCACGGATAAGGTTTTTTCTTTTAAAGTAATATTCCATTCACGAATAAGAGGAACCCACTCTGGATGAATTTGTTTGTTCTTGGATAGTTGCAAGAATATCTTAGAACCAAAATCAGACAAGATTAAGTTAGCCTCCATTGCACTGAATAGAATCTTGATAGTATCCAAATCAATCTCCAAACTATCTAACTGTTCGGCAATAGACTTACATATAGATACCAATAGTGTATCCAATGATTGCGAATTAGAAGAGAGCTTCTCTAATCTTTTTTTCATTTTGATTTCCAACTCCAAGATAAATTGTGGGCTCTTATCTATCAACTCAAAGTCATTATCCTTTGTAGCTAACTGGTGTAGGAACTTATCCAGATTGTCTTTGAACTCAAGTGATTGAATCATATGCTCACATATGTGTGCGAATGTTGTATTGAACTTATTACCAGAATTATTCTTGTAAGAAATCTTAACGTTAACAGGTTCTTGTGGTAGTTGTATAGGCAGGTAGCTATCGTCAGCTTGCTCCTTACATAGCTTCAAAGAATTATCAACCACAGCATCTACTGACTTAAACAGTTCTTCGATCTTATCCATAATGATTGAGTGCTTATATGAAAGTAAAGATACTCGTAATGATGCTCAATTGCTTCAAAAAAAAGATATCAAACGAGCAGTACTACTTACATAGATATGATACGCTTAGAACGTTTAGGAGCACGTTTAGGTTTTGGTGCAACAACTGGAGCAGCTTGAGGGATTGGTTCTAAATCAGGAACATCAGTTGCGTATGTTTCTTCTGGAATAGCCGATAATGTGAATAAAGAATCTTCATAATCATTTGCTACATCATTGTGGGTATCTTCTAACAATGGAATCTCTTCAATGATTTCTACTCGAGGGTGATGTTTGTTAAGAGAACTTAACATATCATCATCAGTGATAGGTTGGTTAATTAGTTCCGATATCATTGCCATGTCCGGCATAACAAAGGATGAAGCATGATTGGTTTCTTCATCTTCCTCCTCTTCATCTTCCTCCTCCTCTTCCTCCTCTTCATCATCACTCCCTTCCTCCTCCTCCTCTTCATCGTTGTCGCTTCCTTCATCTTCATCATCTTCCTCATCATCTTCTTCATCGTCGTCGCTTCCGTCATCTTCATTTGCATCTTCTTCATCATCTTCATTTGCATCTTCTTCATCATCGCTTCCTTCATCGCTACCAATGATATACTTGGACAAATCATGACTATGGTCATTAGCTACATCAGGCGGATCATTATCTGTATTTTGATTTGGGGTTACTATTAGAGACTCATTGTTATTCATTTGTTGCTTGGGGATGCGATAAGTGGTCCAATACTTCCAAACTACATAGATGATAATGAAAACAAAGATAGAAAACAATATTGGGATAGAGTAGTCGCTCAATGTTGTGAAGAATTTTTGAGTTACAGTCAAAGGAGCATTAGGGATGTTGTCTGGGTTAGTATGTTCTTGGATAACCTTTGCTGGAGTTGAATCTTTCGGTATTTGAAGATTGGTAGTTGGCTTATAAGAAGCTGCGATTGTGTCGTCTATGATTCGAGGAACAACTTCCAAATGCGCATTCATGGATATAATTTTAAAATTATACGTATATTAGGCATGAATGCAACATCAGAAGAGGTGTCAGTTTAGTTCAAAATAAAAACAAAAAAAGTAGCCATGCTACACAACACTGATCACAATGCCTATTTGAAGAAGATCACCAAGAGGGTAATGCTAGCTATGGTAGTTAGTAAGAGGAAACAGATAATACACTTATATGCTGCGGTATGAGTAGTCGAGGCCTCAATAGAGGTAACTTCAATTGGATCAGCGACTACAATTACTTCCGGATGACTATCCTCCATAATCTCAATCTCTTCTGAATTGTTATCCTCGATGATATCAATCTTAATCTCTTCCAACACCGATATGATATTACCATGCTCATCGATAGTTTCTTTGTGATACAACTCATAGATCCATTCGGGTAAGCTTGGAAGATCCTTAATCTTACCAATTGGTTTAGTCCAAGTATACTTGACTCCAGTCGCATAATTAACCGATGGCGATGCTACGAATTGGCAATCTTGAATCCACATATCAATACCAATTGCTCGCTTATTGAGTTTAGGACATTTGATCTTAGCTTTCATATTAGCCATTCGCGTGGGATCGTATTTGAAGATGTAATGATAACCACCATTACCGGTTCTTTGAATTGGGCAAGATTCAGGAAGCTCACCATAGACACTGATCATCTTTTGGAACATTTCTACTCCACTATCTTTTACATCAACATCGATGCAAACGATTCCAGAATTAGGTCCACAGACGATACCGATATTATCAATATCTTTAGTCATTCTAAAGTCGTATGACTTTCCAAGCTTAGTCCAATTAGAAATACTCACTGCTTTACCAGCTAGATCAGTATCTCTTCTTGAAAGAGGAATAACTACAAGACCTTTTGATCTGTAATTCTTCTTAGCAATTTCGTAAACATTATTGTTGGGTTTCAATAGTTCCGTGCGATCAACAATTGTAAAATCAACACCACGAGTTGCATATTTGCGAAGTTGTTGCATATATTCCTTATCACTTAGCATCACATGAGAGATTTTAACCGAAGAAACATCTGGAACCTTTTGATGGATCATACCTTTGTAATAGAAATTACACAAGAAGTCCTTCTTGAGGATAGATGTATGAATTTTTTCGAAGAAATTATCATGATTGTTGAGTGCAATAATATTGATGTTCATCAAGGCCTTTCCACTTATTCTAATCTTCATATTAATGCTATTTTTTTGCAAGATTGGTCTTAGATCCCAACCATTATTAGTAAGTCTGGTAACTTCATTTGAGAACATGAAACTGTACACATCTTTCGAGTTACAAAAGGAGTTATCATAGTATGATAAGAGCATAGGATCGCCTCTTTCAGCTTCCATAGCTGCTTTACTCATATAAACTTTCAATACTTTCATAGCTTGCACACTTGGCACTAAGATATCGATATCGCGAATGCGATAGTTCAGCCCAGATAGATGCTTATGGATAATAGATCCAAAGATAGCACCACCAGCTTCATCGACAGCATTGAATAATGTTTCCAATGATAGCAATGGATGATCACTAGCTTGAGGGAAACCATTGAAACAGGCAATTTGGTTGATAGTTTCACGGTTGCATTGAGTAGAGAACATTGTTAGTCAAAGAGCAGATAGAGAGGATCAAGAGGTCTTCAGGTATTAATTGGTGTCTCTGTCAATTTTACGCTTAGCCTAAAAGGCACCTATTAGACGTTTAGTAACCACTTATTCGAATCATATCAGGCTGCTACCATGGATCGCTACTATGGCTACTACCATGGATCGCTAATATGGCTGCTAGGATTATGGCTACTACCATGGATCGCTAATATGGCTGCTAGGATTGTACAATAATTATGTAGAATAATTGGTTAGGTATTTGAGCCTTAAGGGTATCATAATGCGTTTCGATGCGAAGTATACTGATATGACTTGTTCTAGCGAGTCAATAGGGTATACTCCAGATCCAATAGGCGTTTCCTTCCTAAGAAGACTCAGATTAACATTAATGATAAAGGAATAGTTATCCTTCTTAACAATGATATGCCCATTATCTCTGTTAACCTCATTGATCATTGTAATATCTGCCGATACTGTAGGCGTAGTGAAGCCTGATATATATACAAGATCACCTGTGACTAAATGATGCGGTTCGGTAAATATGAATAAGCCATATTGGTTAGTGAAGTCTATAGAGCTTACAAACATGTGATCCTTGTCGAAGGTAATCTTGGGTAGCATTGCTCCAAATGTTAATGTAAAATTATCAATGTAGTTCATTGGCCTTGAGAATCTGTAAGTGGCGTCAACCGGTTTCAGGTAGATAAGATTATTGTCTATCTTATCTATATCGAATACAAAATGGAACTGCCCGCCTTCATAAGCTTCATACGAATTGGTGACCCATTCATTGATGCTCAGAGTGATCTTATTGTAAAAATTTACAAAGATAGGCTTATATGGGATAGTAAATGGTGAGATGCTAATCTCGACAATATCCCTGATACTGTTTCCTATAATGAGACCTCCACGCTCAGAGCGCGCTTTCGTGTTAGTGATAAGATTGAATATAATCTTGCTCGTATCGGTGTTGGCTGTATTTTGGTATCGAGAATCGATAATAATGTATTCGTCTCTCATTAAAGAAGAGTAGTTCAGGTACTTTATCAGTTCAATCTTCTTAGACGTGTCCAGCTCGAGTATGGCAGCGAAGTCATTGTTGGTTAGTTTTTCTTTACTCGAAAAGGTATCTTTATATACGGGTCCCATATTGATCGGTTCGTCGCCTGGCACGTTGATGATGTTTTTAAGTTTTTTTTGCAAAATTTCATTCTCATCAGCCACGGTCCAAGTATTGTCACTCACATTGGTTCCATATAACTCTACGATTGCATTAATGGACGCATCTATTGTTTTGTATCTCTCAAGGATGGCTTGCTTATTGATGTTTTTAATAAACGTTTTGATGTTGATCATATTGGTTTCGATTCGTGGATCAATGTGGTAAGTATTAGCTATTTGTGAAATGATAGCAATTATGACTTCCTTTGTCTCCAAAGGAGATCGTGTGTACGCACGTTGCGGAATATCAAAATGATCCATGTGATTATATTCTTTATTTGGAATTTAATAACAACCAACAACAATGTTTATTCTTCTAATGTGTTCCTTACTGCTTGCAAATTGGGTAGATGCTCATGGGTTCATGACCAAACCCGAAGCTGTTTATAAAGATCCTTCTACCAAGACCACTTATATATATCGCGTGGATGGTAATAAGATCTTCCCAGGTGTCAAGTGGAACGATAGCCCAAGAACCAACACCAATGAATTAATTAAAAAAATAAACGATGGGAGCTTTCCTCCTTTGAAGATGTTCATGGATAAGTACATCACTGGTTGCCCTTTCAATGACTTATCGAATACAGTTGATGTGTCTAATCTAAATTACTTTCAATGGCAAAATGATGAAGAGAGACAAGGCTTCGTACCTTCACATGAAGGACCTTGTGAGATTTGGTTTGATAACAAACTTATCTTCCAAAACAATAATTGCCGAGAAGCCTACACCGACTACCCAGCAGTCATACCGATAGATTATAGCTCATGTGGAAGCTCTTGTTTATTATCATTCTATTGGATGTCCATGCAAGAACCTTTATGGCAACTGTATAAAGGTTGTGTCATGATAAGCTACCATGGCACGCCTAAGAACAACCCAACAATGATTTCGTCAACACCTACACCGTTGGCTCCGACGCCAAATACCCCACAGCCAATTGCTACTCCAAGTACATCTATGATCCGTATTCCTATATCAGACCAGTCTTACCTAAGCTGTAAGATTGAATATGTTTGAAGATAGTCTCTTCCAATTAACATTTCGTTCATTCATGCGAATCCATGATAGAGATACGTTTGGATTGAAACAGTATAACGATTCCAGATTATCATTCATGAAGAAGCGATCATTGGTCATTATGGTTTCCCATGTGAATGCAGGATTAGATACTAACATAGCCTTATTCCATTGTCTATCCTGGTTACTCAAAATGAAGTCAGCACTTAGATTCTTATTGAATGATAGTCCAGAATAGTCCCATGGAATAGCTCCGAACGAATTAATATCAACAATGTGGGTATTTGGGTTACCAGATATTGAATGCCAGTTCCAAGGATGTTTCATGTTATCATTAACAAACTTGCAAGGAAGATTTGGATTGATACTCAAATGAGGATACTCAAATGGGATAAGCCTCTTGTATATGTCTCTCTCCTTGATCCCAGGATTCGCACTGACACATCTAAAGTCCCAAGCCCTATTACGACCTTCGTTAAGGATGTAGTTGCTATTGATATTAGGATTCATGGAAACAAATAAATCTACCCATGGATAGTGTGAGTATCTGTCTATATCTTCTAACTTGATTGCTCTGTTCTGCGATAAGGCATTCCAATTCAAGTAAATCACATTGGTCCCAGTAAGGACAAACTCTTTGAAGAAATCGAAACTCATATTAGGGTTACTACACAAGTCTGGGTATGACCATAAGAGTGAAGGGTTGCTACGAACAATAGCCTCACTCACTGATGCATTACGAGAAACTGCCTTCATGTTCCAAGGCAACTCTGGATGTGATTGGATAAATCCAAAACTAATATTTGGATTCATACTCAAGGCAAGCCAATCATATGGCGCACTTGGGTAAGCTTCAATAATAGATTCCAATTCAGATGGCATGGTTATATCAATGATACTAATTCGATGAGAAACCAATCAAATCTATTCATGTATCCACCGTCGGTAAGTGTCCATGAGGTGGCATTCTTTGTCCATGAGGTGGCATTCTTTGTCCATGAGGTGGCATTCTTTGTCCATGAGGTGGCATTCTTTGTCCGCGAGGTCGGTCATTCTTTGTCCATGAGGTGGCATTCTTTGTCCGCGAGGTCGGTCATTCTTTGTCCATGAGGTGGCGTTCTTTGTCCATGAGGTGGCGTTCTTTGTCTCCGAGGTGGCGTTCTTTGTCTCCGAGGTGGCGTTCTTTGTCTCCGAGGTGGCGTTCTTTGTCTCCGAGGTGGCGTTCTTTG
>JACCDT011608424.1_pt1 | contig 10636 bp, 10 predicted proteins | sample 7446291 | NCBI WGS metagenome assembly JACCDT01 (sample SAMN15323446, study PRJNA562643) | freshwater metagenome | isolation source: river surface water | place: USA:Blue River Watershed | collected 2017-08-17 | reverse complement strand
CAGAAGATGCATTCGGAGATATGGACTTCAAGGTTGCGGGAACCAAGGACTTTGTTACAGCTCTGCAGCTTGATACAAAGCTTGATGGAATTCCTGCTTCAGTTCTTGCTGGCGCACTTCTACAGGCAAAGGAAGCGCGTCTTGCGATTCTTGATGTCATGAACGAAGCAATCGATACACCTGATGAGATGAGCCAATATGCTCCTCGCATCATCTCTGTAAAGATTCCAGTCGATCAGATCGGTGCAGTTATCGGCCCTAAGGGCAAGATCATCAACCAGATTCAAGATGAAACTGGCGCAGAAATCTCAATTGAAGATGATGGAACCATCTACATCGGTGCAACCGATGGACCTTCAGCTGAAGCAGCTCGCGCACAGATCAATGCAATTGCTAACCCACAGATGCCAGAAGTTGGAGAGCGCTACCTCGGTACAGTCGTAAAGCTCGCAACATTCGGTGCATTTATCTCATTGATGCCAGGTAAAGATGGCTTGCTCCACGTATCTCAGATTCGCAAGATGCATGGCGGAAAGCGCATTGAAAACCTTGAAGATGTCATGAAGGTTGGCGACAAGATTCAGGTAGAAATCGGCGAGATTGATCCAAAGGGCAAGCTCTCTCTGGTTCCTGTTCTCGAAGATGGAACAACACCAGCTGCTGAATAAATGTCAGTAAAGCGCTCGGTTCACTCAAGTGGTCTGCGCATTGTTACGGAAGAAGTTCCGTCAGTGCGCAGCGCCGCTGTGGGAATTTGGGTCAATGTAGGTTCTCGTGATGAAGCACCGGCTACGGCTGGTGCTTCTCACTTTTTAGAGCACCTACTTTTCAAGGGAACAACAAGCCGAACAGCGCTCGAGATTTCATCTTCCATCGAATCTGTCGGCGGTGAAATGAATGCCTTTACATCTAAGGAGTACACCTGCTTCTATGCACGTGTAATCGATACAGATTTACCTATGGCAATTGATGTTGTCAGCGATCTGATTACATCATCGATTGTGACAGCTCTCGATGTTGATGCTGAGCGCAAAGTTGTCCTAGAAGAAATCGCTATGCGTGATGATGACCCAAGTGATTTGGTTCATGATCTCTTTAGCGATACTTATTACGGTGATACACCTATTGGTCGACCAATACTTGGAACGGTCGATTCAATCCAGGGAATGTCTCGCAACACGGTATTTAACTACTACAAGAAGAAGTATCTCCCGCAAGATTTAGTTGTCGCAGTTGCGGGAAACATCAAACATAAGCGCGTTGTCGCAATGGTTGAAGAAGCTCTCTCACGAGATAACTTCCTCGATGTTATGGCCGCACCTGTTATTCGCCCTAACACTGTCGTAAAGAATTCAAAGCAGCAATCTGTTGGTCTGCTCTACAAGAAGAGTGAACAAGCTCATATGTTCTATGGCATGGAGGGTGTAGCTCGCGCCGACGATCGTCGATTTGCGATGGGCGTCCTATCTGCAGCTCTTGGCGGCGGAATGTCTTCACGTTTATTTCAGGAGATTCGCGAGAAGCGCGGCCTTGCTTACTCTGTCTATGCCTACGCGCAGCAATTTGCTGGCTCAGGAGTTCTTGGATTTTATGCAGGCTGTAGTCCAACAAAGGCAATCGAGGTTGTAGAAATCATTCGAAGCGTTGTTGCCGATGTTGCAGATAATGGAATGACCCACGAGGAGATCGAGCGCGCAAAGGGCGCAGTTCGAGGATCGCTTGTCTTAAGCCAGGAAGATACCGGCTCTCGCATGAGCCGAATTGGCAAGAATGAAATTGTTTATGGACAGGTAATGGACTTTGATGACATTCTCAAGGCGATTTCTCGAGTAAGTGCCCAAGACATACGCGAAATTGCTAGCGAGTTCTTGGTCAAAACGCCTACCCTTGCACTTGTCGGTCCATTTAAGAATGAATCTAAATTTGAGAAGGTGCTAGGAAGATGATCAAAGTTGCAGTTCTTGGTTCACGAGGCCGCATGGGCTCTGAGGTGGTTAAGGCTGTCAACGAGGCGAAGGATCTCGAACTAGTTGCAGAACTTGATCTGGGAGACTCACTCGAAACCTTGGTAGCCAAAGGCGCTCAAGTTGTTGTTGATTTCACGACACCAGATTCCGTAATGGCTAACCTTGAATTCTTGATCCACAATAATATAAATGCGGTTGTTGGAACAACTGGCTTTGACGACACGCGTATCGCCAAGATTAAGAGCTTGCTATCGACTTCGAAATCGGGCGTTTTAATTGCTCCTAACTTTGCAATCGGCGCAGTTCTCATGATGGAGTTTGCTACAAAGGCTGCGAAGTATTTTGAATCTGCGGAAATTATTGAATTACATCACCCAAATAAGGTCGATGCTCCTTCAGGAACCGCAGCTCGCACTGCGGAGCTAATGTCAACTGCTCGCAAAGAGGCAAAACTTTCCTTAATGCCTGATGCGACGACATCATCTTTGCCAGGTGCACGTGGTGCAACCGTGGGAGATATTCCAGTGCACTCAGTTCGACTTCGTGGGCTTGTAGCTCATCAAGAAGTATTGCTCGGTGGAATCGGAGAAACTCTCTCTATTAGGCACGATTCAATCGATCGAGTTGGTTTTATGCCAGGTGTATTACTTGGTGTTCGTCAGGTTGTTAATCATCCAGGGCTGACCTTCGGCCTTGAGAACTTTTTGTCCGGAAGCTGAAAATTCATACAACATAGCTGGAGGAAAGAAATATGGCACAAGCAGATATCACAATGTATGGCGCTGATTGGTGCGGAGATTGCCGTCGCTCAAAGCGTCTCTTTGAAGAGTTAGATATTCAGGTTAATCACATCGATGTTGAAGTTGATGAGTCTGCCGCTGCCAAAGTTCAAGAGATCAACGGGGGAGCCAAGTCGATTCCGGTGATTGTCTTCTCTGATGGAACCCACCTTACTGAGCCGTCAGATAATGATTTGAAGGCGAAACTCACCGCTTTGGGCATTATTTAAAGTCTGTATAGCACTGCTGAAGTAATTGCAGCGGAGATAACCACAACAAAGTAAGGCGCTTTAAGCGCTAAAGCGATAACTGCAACACTCACGCCGGCAAGGCGTTGATCAATAGCCCACTTACCATCTTGAGTAATTGTCTGCACGCCCACCAGCGCGCTTAACAGCGCAATCGGAATGAGCGTATTGATTCTCAACATTCGAGGATTAGTTAAGTACTTCTCGGGGACGCTATGCCCTAAATATTTAAGCAGGAATGCAAAAGCGCTCGTGCCAATTACGCCAATCCATAGCGCGTTCATCTAACGCACCTTCCATCCGAAGGCAGCTGCAAGAAGCGCCGTTGCGATGATGGGCAGACCTGCAGAGATAAATGGAGATAAGAGCACGGCAAGAAGAATTGAGGAGACAGCAAGGGTTCTTTCGAGTTTTCCAGTTAGTCGCGGCCAGACAAGACCTAGGAAAGCGGCAGGTACTGCAGCATCGAGCCCCCAAGAAGATGGATCGCCCATCGCTTGTGCACCTAGTGCACCAAGCAATGTGAAGAAATTCCAGAAGATATAGACACCAAAACCTGTCAGCCAGAATCCAGCTCTCATGGCATCTACGCCAAGATTTTCTTGTCCGACAGCAACACCTGTTGATTCATCAATCGTAACTTGAGCTGCAATGGCTCTCTTTAGTCCTCGCACTTTAAGAATTGGTGCCATTCGTAACCCGTATAAACCATTTCGAATACCAAGTAGCGATGCTGTTGCAATACCAGAGATTGCACTCCCACCGGCGCCCATAACGCCAACAATTGCGAATTGAGATGCTCCCGAGAAAGTCAACAAAGAGAGAAGGCAGGTTTGAAGGAGTGAGAATCCAGCGGCGATACTTGCGGCGCCAAAAGCAGTTCCGTAAAGGCCAACCGTAAAGGAGACGCTCAGACTCTGCGTTGCGGTGGCGCGGTTCACTCTGGACACGCACGTATTCTGCCCTAGATATCCATCAGGGGTAGGGGGGTTGAAAGATAAGGTGCGCTCATGTCTGAAACCGTGATCTTTAGAGACGATGTATCTGTAGAACTCATTAAAGCAAGCGCAAGCGATGCCGATGTTATTTGGGCAGCTCGCGTATCTACTGCAGGCGAGCAGTCCATGGATGAAATCGGCGAAGATCCAGCACGTTCTGCAGGACTCATCAATTACCTTGCACGCGAACGTCACGGTTCACCTTTTGAGCACACATCAATGACCTTCTTCGTATCGGCTCCAATCTTTGTATTCCGTGAATTTATGCGCCATCGCATCGCTTCATATAACGAGGAATCAGGCCGCTATCGCGAACTCAAGCCTGTCTTCTACATTCCATCTAAGGAACGTAAATTAGTTCAAGTTGGAAAGACTGGTGCATATACATTTGAAGATGGCACCCCAGAGCAATTTGATATCTCGGTCAAGGCGATGAAGGATGCTTACCTTGTTGCATACGATTCTTACCAGAAAATGCTTGAAGCTGGTGTTGCCCGCGAAGTAGCTCGAGTAGTTCTTCCAGTTGCAACTTACTCTTCCATGTATGTAACGATGAATGCTCGCGCATTGATGAATTTCTTATCACTTCGCACAGCCCGCGAAGGATCGCATTTCCCAAGCTACCCTCAACGAGAAATCGAGATGGTCGCTGAAAAAATGGAAGCCGAATTCGCAAAATTAATGCCTTTGACCTATGCGGCATTTGAAAAATCTGGTCGTATCGCGCCATAAGCGATAAGATTCCCGGATGAGTATTAAGCCACCCTTCGGCCGTTTAATTACGGCGATGGTCACCCCATTTGATAAAGATGGAGCAATTGACTGGGATGGCGTTGCAAAGCTTGCTCAACATCTCGTTGATACCGGCCACGATGGAATCGCAGTCAATGGCACAACCGGTGAGGCACCAACAACTAAATCTTCCGAGAAACTTGAGATCATCAAAGTTGTGAAGAGCGTTGTCGGAGACAAGATCACCGTTCTCTCAGGTGCGGGCGATAATGAAACTTCTTACACCGTCGAACAAGCCAAGAGATCTCAAGATGCTGGCGCAGATGGTTTGCTCGTTGTTACTCCTTATTACAACAAGCCGCCACAGGCTGGAATTGAAGCTCACTTCCGCGCAGTAGCTGCTGCAACAGATCTTCCCATCATGATGTACGACATTCCTGGACGTACTGGGGTAGAGATCGAATCTGACACAATCGTAAAACTCTTCGATACAGTTGAAAATATTGTCGCTCTCAAGGATGCAAAGGGAAATATCGCTGCAACTTCTTGGGTAATTAAGCGTTGCGCAGTTCCTGTGTATTCAGGTGACGACATCCTCAACCTTCCATTCCTATCTGTTGGAGCCGTTGGTTTTGTTTCTGTTTGCGGCCACACAGTGGGAAATCAACTCAAGGCGATGCTCGATGCTTGGTTTGCAGGTAACTCTGCTCGTGCACTTGAAATTCATCAAGAGTTACTGCCGGTCTTCACCGGAACATTCCGCACGCAAGGTGCAATTTTGACCAAGGCAGCGATGTCACTCATGGGTCTTCCTGGAGGCACAACCCGTCTGCCACTTGTTGATGCAACCGATGCACAGATCGCGCAACTGCGCATTGATCTCGCTGCAGGTGGCGTCAGTTTGAAAAATTAGAATTTAACAATTAACGAATGACTCAACATCCACACCCAAATCTAGGCACTCCCGGCAAGTTACCTGCCGATGGCTTGCGTATCGTGGCCTTAGGTGGAATCTCTGAAATCGGTCGCAATATGACCGTCTATGAGATGAATGGCAAACTTCTTATTGTCGATTGCGGAGTCTTATTCCCGGAAGATAATCAGCCAGGTATCGATCTCATCTTGCCTGACTTCAGTTATATCCGAGATCGCCTCGATGATGTTGTTGGACTCTTTCTTACACATGGCCACGAAGACCATATCGGCGCTGTTCCTTATCTATTGCGCGAACGCGGCGACATTCCAATCTACGGATCACCACTAACAATTGCTTTGATTTCAGCTAAGTGTAAAGAGCACAGAATTTCTCCTCTTACTCGCGAAGTTCGGGAAGAGATGCGCGAAGATGTCGGACCATTCGAACTGGAATTTGTTGCAGTGAACCACTCGATTCCAGATGCACTTGCAGTTGCAATCCATACAAAGGCCGGAACAGTTCTGCATACCGGTGACTTTAAGATGGATCAACTGCCGCTCGATGGGCGAATAACGGATCTTCGTACCTTCGCTCGATTAGGTGAGGAAGGTGTCGATCTTTTCTTAGTTGATTCCACCAATGCCGATATCCCAGGCTTCACACCATCTGAGCGCGAGATCATGCCTGCGCTCAATCGAGTTATTGCTTCAACGAAGCGCCGCGTAATCGTTGCTTCATTTAGCTCTCATGTTCATAGAGTTCAGCAAGTAATCGATACCGCTGCAATGCATAATCGCAGAGTCGCCTTTATTGGTCGTTCTATGATTCGCAATATGAAGATCGCCCAAGATATGGGCTATCTCAACGTTCCCTCGGGAATTCTCTTCGATGCTCGCGAACTTGATAACTACGATGATCGCGTCGTTCTGATTTGTACCGGCTCACAAGGTGAACCGATGGCAGCTCTTTCTCGTATGGCAAATGGTGACCACCAGATTCGCGTTGGCGATGGAGATACTGTCATTCTCGCCTCATCGCTGATTCCTGGAAATGAGAATTCAGTCTTTAGAGTGATTAATGAACTCACTCGATTTGGCGCAAAGGTGGTCCATAAGGCCAACGCAATGGTCCACGTCTCTGGCCACGCGGCAGCAGGTGAACTTCTTTATTGCTACAACATCGTCAAGCCAAAGTATGTAATGCCGGTTCACGGCGAATGGCGCCATCTCAAAGCCAACGCCGAGATTGCAATTGAATCGGGAGTCCCTCGCGAAAATGCGTTTATCATCGAAAATGGAATCGTTGTAGATCTCATAAATCACGAAGCTGAAGTTGTTGGATCCGTTCCATGTGGATTTGTCTATGTCGATGGCGGAAGTATTGGCGATATTACAGAGTCATCACTCAAGGATCGAAGAATCTTGGGTGAAGAAGGGTTTATCTCTGTCATTGTGGTCATCGAATCACAGACCGGAAAGATCGTTGCTGGCCCAGATATTCATGCCCGCGGATTTAATGAAGATGAAGCGCTCTTTGATGAAGTGAAGGGAGAGATTGAGAAAGCTCTTACCGCCGCTGTTGCAGAAGGTGTCAACGGAACTCATCAACTTTCGCAAGTTGTTCGTAGAACAATTGGGGGATGGGTCGGTCAGAAGCACCGCAGACGTCCGATGATTGTTCCTGTAGTCGTAGAGGTATAAACGGCGCGCCTAAGCAGCGATAAAAAACACTCCACCTAAGATTGAAGGTGTGGCTAGGAAAAAAACTCGCAGCAAATCACGCTCGATAGTTGGAACTATCGGCTCAGCTCTTGCCGCGGTGTGGCGCTTTCTTGCTAAGTCACTCGGTTCTTCTATCCGATTTGTAGCCCGGGGCGCACGCGATTTAGATCCAGAACATCACCGCGATGGAGCAGCACTTCTCGTTCTCATACTTTCCCTTGCGGCTATTGCCGGCACTTGGTTCCATGCCGATAACTTCGTAGGCAGAAATCTCTATTCACTTTTCTACGGAGCATTTGGTCGTATTGGAGTACTGACTCCGCTGGTGTTGATTTACTTCGCAGTCCGCCTCTTTAGAAAGCCAGATGACAGTCACGTTACCGGTCGAATCACAGTCGGAATAATTACTCTGATCATTAGTGCAACCGGACTTGCTCACTTACTCAATGGTTCACTCGGATCAACCAATCAAATGGGGGCAACAGCTATTCGTGAGGGCGGGGGGCTGCTTGGATATTGGGTTTCGAAACCACTCGTCGCATTGATGACATCGCTACTGGCATACCCGCTACTCATTGCAGTATTTTTCTTCGGAATCCTTATAGTTACTGCAACACCAATCTCTAAAGTTGGCTCGAAACTCAAAGTTATCTCAGTCTGGCTTTGGTCAAAGAAGCCAACGCGCAATGAGGAAGAGTTCGAAATTACAGATACGCCGCCATTTGAATCACCAGTGGTTGCCTGGAATCAGGAGCCAGATAATGAGATTACTGAAGATGAATTTGATGAAGAGTTCACCGTCGAGATTCCGAAAGCCCCTCTAGATTCACAATTACAACCCGCACCCAAGAGTGAGAAGCGCCCAGAACAGCTTCTGCTTACGAGTGATTCAAAATATGAATTGCCTTCACAAGATCTCCTAAAGGTCGGACCAGCTGCTAAGGCAAAGAGCAAGGCAAATGATGCGGTAGTCGCATCTTTAACCGAAGTTTTTAAGCAGTTTGACATCGACGCAGTAGTAACGGGGTTCATGCGCGGCCCAACCGTTACTCGTTATGAAGTCGAACTTGGAAATGCAGTCAAAGTTGAGAGAATTACAGCGCTCTCAAAGAATATTTCTTACGCCGTTGCAAGTAGCGAAGTTCGAATACTTTCTCCAATTCCGGGTAAATCAGCGGTAGGAATTGAGATTCCTAATGCAGATCGCGAAATTGTTGCACTCGGCGATGTCATGCGCTCAAGCGTTGCCGGTCAGGATCATCATCCAATGCTCGTCGCCCTCGGTAAAGATGTAGAAGGAAACTTCGTCTGTGCAAACCTAGCCAAGATGCCACACCTTCTTGTTGCGGGTGCAACAGGTGCTGGTAAATCATCGATGATCAATGCGATGATTACATCTATTTTGATGCGTGCAACACCTGATGACGTTCGCTTGATTCTGATTGATCCAAAGCGTGTAGAGCTCACTGCATATGAAGGAATTCCGCACCTCATCACTCCTATTATTACCAACCCGAAGAAGGCCTCTGATGCGCTGACATGGGTCGTTCGCGAAATGGATCTTCGCTATGAAGATCTTGCAACATTCGGATTCCGTCACATCGATGATTTCAATAAGGCTGTGCGCGCAGGAAAAGTTGTTGCGCCACCGGGATCTGATCGCGTTGTTGAACCGTACCCATACCTTCTTGTCATCATCGATGAGCTCGCTGATTTGATGATGGTTGCTGCTCGTGAAGTTGAAGAGTCGGTAGTGCGAATCACACAGCTGGCACGATCTGCTGGTATCCACCTAGTCCTTGCAACACAACGTCCAAGCGTCGATGTGGTTACCGGTCTTATCAAAGCAAATGTTCCATCACGATTATCTTTCGCTACCTCTTCATTGGCAGATAGCCGAGTAATTCTCGATAGCCCTGGTGCCGAGAAACTTATTGGACAAGGTGATGGCCTCTTTATTCCAATGGGTGCAAGCCGTGCGATTCGTATTCAAGGAGCATATGTATCAGAGCGCGAAATCGAAGCTGTAACAAATCACGTAAAGAAGCAGCTCTCTCCACGATATCGTGATGATGTAACGCAGGTAGCGCAAACGAATAAAAATATTGATAAAGAGATCGGCGATGATCTAGAGATTCTGATTCAAGCAGTTGAACTTGTAGTGAGCACTCAATTTGGATCGACGTCAATGTTGCAACGAAAGTTGCGCGTAGGTTTCGCCAAAGCTGGACGACTGATGGACCTCATGGAATCCCGAGGCATTGTCGGACCCTCTGAAGGTTCGAAGGCGCGCACCGTGATGGTGAAGCCTGATGAGATTGATTCGGTGCTCGCCACGCTTCGCGACTACTAAAACAAAATTTTAGAGTGTTGGATTTAGGGGTGAGATGACCCTTCAGGGGTCAAAACGGTTCCGTTCACGCCGCTTCGGGAATTAGAATTGCCCACATGACCACTGGTAGCGAACTACGCGATCGTCGCGAGAGCGCTGGGCTATCGATTGAACAGCTCGCCTCGTTGACGAGTATTCGCATGGGTCTGATTTCTGAGATGGAATCAAATAATTTTAAACATTGCGGCGGCGATACATATGCTCGCGGGCACCTGAAGAATATTGCTATGCGTCTTGGCCTTGAGCCAAATCACTTTGTGGAGATGTATAACGCAGAACATTCTATGGATCAGCGCGCAATCCACGACTTACTGGTTGAAAATAATGTTTCCACAATTCCGCGCGAAGAGAAGACTCTCTCTTGGAAAATTCCAGCACTTATCTCTCTTGCAGTTCTGGTTATCATCGGATCTGTTCAGATAGTAATGAGCAACCAGAGTTCTGAAGTAGTAGCCCCTGTTGTCAAGGAGAGTGCATCTCCTGAACCTACTGAGACCGAAACACCTGCGCCTATTGAAAGTGCTGCCCCTACACCTACTGCTGCGCCAACTGAAACAGTAGAAGATGCTGCAGGTCCTGTGACTTTGACTCTTTCGGCACTTCGAGGTAATTCATTTGTCAATGTTGTCGTCGATGGCAAGAGTGTTCTCAAGGGATCGATCTTTCAAGGTGACGAGAAGACCTTTAAAGGAAAAAGTTCTATTAGTCTCTACTTGAGCAATCCTGCCGGTGTTGATGTAACCCACAACGGCAAGTTATTGGCGCCACTCGGTGGTCAGAATCAAGAAGTTCGTCGAACCTTCAGATAGGTCACCCCTTAACTTTCAATAAGGCTGTAGCATCACCTGCATGTCGCGCACGGTAGCTATAGTCACAATGGGGT
>JACCDT011087889.1_pt1 | contig 10641 bp, 11 predicted proteins | sample 7446291 | NCBI WGS metagenome assembly JACCDT01 (sample SAMN15323446, study PRJNA562643) | freshwater metagenome | isolation source: river surface water | place: USA:Blue River Watershed | collected 2017-08-17 | reverse complement strand
CCTCGTTGCCGCGAGCTGTTTGGCCCTGGCAAAGGTATGCGTCAGGTTGGTGCTGATGCTTCTGGACTTGAGCTGCGTATGCTTGGCCACTACCTTGCTTTTTATGACGCAGGTGCCTTCGCAGATGTTGTTGTCAATGGAGACATTCATCAACAGAATGCTGATCGGGTTGGCTGCTCCAGGAAGGATGTCAAGACCCTGACCTATGCCTTCATCTACGGAGCATCTGATCGTAAGAGCGGGGCATCCTTGGATAAGTCTTTGGATGAAAAGAAGGCTGCTCTGCTCGGTAAGGACATCCGCAAGAAGTTCCTTGAGGCCATTCCTGGCCTTGATCAACTCCTCAAGGCAGTCAATAAGAGGGCAGAATCAGATGTCCTCAGGGGTCTTGATGGTCGTCCCATCCGCCTCCAAGGAAAGAAACACGCAGCCCTCAACTACCTACTTCAATCAGCTGGTGCCATTGTTTGCAAGAGATGGAACGCCATTGCTTATCAACAAATGGTACATCAACTTGGCTACAAATGGGACATTGACTTCCAATGGCTCGGATGGATCCACGACGAAATACAGCTTGCTGTTCAACCACACCTAGTTAATGATGCCAAGTTCCAACTCGAATGGTCGATCGTCCAAGCGGGGCAATACTACAAACTCCGCGTCCCCCTCGCGTCTGAAGCAAAAGAAGGAGCTTCGTGGGCAGAATGTCACTGATACCCATCTTAGGGTTGATGCTGACTTCTTTGCCTATCGAGCCTGCCAATCAGCAGAGATCGAGTTGGATTGGGGTGATGATCTGATCACCATTGCCAGTAACTTCCGGATCGTTCTTGAGATCTTTGAGGGTGAGCTTGACAACCTCCGAAAGCGGTTCGATAGCGACCACATCACCCTCTACTTCTCTGATACCAAGAACTTCCGCAAGAGTCTATCTTCTGACTACAAGGGTAAGAGAACCAAGCGCAAACCGGTAGGATACAAACGCCTGCTGGAATGGTGCGCCAAGCATTACAAAACTGTTCGTTACCCTAATCTGGAGGCTGATGATGCTCTTGGTCTGGAGTGTCACCTTGATCCTTCTGACTTTATTCTGGTCAGCCCGGATAAAGACATGAAGCAGATCTCCTGCCGCCTCTTCAATGGGGACAGCGAGGTCAATGTGACCCCAGAGGAAGCTGACTACTGGTTCTGGACCCAGTGCCTGACTGGAGACCCAGTGGATGGCTACAAAGGAGTGCCAGGCGTTGGTTCCGTGGGGGCCAAGAAGATCCTTGACAAGGCCCAAGATCCATGGGATGCTGTGGTTACTGCCTACGAAAAGGCAGGACTCACCGAGGAGGACGCCCTACTCAACGCTCGTCTGGCTAGGATCCTTCGTCCGGGCGAATACAACTCAACCACGAAGGAACCCATCCTATGGACGCCACACGTTTCACCTTTGGACTAGAAATCAGTCTGGTCCTTATTGTTCTCTACTTTTTGGATAGAAACCTTTTCCATTATGTGGACCTACTACTTCGAAGCTCAAGAACCGCAATCAGTCTACAAGTCTATAAGAGAGTTCTTGGATTCCGACTGTGGCTCGACCGACAAGCCCTCAACCGTAGAGGACCCGTGGGCCGAATCTGGAACGCCTACTCCCTCTGGAAAATCCGAACCAACCCAGCCTACAAAGAGTTCTTCCAACCCCGTGACTAAGTATTCCCCCTCTCACTATCAGCGTGGCAAGGTTCAGATTTGGGACTTCATCAGTGACCAGAAGCTGGACTTCCTTTGTGGTAATGTTGTCAAGTATGTTTGCCGAGCAGGGCACAAGGATTATGAGTCAGAGCTGGATGATCTGCTGAAGGCAAAGGCCTACATCGAAAAGAAGATTGCTCAAGTCTCTGAGGGTCGCAATCGATGATCAGCCCATCACTACTCCAGCAGGCCATCACCTTCCGACAGGCGATGGAGCAACCGATCAACACTCTGGATGAGAACGTTCACGAGCTTCAGTTCAACCTTATCATTGAAGAGTACAATGAACTTAAAGCTGAATATGAAGAGGAATTGTTTGGAGCCAAACAGATTGATCAATTAAAGGAGCTGGCAGACCTCGTGTTCGTCTGCTATCAATACGCAGCCGCTCGTGGCTGGGACCTGGACACCGCTATGAGAAGGGTGTTCGAATCAAACATGAGCAAACTGGTCGATGGGAAGCCCCAACGTCGAGCAGATGGTAAAGTGATGAAGGGGCCCAACTACCAACCACCAATTCTTGACGACCTCGTATGACCAGCTACGCTGACCTGGGAGACCTCCCTAACACCATCGCCCGGACTGGCCGCGTTCAATCGTGGATCGACAATCCGGAGTCTCGCCTTCCCGTCAGTTGCACCGTGTTTGTCGTTGAAGACAGCATGGAGGGGCCCGAAGGCATTGAAGCCTCTTGGCGCTTTGTCTCACATGCTCTCCGTAACGGTGCTGGAGTTGCTGTTCACCTTTCCAAACTTCGTCCGCAGGGCGCTGATAATGGGCGTGGTCTTACTGCGTCTGGCCCTGTTTCTTTTGCTCGCATCTATTCTGCTCTTAATGAAACGCTCAGACGTGGTGGAGTCTACAAGAACGGAGCTGTTGTTTGTCATCTTGACTATACTCATCCCGATGCTATTGATTTCATCCGTGCCAGTCGTTCAGATCTTGCGTGGGTGAAGCGATGCCTGAATGTTGACAAGAACTTTCTTGATGTTGCTTCTCCAGAACTGGTAGCAGCTACCCTTGATGGAATCAAGAAGGGTGACCTTTGGCTCAACAAGATCCGCTACGACAGCAACGGAAAACGAATCTATGGAAATGTCTGCCTTGAGGTTTATCTTCCTAGTCGTGGCACTTGTCTTCTTCAGCACGTCAATCTCGGTGCTTGTGCGGTCGATGACCTAGTGCCAGCATTCGTGGAGGGGATGAGTTCCTTGATCAGTCTTCACGGTCAGACAGGTGTTGGAGAAACAGGAGAATATCTACCACCAGAAGTGGACCGCCAGGTAGGCTTAGGAATCTTGGGTTTGGCAAACTTCTTGGCATACTACAACGTATCCTACAAAGAGTTTGGAAAGGCCCTGGATGCTTACTTCACACGTCGTCTCACCGGCTCTAAAGCCGAAGTCCTTGTCAACGAGCTTGCAACTGCGATTGACACAGCAGCACAGCTGGCCCGTCAAGCTAAGATGGATCGGGCGTTTGCTATTGCCCCTACCGCTTCTTGTAGTTACAGCAACATTGATCTTTGGGGCTACACTACCGCTCCAGAGTTGGCTCCTCCTATTAGCCGTCACATTGATCGTGACTCGGGAACGTTTGGGGTTCAGTCGTATGATTATCCGCCCGATTGCGAGATTGCTTCGGAAGTAGGTTGGGATGACTACAAGCGGGTGGCAGATGGAATCGTCCGTCTGTTTACCAATACTCGTTTGTTCCATGGCTACTCCTTCAACAGCTGGAGTGATGTGGTCACCTATGACGAACAGTTCCTTGATAATTGGCTGACCTCGCCACAGACTTCCCTTTATTACGCTCTTCAGGTAATGCCTGACACCCAAGCCAAGGATGATGCCCTGGCTGCCCTGGATGATGACTTTAAGGAACTGTTCTCCTTTGAAGAGGAGGTGGATCCTGATTGTGGTTGTCCGAAAGTTAAACCGATTGATGAGCCCTGTATTCCCTGTGGAGAATGACTACTCTATCGCCGTATGATCAAGTAATTGCCCGCAAACGAAAATGGACGCCGGTTGCTGTCCAAGCTGGTAAACTGGTTGAAGGGGCAGAGGAGGCGATCCGTCGTGCTCTCTGCCTCCGCCACCTGGAACTGCCAGTGCGTGAGTTCCTTCAACAAGGATTGGAAAAGGATCTTCCCAAGACCCCTGGTGTAAGGGAAGCCCTGCTTTCTAATCAACTTGATGAAGAGCGTCACGATCAGGCCCTGAACTATGTTGTTGCTGCTCACGGAACCAATCCAAAGGCCGAAGCAGAATCACAGCACATCCTCAAGGCCTGGCTAGAAGCTCCAGAACACCCCATCCTAAAGGCCGCCATCCTTGAACGCAGTGTCTTCTTTGTCATCCTTCCCTTCTTCCGATTCAACGGAGACATCGGAATCCGTACCACAGCAGCAGACATCAGCCGTGACGAGCAGACTCACGTTGCCGTCCACTCAATGGTCTGCTCCGAGCTGGGCCTCAAGTCCACATCAAGCCTCAATCGCCTGCGAAGGGCAACAGTTGGATGGGTAGTGGATGCCTTGTCTTCTTCGGAAAACAAGTATCTGGATAAGGATTTCTGGCTAAGACAATCAGATTCTCTTTACGAACGAGGTAAGGCGCCTGGTTTATCTGAAACCAAACGAGCACGGATGCCTTGTTTTTTTGAGGCTTCCAATACCGATCTTCCTCAATACGGATGATCAAAGCCTGCTCTAGGTGTTGGAAGTTCTTTGATGCAACTGAATTTTATCCAGATTCTAGATTAAAGGATGGGCTACAAGGAGAGTGTCGCAAATGCCGCAACTCAGAAGCAATCAAATGGCAGAAGCAAAATCCACGCTCTAGACGAAACACTCATCTTAAATCGAAGTTTGGTATAACAATCGAGCAGTTTGATTCTCTGCTTAAGTTACAGAACCATTGCTGTGCAATTTGCATGTCTCCTACTCCAAGAGGTCGTGGCACTTTTCATGTTGATCATTGTCACAAAACCGGAACGGTTCGTGGATTACTGTGCCATGACTGTAATACCGGCATAGGTAAGTTTGGAGACAATGTCAAGATGCTTCAAAAGGCCATCGACTACCTCGAATGTTTCAATGATGCCTAATCCTTATCTTGATACAGAGGAGCTGCCTCTGACCCGTGTGGTTGGAGGTCAGGTTGATCTAATCAAGTTGATTGAGGAACTGGATCAGATGTATCCAGATGTCTATCCAGAACATACTCTTCCAGAAAAAACATTGGCCTTCCAAGCGGGGGCCATTTCCATCATCCGCTATCTCAAAGGAAAGACACAATCATGTGCCTAGGTGCCCCCTCCGTTCCCGCAATGCCGCCTCCGCCGAAGCCTCCTGCTCCACCGGAACCGGTTATCACCAGCAAGATTCCTACCCAGGTAGAGCCTGCTAAATCCATGAGGGCCTCTGCTCGTCAAGCAGCCCAAGGTCCTTCTGCTCTGCGTATTCCCCTCAGTACTGGTGGATCTACCCAGACTGGACTCAACATCGGTAAGTAACAATGGAAAGTCAAACTGCCGCTTCTAGGTATGCAAGACTATCTAGCGACAGGACGATCTTCCTTGATACTGCTAGAGACTGTGCTACCCTAAGCATTCCCCATTTGCTGACGCCCACGGGCTCAATGAATGGTCAAAAGCTACCAACTCCGTGGCAATCGATTGGAGCCAAGGGGGTCAATGTAATGGCCTCCAAGCTGATGCTCAGTCTCTTTCCAGTCAACACCACCTTCTTCAAGCTCCAGATCAACGATGGTAAGATAACCAACGATCCACAAATCGATGCCAAGGTCAGGTCCGAAATCGATCTGAGTCTGGCAAAGATGGAACGGGTGGTGATGCAATCCATTGCTGAATCCCAAGATCGGGTGATACTTCATCAAGCCATGAAGCACCTGATTGTGACGGGCAATGCCCTGGTCTTTATGGGTTCCAAGGGCGTCAAACTTTATCCTCTGGACCGCTTCGTTGTGGTTCGTGATGGAGAAGGCGAGCCGATTGAGATCATTACGGTTGAGTCCGTTGATCGTCAATTCCTTCCAAAGGAACTCCAAACCACCAACAATCGCAACATCAATGCTGTTGATGATGCCAGTGGGACTGCTCCGATTGCGGACATTTCTGTTGGTGAAGGTGAGGCCGTTGTTTACACATGGGCCAAGCTGATCAACAACCAATGGATCTGGAAGCAAGAGGTTGATGGACAGATCGTTCCCAACAGCCTGAGCAAGGCTCCAAAGAATGTGACTCCTTGGCTTCCCCTTCGCTTCAACGTTGTTGATGGTGAGGACTACGGTCGTGGTCGCATCGAAGAGTTTCTTGGTGATCTCAAGTCCCTGGAAGCGTTGATGCAAGCCATGGTGGAGGGCAGTGCTGCTGCTGCAAAGGTGGTGTTCCTGGTCAGCCCTGCTGCCACAGTGAAGCCGTCTAACCTTGCTAAGGCAGGCAATGGTGCCATCATTCAAGGTCGTCCAGAGGATGTGTCGGTGGTCCAGGTCGGCAAGGCCCAGGACTTCAGCACCTCCTTCAACATGATCCAGAGTCTTACGCAGAGACTCTCAGAGGCCTTCCTGATTCTCACGGTCAGGCAGTCCGAACGTACAACCGCAGAGGAGATCCGGGCCACCCAGCAGGAGCTTAACGAGCAGCTTGGTGGTATCTATGGTAATCTGACGGTTGAACTGCTCCGTCCCTACCTCAATCGAAAGCTTGCGGTTCTTCAGCGTTCTGGAGAAGTTCCTAAGCTGCCAAAGGGAATCGTGTTCCCAACGGTGATTGCTGGTCTGGAAGGAGTTGGTCGTGGTCAGGATCGGGAATCTCTCATGATGTTCCTCCAGACCATTTCCCAATCTCTTGGGCCTGAGGCCATGATGAAGTTCATCAATCCTGATGAGGCAGTCAAGCGTCTTGCTGCTGCTCAAGGCATTGATATTCTGAATCTGGTCAAGACTCAAGAACAACAGAATGCTGAGATGCAACAGATGCAGCGTCAGCAGGCACTCCAGTCCTTGACGGATCAGGCCGGACAGTTTGCCGGTAGCCCGTTGATGGATCCAACAAAGAACCCTCAAGCATTAGATGGCATCACCCAGACGCTCCAAAACATCACAGGCGGTGGAGGAGGAGTACTCCCAACAGGACAACAGCCTCCAGCCCAACCAGGAACAGGAGGAGTCCCTGGAGCTTAATCCAGAGGACTATGAGGTTCCTATTGAGCTGAGTACCCGTAACAAGTACGCAGGCAAGCCCAAGGTTCGAGCAAACAAGTCTCGTCCTTTGGTGGGTAGCCATGGTCCTAAAGTTCACACCCCAACCTTTGGCGTCGTTCGCGGCGTCTACAACTGATGCAAGAAACCACTTTCGATTCAACTGACGATCTTGATGCAAAGGAGGCCCAACGGGCTGAAGAGGCTCGTCTCCTTGATGTTGGCGAAAAGCTAATCGAGCAAGAACAGGAACGTGAGCAGCGCAAGTATGACCAGGCCCGAGAGGATGCTGAGTCAGAGCTGCGCTATGCTGGTAAGTTCAAGTCTGCTGAGGATCTTGAGAAGGCCTACAAAGAGCTGGAAAAGAAACTCGGACAGAAGGAACCTGAACCCGCTGAGGATGCTGAGGTAGAGGAAGAAGAAGCCTCTGAGCAGGAAGAGGAAGCCACAACCGAAGAGGAGCCGGAGATCTCGGAAGAGGCCCAGTTCCTCAAGGAGGCATCCGAGGAGTACTACTCCAACAACAACCAGCTCAAGCCTGAGACCCTTAAGCGGCTCAAGGAACTGCCCTCCGAAAAACTTGTGGAGGCGTATCTCAATAGCATTAAGGATGCTCCAGCAGCTCCTCCTCAGGTGCTTACGGATGCTGATGCCCAGTCCATCATCAATTCTGTTGGTGGCAACGAGGCATACAACCAAACCCTTGCTTGGGCAGCAGACAATCTTTCTCCTACCGAAGTTGCTGCGTATGACAACGTAGTCAACAGCGGAAACAAGGATGCGATCTTCTTTGCTGTTCAGGCACTTAACCAACGATACAAGGACTCCGTGGGCTTTGAAGGACAACAGGTCTCTGGAAAGAACGTTCGTAATTCCATCAAGGGATTCCGTTCTCAGGCCGAACTAGCTCAGGCCATTAGTGATCCGAGGTATCGCAACGATCCAGCATACCGTATGGATGTTGAAGATCGTCTGGCTGCTTCTGGAGATCTGCTCTGATCTAGTGCCCGCGTCCGTGGCTTTGTAACGGCGAATGTACACCGGATGGATTCCCGGTGGATGGTGAACCGTCCCGCTGCCTTTCGGCGCGGACAACCAAATAGAGCCTACACCTCTGGCTGTCCCTGAGGCATTTGTTTACGTGTAGGCCATCAAATTAAACAACACCCCCTAAGCCTATCCATTGGAAGCTCAAACCTGGGGGTCGCTAGGTCGATAGCCCAATGTAGAGGCAGCCAGGACAACTGGAACTCAGTGCTGGTGCAAATCCAGCTCGACCTTTTGAGGATGGGATAACCTCGTTAAAAACCCAGTTCGAACTGGAGTATTGGCCCTCTGCGGAGGATACCCAATACAACGGACGTATTACCCAAAAACTGAATACCTCAAATCCGGATAAAACTCAAGTACTTGAAAACGTGATAAACCTACTTTCTTAAAAGACAATGACTGCAACTCTTACTCAACTCGGTCAGTCTAACAAGGCTGGCGACACTAAAGCTCTGTTTCTGAAGCTCTTCACCGGTGAGGTGTATGAAGCATTCAGAAATGCTACCATTGCCAAGGGTCTGGTTCAGAACCGCACCCTCCGTAACGGCAAGGAAGCTCAATTCATCCACACCGGTCGCATTTCGGCTGGTTACCACACTCCTGGCACCGCCATCCTCGGTTCGGGCAACCCGCCTGTGGCTGAGACCACCATCGCAATGGACGACCTGCTGGTTGCCTCTGCGTTCGTTTATGACCTGAACGAGACCCTGGCCCAGTATGACATCCGCGGTCCTATCGCTCGTCAGATCGGTCAGAGCCTGGCTGAGTTCTATGATCGTCGGATCTTCCGCGTTCTGGATCGTGCTTCGGGACTGTCTGCTGCTGTGACCGGCGAGCCTGGTGGTTTCCGTGTGAACCTGGGTGCCAACAAGGAGTATGATGCTCAGGCCCTCGTGGACGGTTTCTTTGAAGCCGCTGCCCGCCTGGACGAGATCGCTGCTCCTAAGGATGGTCGTGTGGCCGTTCTGAGCCCCCGTCAGTACTACGCCCTGATCAGCCAGGTTGACACCAACATCCTGAACCGTGAGTACGGCAACACCCAGGGTAACCTGAACAGCGGCGAAGGTCTCTATGAGATCGCCGGCATCAAGATCTACAAGTCGAACAACATTCCGTTCCTCGGCAAGTATGGCTCGCCCAGCGGTGCCAACATTGATGCTGCTGCCGTTACCGGTGAGAACAACAACTACGGCATTGCTACCGACTTCACCAATGCCTGCGGCCTGATCTTCCATCGTGATGCTGCTGGTGTGGTTGAAGCCATCGGTCCTTCGGTTCAGACCACTGGTGCTGATACCAAGGTCATCTACCAGGGTGATGTGATCGTGGGCCGTCTGGCCTATGGTGCTGGCCCTGTCCGGGTGTCCTGTGCCGGTGCTTTCCGCAACGTCAACTGATAGACACTTCTATCCGTTATCATTTGGGGCTGCCTTATTGGTGGCCCCTTTTTTATTACTTTAGTCGTCCCTGACTCTCGTCCAATGACATTCGCAACCACGCAGCTTGAAGCTGTTAATCAAATGCTGACTGGCATCGGACAGGCTCCGGTGACTTCACTCGACACGTTCAATCCAGAGGTGGCCACGGCACTTAGCATCCTGGATGATGCCAACCGCTCTGTTCAAGGAGAAGGGTGGAACTTCAACACCGAATACAAGTACCCCTTCGTGTCTGATGCAAGCGGCATCATTGCTGTTCCGACAAACGTTCTTCAGATTGCGGACAACAAGATTGCTAACGTACAGAAATACCAGACCGTATTGCGGAATGGCCAGCTCTACGACAAGATTAAACACACCTTTACCTTTCCGGTCAACACCACGATCTATTGTGATGTGATCTGGGCCTTTGACTTTGAAGATCTTCCACAGGTGTTCAAGGACTACATCGTGATCAAGGCGACCCGCATCTTCTATGATCGAGTGGCTGGGGACATCGATGCTGTGAAGTTCCGGATCTTTGAATCAGATGAAGGCATGGCTCGTGCCAACTGTCTGTCCTACGATACCCAGACCTCCGAAGCCAACGTGTTTGGTATTGAAACAGGACAGAACTACTACATCTCCTACACTCCTTACCGGGCACTGGCACGCTGATGGCTACTATTTCTCAGAAAATTCCCAACCTGATTGGTGGGGTATCTCAGCAAGCAGATGCGTTTAAGTTGGCTGGTCAGCTAAGATCCTGTACCAACTACTTTCCAGACCCAGCCTTTGGTCTGATTAAGCGTCCTGGCTTGAAGGCCATTGGAGGACTGAGTGGAGCTGGAAGCGGGGCGGCGTGGTTCTTTGCCACCAGAGATGATCAAGAACGCTACATCATCCAGTTTGCTTCCAACGGTGTGCCAAAGATCTGGGATGCTGATTCTGGGGTAGCCAAGACCATCAACACTCCAGCAGCATCGGCAACCACCTACGCAACCTATACCAGCCCAACCGACCTGGAACTGCTCCAGATCAACGACTACTACTTTGTGTTGAACAAGAAGGTGGTCACCAAGATGGCCACTGGTAATGGTACTTCAAGTGCTGCCAAGGTTAACTACGCATTCGTGAATGTTAACACGGTTGGCGGGGACATGAAGTATATTGTTACTCTTAATGGTGTTGACTCGTTTTTTACGACTGCT
>JACCDT011050291.1_pt1 | contig 10647 bp, 10 predicted proteins | sample 7446291 | NCBI WGS metagenome assembly JACCDT01 (sample SAMN15323446, study PRJNA562643) | freshwater metagenome | isolation source: river surface water | place: USA:Blue River Watershed | collected 2017-08-17 | reverse complement strand
GGGCTTGGCGGGCTTTTCTTCAATGCTCAGCGCGCGTTGTTGGGCGTCAAACTCCACCACACCGTAGCGCTCGGGGTCTTGTACATGGTAGGCAAACACGCTGGCACCGTCCGTTTTGCGGTTTGCACTGTCCAGCAGCTTGACAAGGTCGTGGCCATAAAAAATGTTGTCCCCCAGCACCAGTGCACTGGGATTGTTCCCGACAAAATCGCGGCCAATGATGAAGGCCTGCGCCAGCCCATCCGGACTGGGCTGCACGGCGTACTGAATGTTCATGCCCCACTGGCTGCCATCGCCAAGCAAATGCTCAAAACGTGGCGTGTCGTGTGGGGTGCTGATGAGCAGCACATCTCGAATGCCCGCCAACATCAGCGTGGTGAGCGGGTAATACACCATGGGCTTGTCGTACACCGGCATGAGCTGCTTGCTCACAGCTTGTGTCACAGGGTACAACCGGGTGCCCGAGCCACCGGCGAGGATGATGCCTTTGCGTTGCGTCATAGATGTGCTTTCAGATCAGCGCGAGCATAGCGCATGAAGCCACACCAGCTGCAAACAAAAGGGCCGCAGTCAATGCGGCCCCTTCGTGGATCTGGCGCTCCCGGCAAAGGTCTCGCTCAGAAGATGTACAGGCTGAGTCCGTAAGCCACACCCGCCACAAAGGCACTGGCGGGAATCGTCAGAACCCAGGCCCAGATGATGTTGCCGGCCACCCCCCAACGCACGGCACTGGCGCGCTGCGTCGAGCCCACACCGACAATGGCGCCTGTAATAGTGTGGGTGGTGGACACCGGAATGCCCAAAGCAGTTGCCAGGAACAGCGTCATGGCTCCCCCTGTTTCGGCACAGAAGCCTCCCACAGGTTTGAGTTTGGTGATTTTCTGCCCCATGGTTTTGACAATGCGCCAACCTCCGAACATGGTGCCCAGGCCAATGGCCATATAGCAACTGATGATGACCCAGGTCGGGGGGGTCTTGTCAGCTGCTGTGGCATAGCCAGTGGCGATCAACATCATCCAGATGATGCCGATGGTCTTTTGGGCGTCATTGCCGCCATGGCCCAGGCTGTAGGCTCCGGCAGAAACCAGCTGCAGACGACGGAACCATTTATCCACCTTGAGTGGTCGGGTCCGCCTAAAGATGTTGGCCACCAACACCATCATGAGCGAACCGAGCAAGTAACCCAGCAAGGGCGAAACAAAGATGAACAGCACTGTCTTGAGGATGCCCGAAGACAGCAAGGCGCCTGTGCCGGCCTTGGCAATGACCGCCCCCACAATGCCACCAATCAGTGCGTGCGAGGAGCTGCTGGGAATCCCGTAATACCAGGTGATCACGTTCCAGGTGATGGCTCCTGTCAAGGCGCCAAAAACTACGTTCACATCCACCACACCCGGCTGAACAATCCCTTTACCTACCGTGGCAGCCACGCTGAGATGGAAGATGAAAATGGCCACAAAGTTAAAGAAAGCCGCAAACACAACGGCTTGAGAGGGCTTGAGCACGCCTGTGGATACGACGGTGGCAATCGAGTTGGCTGCATCATGAAACCCGTTCATGAAGTCAAACAACAGCGCCAGCACGACCAGCAGCAAGACGATCCAGAAAGCAGATTGCACGGTTTCCATCGCGCGGCCTCGCCCGGATCAGGAGTTTTCGAGGACGATGCCCTCGATCTGGTTGGCCACATCCTCACACTTGTCGGTGATGGTCTCCAGCAATTCGTAAATCGCCTTGAGCTTGATGATTTCGCGCACATCGGGCTCATCACGGAAAAGTTTGCTCATGGCGCTGCGCAACACACGGTCAGCATCAGACTCCAGACGGTCGATTTCCTCACAGGTCTTGAGCGCTGCTTCTGCCACCGCAGGCTCACCAATACGGGCCAGCAACTTGACGGCATCCTGCAAACGCTCGCAGGATTTGACGGACAGGTCGGTCAAGCGCGAGATTTCCTCGGTCATGTGCTTGATGTCGTACAGGGCCATGGTTTCGGCCGAATCCTGGATGAGGTCAGCCACGTCGTCCATCATGTTGATGAGAGCATGAATTTGCTCGCGGTCAATCGGGGTGATGAACGTGGTGTGCAACAGTCGGTTGACTTCCTGCGTCACGCGATCGGCGGCGTGCTCGGCATTGTCCACATCTCGGTTGTATTTTTCGCGTAGGTGCGCATCCGGGTAATTGGCCACCAGGTTGGCAAAAGCACGTGCGGCTTCGACCACACGGTCCGCATGCTGATTGAAAAGATGGAAAAAATTGCCCTCTTTGGGCAGCAGCTTGGCAAACAACATACGGTACTCCTGACTGTTCGAGTGACACAGGGATTTCAGATCTGTGACTCTTTTATGACAGCGCGAATTTTAACCGTTCGTTACCCAGGGCTCCAACTTTTCGATGCGCTGGTTTTTGACGGCCTGCAACTGCGCACCAGATACCTGCTCTGGCGCAATTTGCGCAAGGGGAACCAACACAAAAGCACGCTCGTGCATTCGAGGATGCGGTACGGTCAAGTCGGGGCTGGCAATACTGCCATGCCCGTACAGCAAGAGGTCCAGATCCAGCGTACGGGGCGCGTTGCGGTAGGGGCGTTCCCGCCCCGCCTGCAGCTCCAGGGCCAGCAGGCTACGCAGCAACGCGGGTGCAGGCAAAGTGGTGTCAACGGCGACTACAGCATTGATGAAGTCAGGGCCTTGCGCCTCGTAGGGAGCCGTGCGATACAGATCGGACACTGCAGAAATCTGCACACCTGGCCACTGCGCCATCTGCGCAACAGCCCAGCGCAAGGTTTGCGCAGCCAGCCCCAAATTGGCACCCAGACCAATGTAGCTGGTCACTGGCTGGCGGGCAGACAATTCAGACGCCCTCGCCAGCACCGCCCTCACCGGTTCCCGCTGCAGGCTTGCGGCGACGGCGGCGACGCTTCTTGGCTGGCGCAGACTCGCCCTGTTCGTCCATCGCTTCCGATGGCACCTGCACAGCTGCATTGTCCTGTTGAGGCTTGCTCGGCCGGCGGGCACGGGTTTTAGGTCTGGCCTGCTGCTGCGAGCGGGCCTGCTCAACCAAATCGGCCCGGGCTTGCTCATCAGCCATGCTGAACTCCTGCCACCAGTCGGCCAGCTCTTCGGGCTCCTCACCGACATCGGCACGCAAGCGCAAGAAGTCAAAACCAGCCCGGAAGCGGGCTTGCTCTACCAAGCTGTACACCGAACTGGCCGTGCGTTTTTCAAAGCGCGGTTGCATCATCCAGATTTCGCGCATGTCGGCGCCGAGCTTGCCGCGACCGGAAACATCGCCAATGCGGGTGTCAAACACTTCATCAATGGCCCCTTGCAAGGCCGGGAAGGGGTGCTCCTTTTGAGCCAGACGCGCTTGCCACACCTGGCGCACGTCTTGCCAGAGTACACAGGCGAGCAAGAAGCTCGGGGCCACTGGCTTGCCTTCCCCGACGCGGCGATCCGTATCAGCCAAGGCGGCTCGAACAAATTCAGTCTGGGCGCGCTCGACCACGATGTCCAGCAAGGGATAGATGCCTTTGGCCAGGCCCAGGGTTTGCAGCTGCTCAATGGAAGCCAGGGCATGCCCGGTTTGCAAAAGCTTGAGCATTTCATCGAACAAACGACTTTGGGGCACATCGGCCAGCAACTTCTTCATGCTGGCCAAGGGCTTGGCGGAGCGCGCCTCGATCTTGAAGCCCAAAGGGCTGAGCTTGGCCGCAAAACGCACGGCGCGAATGATGCGCACCGGGTCTTCGCGGTAACGCGATTGCGGCTCGCCAATCATGCGCAGAACACGCTTTTGGGCATCGGCGATGCCGCCGTGGTAGTCCACCACGATTTGCGTTTGCGGGTCGTAGTACATGGCATTGACCGTGAAGTCCCGGCGCGTGGCGTCTTCGTCCTGCGGGCCCCAAACGTTGTCACGCAGCACGCGACCGCTGGCGTCTACGGCGTGCTTGACGCCTTCCAGAGCGCGCTTGCTGGTCTTTTCATTACCTTTGACTTGCTCGGCTGCACTGTTGTCCAGGTAGGCACGGAAGGTTGAAACCTCGATCACTTCATGCTCGCGCCCGCGGCCAAAGACCACGTGCACGATACGAAAGCGTCGACCGATGATGAAGGCTCGACGAAACAAGGCCTTGACCTGTTCAGGAGTGGCGTTGGTCGCCACATCAAAATCCTTGGGGCGCAGGCCCACCAGCAAGTCGCGCACCGCACCGCCCACCACATAGGCCTCGTAACCGGCCTGGTGAAGGGTGCGCACCACAGTGATGGCGCGTTCGTCCACCAGATCAGGGTTGATACCGTGCACCGAGACGGGCACCTCTTGACGACGTCCGAAATTCGGACGATCTGCCGCTGGCTTACCCAGCAATTTATGGATGATTTTTTTGATCATTGTTCAAACAATTCCAGAACGCGCCAGCCACGGGCCAGGGCAATGTCACGCAAGCGTGTGTCAGGGTTGGTGGCTACGGGGTGTTGTGCACGCTCAAGCAACGGCAGGTCGTTGGGAGAGTCCGAGTAAAAGCTCATCTCCACATCGGACCACTTCAGACCACGGGTGCTGAGCCACTGCTCAACACGCTGCACCTTGCCTTCGCGAAACGAGGGTGTGCCTTTGATCTCGCCGGTGATCCAGCCGCTGGCGTCCCGTTCCAGTTCCACCGCAATGAGCTCGCTCACGCCAAAGGCCTGCGCGATAGGACGGGTCACGAATTCGTTGGTGGCCGTCACGATCATGACCGTATCACCCGCCTGCTGATGCTTGTGCACAAGCTCCAGCGCAGAGGATCGGATGTTGGGTGTAATGACTTCATGCATGTAGCGTGCATGGGCCTGCTCAGCAGCTTGCGCACCTTGCAGGCGCACAGCCTGCGTTGCAAAGCGCACATAGTCGTGAATATCGAGCGTACCCGCTTGATAGTGAGCGTAAAACTCGTCATTGCGTTGCTTGAAGTTGCTGGCATCCGTCCAGCCCAAAGTGATGGTGAATTCGCCCCAGGAGTAATCGGAATCAATGGGCAAGAGTGTGTGGTCCAGATCAAAGAGGGCCAGTTTCATTCGTTTTCCAGCATGGATTTAAGCAAGGGGATGGTGATGGCCCGACGGGTTTGCAAGGCGTACTGGTCCAGATTGTCGAGCAGTTGCATGAGGCTGGAGAGATCACGCGAGAAACGGTTAAGCATATAGGACATCACCTCGTCGCTTAAAAACAGTCCTCGCGCATCAGCCGCCTGACGCAACACAGCGCGTCGCGCATCGTCGTCGGGCACCTGCAAGCCATAGACATGGCCCCAGCCCAGGCGGGTGCGCAAATCGTCGCGCAACAGCAACTGCATGGGCGTCACCAAGCCTGCAGCCAACACCCAGCGGGCATCGCCACTGCGGGGGGTGAGTGCGTTGACAAACCAGTTGAAGGCCATGTGCTGCTGCTCGGCGTCGAACAGGTGAACATCGTCGAGGATGACGACACGCCAGTCTTCGTCAAACTCGGGCGGATGGCGCATATGGGCATCCATCCAGCCTACAGCCACGCCGTGCTCACGTAAAGACAGGTATACCGCCCGCAGCAAATGGGTTTTGCCACTGCCCTCCCCACCCCAAAGGTAGGTGGGCACAGGCGCACGAGCGCCATCTTGCGTCCACAGGCGCAAGTGGTTCAGCGCGGCCTCGTTACCTACGGGGACAAAGTTATCCAGCGAAGGCTCGGGCGCCAACCCAATGTCCAGTGCGATTTGCCTCACGCATCACCTTCTGGTGTGGCGCGATACAAGGGACTTTCAAGGTAGCGGGCACGCAGGTGGCGCAAAGCCACGAGCAGCACTGCGCTGACGGGCAGGGCCACCAGCACACCGACAAAACCCAGCACCTGTCCAAAAGCAAGCAAGGCAAAAATCACGGCCAGTGGGTGCAGGCCTACACGCTCGCCTACCAGGCGAGGGGTGAGGAAAAAGCTTTCGATCAACTGCCCGCTGCCATACACCACTGCAACCATGGTCAGCGCATCCGCCACAGGCATTTGCAGCACGCCTGCCATCAGCGCCAACAGCAAGCCAACACCGAAGCCCAAATACGGCACAAACATGGCCAGGCCGGTGAACACGCCGATGGGCCAGGCCAGATCCAGGCCGAACAGGCGCAGACCCAAGGCGTAGTACAGCGCCAGCAACAACATCACCGAAGATTGACCACGCAGGTATTGACCCAGCACTTCATCCACTTCATCGAGAAGGCCGTCCAGCGTTGGGCGCCAAGCCGGGGGAACAAGCGCATGCACCTGCTCGGACAGCCGATCCCAGTCCTTGAGCAGGAAAAACAGGGCCACGGGGACCAGCACGACATGCCCCAAAACGGCCATGGCCGCGCTACCGCCCACCTTTACCGAGGACAGCAAGGGCTTGAGCCAATCTTCGCGGTTATCGCTCAAGTAAGAAAGCAATTGCGCCTGAATCTGGGCAAAGTCCGGCACACCTGGCAGCCCCCATTGAGCAAGCAAGCGCTCAAGGGCTGCGCCCATGCGCTCAACAATCAGGGGCAGTTGTTGCTGGATCAAGGGCAGCTCTTTGAGCAGCACTGGCACCAGCAGCATGAACAGTCCGAGCAAGGCCAGCAAAGCCGCACACTCCACCAGCACTGCTGCCAGCCAGCGGGGCAGCCCCACGCTTTGCAGCTTCTTCACCAGTGGCTGCAAGGCGTAAGCCAGCACCGCAGCCACCACAAAAGGAGAAAGAACAGGCGCCAACACCCACACCAGCAGCGCGGCCACGGCAGCCAGGCCAGCCCAGGCCAGCCAGCGAGCGAATGAAGGATTGGAGGTCATGGATGTGGAGTTTGTATAAAAAGCCGGGCGCCTGGCCAAGTCGTTTTGGGTAAACCCTTAAAATTGAAGCTGATTTTAGTCTGCCCACCGTTTATCGGGCCCCATCGACCCTGATTAGACCTGCTCCCGTGCAGGCCCCCTCATGAGCCAAACACCTCTCTCCTACAAAGACGCCGGCGTGGACATCGTTGCCGGTGACGAACTGGTTGAACGCATCAAACCCCTGGCCAAGAAAACCATGCGCGAAGGCGTGCTGGCCGGCATCGGCGGTTTTGGCGCCTTGTTTGAAGTTCCCAAGCGTTACAAAGAACCCGTCCTGGTAAGCGGCACCGATGGCGTCGGCACCAAGCTCAAGCTGGCTTTTGAATGGAACATGCATGACACCGTCGGCATCGACCTGGTAGCGATGAGCGTGAACGACGTGCTGGTGCAAGGCGCCGAGCCCCTGTTCTTCCTGGACTACTTCGCCTGCGGCAAGCTCGATGTGGACACCGCCGCCGCCGTGGTCGGCGGCATCGCCAAAGGCTGCGAACTCTCGGGCTGCGCCCTGATCGGCGGCGAAACCGCCGAAATGCCGGGCATGTACCCCGCTGGTGAATACGACCTGGCTGGTTTTGCCGTCGGTGCCGTCGAAAAGAGCAAGATCCTGACTGGCCAGAATGTTCAGGCTGGTGACGTGGTCCTGGGCCTGGCTTCTGCAGGCGTGCACTCCAATGGCTTTTCGCTGGTGCGCAAGTGCATTGAGCGTGCCGGCGCCAGCACCCCCGCCACGCTCGACGGCAAGCCCTTCAAGCACGCCATCATGGAGCCCACCCGCCTGTATGTGAAAAACGTGCTGGCCGCGCTGGCTGCTCACCCGATCAAAGCCCTGGCCCACATCACCGGTGGTGGCCTGCTCGAAAACATCCCCCGCGTACTGCCCGACGGCCTGGCCGCCCACCTGCAAAAAGGCAGCTGGCCCCAGACCGAGCTATTTGCCTGGCTGCAAAAGACCGCCGGCATTGACGACATCGAGATGAACCGGACCTTCAACAACGGCATCGGCATGGTGGTGGTCATCGCTGCCGAGCAGGCGCAGGCCTGCGCTGCCACACTGCGTGCAGCTGGTGAGACGGTGTACACCATCGGCAAGATTGCCCCGCAAGGCGACGGCGCTCAAGTGGTCGTTGCCTGAAGCACCCCAGAGACTTATCGCCCTGCGGCCCCCGCCAATTCCTTGATGCGGGCCTGCAGCGCGCTTTGGTCTGCAGCCAAGGGTTCTGCGTCCAGGTAGGCCTGCAAATCTGCCAAGGCCTGACCAGCATGCCCCAGTTCAGCGTGCACCAGACCACGGTCGCGGCGCTCGGACCAGGCTTCGGGCCAGAGCACCAGAACGCGGTCCAGCACGGCCAAGCAAGCTGGCCAGTCTTGCTGGGTCTGGTAAATCTCTTTGAGGTTGCGCAGCATGCGCGTGAGCACATCGCGTGGCGGGCAGCTTTGCAGGTACAGGCCCAGCGGGGTTTCACCCTCGTCCAGATCGGGCTTGAGCATTTGATCTTCTTCGTCACGGAAGGGCTCAAGGCGCTCGGACAGATGGTCAATGCCCAGGGACTCGCCAGTGGCAGGATCGAGCACCACCAAACCGCTGTCGAGCGCTACCTTGACCAGAAAGTGTCCCGGAAAAGCAATGCCGTGGGCACGCAAGCCCAGCTCCTGCGCCATTTCCAGCCAAATCACGGCCAGTGACACAGGAATGCCCCGGCGGGTGCGCAACACCTCGTGCACATAACTGTTGCTCGGCGCGTAGTAGTCGTTGGCGTTGAGGCCAAAACCCATGTCCTTGTAGAACACGTGGTTGAGCACAGCCAGACGGGTCAAGTCATCAGCAGAGCTGATCATGCGGCTGCGCACACGATCGACCATGCGCTCAACCTCCTCCAGCACCGCCTCGACATCCAGCTCGGGTTCATCCACCTGGGCAATGCTGGCAGCTGCCTCGAGTAAAGGGAAATGCTCGTCACTGCCCACCAGCGATGCGAAGTAGTCCAGTGGCGTTGGATTTTTGTCAAAGTTGGGCATGTTCATGATGGATCACCTGTCAACATCACCGGCGGACAAACGCTTGACGACGCACACCCAAGAGCCACAGAACAGAAAAGTACACCAGCGCACTGACCAGCAACACCCCCAGCATTGCGCCCAAACGCTGCAAGGGTTGTGCCTTGAGTTGTACCCAGTCCAGCGCGTGCGCCGCCCACCACAGCCACACACCCAGTGCGGCAGTCGCCGCCGTCACCTGCAGCGAAAACCGCAACCAGCCCGCTTGCGGCGTGTAGCGTTTTTGCCTCAGCAGTCCAGCCAGCAGCCAGGCCGCATTGATGAGTGCGCCCACACCAATGGACAAGGCCAGCCCTGCATGCGCCAGCCAAGGCACAAACAGCAGGTTCAGGCATTGGGTCAGCACCAGCACAACCATGGCAATACGCACCGGGGTGCGAATGTCCTGGCTGGCGTAGTAGCCTGGCGCCAGCACCTTGATGGCCACCAGTCCGATCAGTCCGAAGCCGTAGCCCATCAGGGCCAGAGTGGTTTGCTGCACATCCACCGCCGTGAACGCACCATAGTGGTAGAGCACCGACACCAGCGGCTTGGCAAACACCATCAAAGCCAATGCGCAAGGCAAGGCCAGCAGCAGCACCAATCGCAGCCCCCAGTCCAGCATAGCGCTGTAGGACAGTACATCCCCTTTGGCCCGCGCAGCCGCCAGTTGCGGCATCAGCACCACCCCCAGGGCGACCCCCAGCAAGGCGGTTGGAAACTCCATCAACCGATCGGCATAGCTGAGCCAGCTGACGCTGCCTTCACGCAAGTACGACGCAATCTGGGTATTGATGAGCAAGGACACTTGGGCCACCCCCACACCCAACAGAGCGGGCGCCATCAGGCGCAACACCTCACGCGTGGCAGGGCTGCGCCAAGCTTGGGCAATGCCCTTGGCGCTCACGGCAATACGGGGGACAAGCGCAAGCTGTTTGAGTGCGGGCCACTGCAAGGCCAGTTGCAGGGCACCACCGACCATGACACCCACAGGCAAAGCGTAAATAGCGGGCAAGCCCAAGCGCTCAAACGCAGGTGCGCCCCACCAGGCGGCGGCAATCATGCAGACATTCAGCAGCACAGGCGTGGCCGCCGGAACGGCAAAGCGCTTCCAGGTATTGAGAATACCGGCAGACAAGGCCACCAAGGACATGAAGGCGATGTAGGGGAACATCCAGCGCGTCATGTGGACAGCAGCGTCGTAACCCTGCGCGTTTTGGCGCAAACCACTGGCCAGAGCCCAAACCAGGGCTGGCGCCAGCACAACACCCACCACGGACACCAGCAGCAAGGCCCAGAACAGGCAAGTAGCTACGTTATGAATCACCTCGCGGGTGGCATCATCCCCCTCACGAGCCCGGTGGCTGGCCAGCACGGGCACAAAGGCCTGACTGAAAGCCCCCTCAGCAAACAGGCGGCGAAACAGGTTGGGAATACGAAATGCCACATTGAAGGCATCCGTGAGCGCACTGGCGCCGAAGGTCGAAGCCACCAACAGCTCGCGCCCAAGACCGAGCACACGCGAGGCCAGGGTCAGGAGGGAAACAACAGAGGCAGATTTGAACAAGCTCACGTTCGAAGTGTAGCGGCTCGGCGCGGCCTTGGCAGAGCCGGATTGGCAGGCCCTTTAGCGCCTGTTACAATAGCCGGCTTTGCTGACAACATCCTCAGACCCAAAGGAAAAATATCATGGCATCTGGAAAGCCCAAGAAAAAGAACCCCCGTCTGGCCTCTGGCCGTAAACGCGTC
>JACCDT010425646.1_pt1 | contig 10647 bp, 12 predicted proteins | sample 7446291 | NCBI WGS metagenome assembly JACCDT01 (sample SAMN15323446, study PRJNA562643) | freshwater metagenome | isolation source: river surface water | place: USA:Blue River Watershed | collected 2017-08-17 | reverse complement strand
CCATTGGTCGCTTGGCCTTGATTGCGCATAAATCAAGAAACATGAAACTGAGTCTCAATCCAGCAGATCTAAAGAAGGTGATTGATGATACGAATAAGATTGCTATTGCAAAACCTGATTTAGCACCCTATGGAAAAGCAGCAATCGATTTTTTGAATTCTTTGGGTTTGTATGAGTCTGCAAAGAATAAGATTGTCTTTGGTGAGAATATTTCATCTGCAACCATGTTTGTAACTTCTGGTTCGGCAGGCGTTGGATTGACCGCGTATTCTTTAGCTAAATCCAAAGAAGTGATGCAAATAGCAGATCATCTTTTAATTCCTGAAAATCTTCATGAGCCAATCAAACAAAGAATGGTCTTATTGAAGAGCCCCCCGAAGCCCATTATGGATTTTTATACCCATTTGCAAAGTCCCAAGGCCAAGGATGTTCTCAGGGCTCATGGGTATTCAACTCTTTAATCCTGGCGTGCAGTTTGGGGTAAAAAGCCTTTTATAGTACAATTCTCGATTCTTGGCCTGGTAGCTCAGTCGGTAGAGCAGAGGATTGAAAATCCTTGTGTCGGTGGTTAGATTCCGCCCCGGGCCACCATAGATAACACTGATACACCCTAATCGAATGGTTAGGGTGTTTTAGTTTGTACGCTACCCCCACTGTATTAAACGCTACCCCCACGCTTTTCTAACCCACCCCCATCCAACAATGTTGTTTAAAACAACAAGGGTGAGAGATGTTGTTTAAAACAACAAACCACCCCCACTATCTTTTCGGTTGTCCTAACGCAAGTCTGAAAATACACTTTACAAATGAAGAACGAAATCTTGTTTTAGATGTACGGGGCTAAAGAAACCCAACTGATTTATCCAACCCAATCCGTACGACAAGAAAATCACAAGTCAATAGTAAGCAAACTAAACTACACAACTCCTAATATTCTTTTATTAAGAGATGGTGAACTCGTTTTATATAAACGCAAACAAAGCCCATATTGGCAATGTACTTTCAAACTACAAGATGGGCAAAGGGTAAGAATCAGTACAAAAAAAGCGTCAATAGAAAACGCAACCGCTACCGCTTGTGAGATATACGACGAATCCCGTTTTCGTCAAAGATTAGGATTAGCACACAGAAGCAAAATCTTTTCAGAAATCGCACACGAAACACTTAACGAACTTCGTAAAAAAATAGATTTGGGAAAGGGTAAAACGGCTTATCACTCATATGTTAGTTGTATTGAAAAATACTTTCTCCCATATTTCTCAACTAAAAGATTGGAAGACATTACCAATACTGATATTTCCGATTTTGAGGTTTGGAGAAACAAGCAAATGGGAAAGATACCAAAAGCATCGACGCTTAATAACTTCGCAAGTGCTTGGAGTCATATAGTAAGTATTGCTGTAAGTAGGGGGTGGATTAGCGAAAGAGTTCCAATACCCAAACTTTCAATATACGGTGCTAAAAGTAAGCCACGTCCCGCATTTACAAGGGAGGAAGTTGATTTCTTGCTTAACTTTATGAAAGAGTGGAGTACCAAAGGAAGGCTGTCTGTTGAGAGAGAAATGCGTCCACTATTGCGTGATTATGCTGAGATGTTGCTATATACGGGAATGCGGCACGGCACAGAAGCATTAGGAATCGCTTGGAAAGACATAACTTGGTATTCAGATAAAGGTAAAAAATATCTACGTATATGGGTTGATGGAAAGACGGGTGGAAGATGGTTGATAGCAAAGCACGAAGCCGTTGAAGTACTAAAAAGATTACACAGCCGACAAGAAGATATAAAGAGGTTGGGATTTGAGGATTTGTTGAAATCAACGAATCAACAAAAGATATTCAGATTTAGCGACGGCTATCAACCCCCAAGTCTTAACGGAACATTTAGACGATTGATGCGTGAATGCGGATTGGAGAAGGGTGAGGATGGACAGAACAGAACCTTATATTCAATAAGACATACGTACGCAACATTAGAACTATTAGAAAAAGGAACAAATATCCATACACTTGCGAAGCAGATGGGTAATAGTGCCGCAATGATTGAAAGGCACTACAGCAAACTCACAGCAACAATGGCAGCAGAAAAGTTAGCATAAACATCCCACAAACTTTATCGGATGAAAGTAAAATAACGATTACATTAAACCAACAAAGCAACTTTAAAAAATATCAAGTTAAGTACGAAAATATGAAAAAAGTCGCAAAGGCTTCAAAAGAATCACAGCGTGATTTATTTGGAAATGTGAAGGTTAAGAAATACAGCAAAAGTACCCCTCGAATGATTGATTTATTTGCGGGTATTGGCGGTATTCGTATGGGGTTTGAGATTGAGGGTTGCGAAGCAGTATTTACTTCTGAGTGGGATGAAGCCGCACAGAAAACATACGAGGCAAACTTTGGGGATAAGCCTTTTGGGGATATTACTGCTGTAGATGAGAAAACTATCCCTCCATTTGACATTTTATTGGCGGGATTTCCTTGTCAGCCATTTTCTCAAGCGGGACTCAAAAAGGGATTGGCGGATACTAGAGGGACATTGTTTTTTGATGTGGCACGCATCGTAAATCACCATCGTCCTCGTGTTGTATTTTTAGAGAACGTTAAAAGATTCAAAACACACGATGGTGGAAATACATTCCAAGTTGTTAAAGAGGTATTAGAGGGAATGGGTTATAGCGTATTCGCCGAAGTGCTGAATGCTAAAGACTTTGGGGTTCCTCAGAATAGAGAACGTATCTACATTATTGGATTCTTAGGCGATGTGAATTTCACTTTCCCAACACCACCAAAAACAGAAGTAAAACTCGGCGACATACTTGAGAAAAAAGTAGATGCGAAATACACAATCTCAGACGCTTTGTGGGCGGGACATCAAAGAAGAAAAGCGGAACATATAGAAAAGGGGAATGGTTTTGGATACTCGTTGTTTAACGAGAAATCAAAATACACAAGCACTATTTCTGCTAGGTATTACAAAGACGGTTCAGAGATTTTGATAGAACAAAAAGGCAAGAACCCACGCAAACTTACACCACGTGAAGCGGCTAGATTACAAGGGTTTCCCGACGACTTTGTGCTTCCCGCAAGCGATACACAAACCTATAAACAGTTTGGAAACAGCGTTGCCGTTCCCGTTGTAAATGCTTTAGCGAAAGAGATTCTTAAGACAATGAAAAAAATCAACCCTAAGAAAGTTGAACATAAAAAGATAAACGTAGAAAAGATTAAAAAAGAAAAAGTTTCTGCCGCTTTAAAGGCGTTGAAGACTTAAAGTGTTTTTAATATTTCATCCAAGCGTTTGAAGTAAAGGTATGGTGCGAGAAGCGTGTCTTCTCCACCGCCACCGCCTCTGCTATTACTCCAACTGACTCCCTTTAAGAAATCATCAATAAACAGAGAATCCCACTGAACAAATAATCTTTCGGTTCTGTTATTCACTCGTCGCACGTTATATAGAACGGCTAAATCTAGTTTATTAAGTAGATAGAGATACCAAAGAAGTCTGCGTGAGTCCCATCCATACTGCCACTTTGTCATCGACTCGCCGTCTTCAATCGGAGACTTTTCTTTAATCTCCACTAATACGACTTTATCGTTCTTAAGTATGAAGCCATCCAAGTCAATGAACTGTCTGCCTTGTGCTTGTCTCATTATGTTGTCTAAAAAATAACGAGTAGCGTAGATTTTCTTAAGAGTTCGAATATCGTATTGTTCGAAATATCTAAACTGTTCATCACCTCTAATCTTAAATAAACTCGGCTTTCTTGCGGGTTCGTTGAAGTGTTGAAGTATTACTGAGAAGTCTTGTATTGAGTGGTTTGTAAAGGAAGATGACGCCTTATCAAACTGATAAAAAATAAACTTTGGTTTCAGAATGGTTGTTGTTGCCTTAACGCCGTCGTGTTGGGTGATATTAAAAGGTTCAGTTGTCCAATCATCTTCCAATACTTGAATGTAAAGCATCTCATCAACTTCATCCCATTGAGATATACGTTTATATACGCTTGTATAGGCAGTTGGTGATTCGTAATCTATTGTTGTATAGAAGAATGTATTTTTATCATCTGCGGCACCGCTTATTTTTTTGGAAATAAACTGTCCGCCTTCAACAAAGTGGAGTTCGTTTGAGAAGTCTTTTACAGCCTTCTCAAACTCTATTTCTGCTTTGAATCCTAAAACACGACGCTTAAAGTAGTCGTTATTCTCTACACGAGAGTCTGAGACTGTGCTTGTGGCAGTACAAAGAACCTTTTGTAGGCTGTCTATAACCCTATTAGTTTCACTCATATTCTCACTCAATGTTATCCACTACATCACCGCTGTAGTTGCGGATAAGTTCCCAACTGTCGAGTAGTTGAAGGTGTGTCCAACTTGAAGGGGGTTTTCTTTTATACCAATGACACTTAACTTCAACCCTTAAAACACCGTTAAAGACGCTAAAAGGTTGCGGAATATCTGCTACTTCAAAAACACCACTTACTTCAGCATTACGAATAGATGCTGATTTAAGTCTGATTGCTAGAGTATCGACAGCACGTCTATGCGATTTAACGGTAGCATTTGAGTTGGTATGAGGGATATTCTCCCAATCAGTGTTGATTTCGTTTGTCATTGAATCATTCAAAAGTATTAAAAACTATAAGAATGGTATCAATAAAAAAACCCACCGTATAGGTGGGTTTGAATATATATCTGTTGTTTAAAACAACAACTCGACAGATTCTTCTATTTGCTGTTCGATTTTTCTCGCAAATATCGTAGAAAGAGAATCCATTAAGTCTCTTGCTGAACCATTACAACTTTCAATAAGTTTTAATAAGTCAGTATCTGACACTCCTTCGATATTATTTTCTAAAAGAATGCCTTTTACATACGGAAGCCATATTCTCGCTGAAGCACCGCACATATCAACTCGAATAGAACGATTTATGACACCTCGTTCAATCTTATCTATATGATTAGTCGTCAAAATAAAGATACTGTGCGTCGTATTCATAGCGGCTTTTAATGAGGCTTGTGCCGCTTCGGTTAAGTTATCCACTTCATCCAAAATGAAATAGTGATAGCCGCTATGATTAAAGGAAATAAGCATAGAACGATTTTCAATACGTTTCATCAACTCAGCACCGTTCATACCTTGCTTACATTGAATGAACTCAAAATCACACAGTTCTTCATTAGTTTTGATTGATTCAATCGCTGTCGGCAGCATCTTTGCTAATGTAGTTTTGCCGCTACCCCATACCCCATACAAAAGAATCCCATTTTTTCCGTTTGAAGGGAAAGGCTTTCTCCCTTCGACGATTTCGTAGATACGTGCTTTACCTTCCTCGCTACCAAAGATAATGTCATTGATTGAGTTTGGTTGATATGCGTTTGCGTCAAGTAGTTTCATATATTCCTCCAATAGTCTGAAGGAGGGGGCATAACCCCCTCGCTTTGTTATACAACTGTGCTTACGATTTGATTGACGATGTCGCTTGTGATGTTGCTGTCATTAGCGGCTTCTGTTTGACGTGCTGTTTCGTTCATTTCTGATATAGATGTTCCATATACAGATACCAACGTGGCATTTACCGCTGTCTTACCGTATGAAACTGCTTTTACGGTAAAGGTGCTGTCAGCGTTTTGAGTTGCTAATAAAACGCATAGTTCCCCAACTTTCTCCACATCTACGATTTGACTCAGCGTTTGACTCGAAACAGTAGCAAGCGTCTTTGAAGCAATAGTCCCACTTGCTTTTTCGACTTTCTGTTTTGGGGATACGTATTTGTCAGACTTTGATAAGCGGATTTCTTGTAATCCCCCATTCTCAGTAATGAACTTTGGAATGTCAGAAACAGCGATATTTCGCTTTTTTGCTTCACGCAGTACCAAACTGTAGGTAGTGATGCGAGAACGCTTTACAGCACCAAATACGCACTGAACGATACGGTTCATAGTAGGGGTTGAGTCTTTGAAGGTGAATCCCAACTTTGATGCGAACGCTTTTAAACCTTCACGTCGTTCTTTTGCTTCTGTTTCACCACCACGCATCCCATACTCTGCTGTGTAGCAACTTTGAAGGATGCTATAAAGCATTTCGTTTGAAGTGCGATAAACAGTGGATTCCCACGTTTGACGCTGTTCGCTTAACTTCGTAAGCAGATTTAAAGACTGCTGTTTTGCTGAAACGGTAGTTTGAGGGATGTTGTTTAAAACAACTTCTTGTGAAGTTGTTGGGTTTTGAACTGCTGTTTGCTTTACTAAAGTTTCCATATTAAACTCCTATTAAATGTTAAGGATATGTGCCGCAACTACATATGTAGTATAGGTTTTTTAAGCATCTTTTCCGATGGCTAACGAATATGGTTTATTTTGGATGTTAAGAAAATGGTAAAGTTTTTTGCGAAATATCCGACTTTTGGAACGAAAAACAATAGAAAGACTTCGTCGTATCAACAGATGAGTCCCTACTATTGGTGGTGGGAGTATTTGAGAAGAAATAAAGACTATTTAGAGTGCTGTGAAAACGAAGGCAAGGGAAAGTTGTCGGAGTTGTATAAAGATTTTGGAGATGTAAGAGGGGATAGTTTTAGAGAATGGTGGAGATTAAAAGCAGTTCCATTGTTTGCGGAGAAGCAATCAGATATTCGAGTCGGTGAGATTCAAAGTAAAGATGAGATACCAAATGAGTGGAATAAAGAAGATTTAATGGTTCTTAAGATTTCGTTGGGTATGGATAAAAAATCTATCAAAAAGATATTCAATCAAATACTTAAAAAAAGACACAAAACCGAAAGAGGACGTCCCGTTCAAAAGTTTGGAAAAAGTACAGCAAGGTACCCAATCAATCAAAACTTCACTATTGATAACCTTCGGATTGGTTTAGAAGTCTATGACTTATATAAAAGTACAAGGGAAGGTGATGAGAAGTTAAAGTTGTGGGAGATTGGAGTTGCTAAAAGATTATTAGCAGATTCAATGCCCGAAGCAAAAGATACTAATGGAGAAAAACTTATTAAAAGAAATCGAATGGCGGCTACTGTTGGTAGATATATCAAGCAAGCAGAAAAAAGAATAGAGAATGTTGGAAAGGGAATATTTCCCTAATGTTGTTTTAAACAACTAAACCAACTCAACAGCCTTTCGTTTCATTTCATCATTTACATCAATATAAGTTTGAGTGATAGCAATACTACGATGTCCCGCTAGACTTGCTAATACCCTAACCCCAATACCTTTATTAGCGAGAGATGTAATAAAGGTGCGTCTGCCGCTATGTGATGAAGCACCACTAACCCCCGCTTTTCGGTATAACCAAAAGAACCATTGAGTTAAGGTGTTCGCAGTGAATCCGTGCTTCTTCTCAGTAAAAAATAGTGGTTTAGTTAAATCTTTAGGTTTATGGAACTTCAAGTAGTTGCCCCACTCCTCACGCAACTTATCATTGATAAAGACGGTTCTTCCATAGTTCCCTTTTGTTTGGTTGGAAGAAAGTCGAACTTCATTCTTAATAGTCCCATCTTCATTTCTAATGTCGCATATACGTAAAGCGGCTATTTCACCTACACGCATACCACTCCAATAACTTGTAAGAAGCATTGCTTTGTTTCTAATGCTGTAGCGTTGTTTTGTGCTGATGTAGCGAAGTACTTGTTCAAGTTCTGATTGAGTAAGAGTTTTTGCTTGGGACATTTTCTACCTCCATATAAGATTTTGTTGTTATTAGTATGTTTTCTTATTGGAAATATTCCTACCGAAAAAAGACTTTCCAAAAATCAATGACTTACAAAACGTGAAAAGATTTGTAGAGAAATCTTTACTGACTGTATTTACGCTGTAGTCAAAGAGCCACAGTCAAATCAACGCTATACGCTGTTTAAAAACAAAGTTGGGTATCAGCGTACAGAGAGACATTAAAAAGTGCTTGTAGAAGGTATTTGATGTACTGCTACAAACTTTTACAGAAATCTCATATGTAGTGGAGAAATTTTGGGTACGCAGTTTTTTGCGGAATAGGAAAAATCATCCCTATGGTGATTTACAACCCCTACCCCAAGCAAGAGTTAGTTCTAACACTTAAATCTTGTATGAAAAATAAAAATGGGAGATTAAAAGAGTTAGCAAGAACTAAAGATGAATGGAAATGAATCAGAAGTTGTGTATCAAGCCGTTCCATACCAATAGCATCAAGCATTTCACGTTGTTTTGCTAAATCAATATTTAGAGATAGAACTAAAAGAATAACTTCATTATTACTAAGTCCATTTAACCAATCTAACCACTTACTATCTGATTCATTTTCCTTAAACCAATACTCATATAAGAGAAGTTGCTTAGCATCATCGGATTTATTACTCAGAATACATTTATGAACTAATCTTCGAAATGTATCTTCATCACAAGCCGCACCATTTCGCAAAGTTGATTCACCTCTAATCGAACGAGGTGGCAATTCATCCCAACATAAGAAATACTTTCTCAAGCGGTCATCACTTAACTTCAAATCAAATTCATTTGTTAAATCATAAGGACTTGATGAAACGGGCATCCCCTCATAATCAAAGAAATGGGTATTGGAGTGAAATTTCATTAGATAAGTTGATGAATGTATTAAATGTATATACATATTACTTGAATAAGATTACAACGTGTGAAGCGAACTAAAGTTCGCTTGTGTTTCGCATTCGCTTCGCTTCTGCTTCACACATTTCTTCTTCTCATCCACTACATATAAGAAGAAAGCCGATAGCAACGCAGTTGCTGAGGTTCTTTTCATTTACGGAGAATGATTCATCCATACGACGGCTATAGCGAGAGATGAATACTCACTATAGTCGTCGCATCGTGCTTTACGGTAAAAAGCCCACCTCACACGCTGTAAAAAGATTTGATGAAAGACGGATGTATTAGAACTTTCAACTCACTTCAGCATTGGTTTGCTTTGTGAGAAATCTTGCGGCATCCACTTATGCGTTAGAAACTTTTACAGCAGTTTCAAACAAGTGAGGGGTCATTAGCCGTCATATTTCAACCCTCGTTTTTACCCTTTTTAGAAGTGGCTTATCTTCATTATTTTTTAAGTAGGTAGTTTTGTCTGTTTATCTTATTTTGAATATTCAATACTGCGTATGCGGTGCCTTTGCTGATTTTCTTTTGTAGTTGTGGGTTTTTCATTGAATGTATAAATGTTTTAAGTTTGATTGTTTGTGTATTAGTAAGTAGATGTGAGTGTTGTTCTAAAAGGTTATGTGCTGTTTTCTGTGCTTTAAGCAAATGAATATCGGTTGAAGAAAACTTCCTCTCGCTTAAACCATTCTCTTTAAACCAACTTGTTGTTAAAGCATCTATTTGTCTTTGATTCATACAGATATTTAGTGAAGTGATAAGAAATCATTGCTAAATCTGAATAAATATTTGGTAGGTTGGGATGTATCAACCAAAAGCGGTTGTTCGAGTTTAGGGGAAGAACATACAGTTAAAGCACTTAAACAAAGTGGAGAAATAAATGAGTTTTCTTTCGAATCTAAAACTAACGACTGCTAAAAAACCTACAAGCGTATCCCCCTTGCTTCATAGACGCTATAAGTTGTCCAAACGTATATGGGAACAGATTGAGTTAGCAAAAGCACAAAAAGTTGGAGAGACATTTACAACAAAGAAGTTTAAAAGTATTAAAGACGTAAACGGCATTACACGTAGCGTTGAAATGGATAAGAGGGTACGTCAATGGTGGTTCGTATCGGATAACGGAAAAGTTTGTCTAAATATTCGATATGGTGCCAAAGTGATTGAGTTAGCAAAAGGTAAAACCGCCATTGAAGTTGCTAACGCAGATGAACTAATCCGAACATTGGAACTTGTGAAATCCGCAGTTGAGGGAGGAGAGTTAGATACTCAAATCGAATCAGTAAGTGGTGCTTTGCGAGAAGGGTTCATCAAATAATGTTGTTTTAAACAACATTTAGAGAGGCGGGTTATTTAAGGAGTAGTAAATGAGATTTTTTGAGTTCGCAAAGTTGATAAAACCCATAAAGCCTCTCAACCCTCAACAGTACCGTCTGTATTCGTTGAAGCAGAATGTTGAGAAATCAAAGTTAGCATTGAAGAATGAGAAGGAACGTCAGAAGCGTCAAAGGGAGCAAGAACGATTACGAAAAAGTCGTATGAATCCTCAAACGCAAATATCACGTTGATGAAATCACCAAAAATACGTCGATTTACGGGGTTTTACGTCGAATAACTACGTTTTTAAAAAGAATGGTTGTGGGGATGAGAGGTATAGTAAAAATACTTTTTTCAAATCACGCTGTTGAACTGTTTAAAACACGCTGACACACAAACGCCCTCAACCCTTTGATTTTCCTCAACACAGTTAGCACACAAAAATGAGGGGGTGGTACAACCTCTTGTTTTTAAAGTGAAGTCGAGTCTAGCAAGGGAGTTGAAAATCCTTGTGTCGGTGGTTCGATTCCGCCCCGGGCCACCAAGATTCTATAAACCACCTTCGGGTGGTTTTTTATTTCTCGCTTTTTATGAATATCTGATTAAGCTGAAGGCGCTTGCTTTAACTCTTTTAGTACTTCTGTATAGAAACGGTTCGCCAATTCATCCTCTGGGGTAAATGATTGACCCCAGCCCTCTTTCTTGTATATCTCAATT
>JACCDT011347692.1_pt1 | contig 10654 bp, 8 predicted proteins | sample 7446291 | NCBI WGS metagenome assembly JACCDT01 (sample SAMN15323446, study PRJNA562643) | freshwater metagenome | isolation source: river surface water | place: USA:Blue River Watershed | collected 2017-08-17 | reverse complement strand
TGGCTCAGTCCTCTGGGCCAACCGCCCGTCCATGCATCGCATACCTGATCATGTCCATGACATGCGGAACAGCTTTGCTGTGGACCGCTTTTGACAGGTCGAGATGGCTGGTCGCGTTCGACTGCATGATGCTGGCCATGCCATGCATGGTGGACCAGATGAACATCGCATCCAGATCGACCGCGGTCTTTTTGCCCTTGCCCGTCCCATGTACGCGCGCCAGTACATTGCGCAGTATGTTGAACGCGTGGGCGGCGTCTGCAGCCAGCGCCGGGTGATCCGCTTTGCCCGGCCAGGAGGTATTGAACATCAGCCGGTACTCCAACGGATGCGATACGGCGAAATCCAGATAGGCCTGACCCAGCGCGCGCAAGTCCGCTTCGGGGTCTTCCGATTGCTTGCGCTGATCGAGAGCCGTAGCGAATTGCTGAAAACAGCGCCGCATCACTTCGGCGAGCAGATGGTCTCGTGTCGGATAGTGCCGATAAGGGGCCTGATGGGACACGCCGAGCTTGCGCGCAACTTCTCGCAAGCTCAGCGCCTCGATGCCATGTTCGGCAATCACTTCATGTGCGGCAAGTACACAAGCTTCTTTGAGCTCGACAGGCTCTTTGGCAGTTCTCGGCATGTTCTTTACGCGCCCTCGACCAGCGGCATTGGCAGATGTGCCGGTATTTTAAGGCACCCCGCCGGCGCTCACCTGCCGCTGGTCGTGGTGCGCAGTCATCCCGCGCATCACGACGCCGATGATTTTCACGCGCAGCCAGCGCGGCGCTGTCGCCAGTGACCATCCCAACAGTTTGGACAACCCGCCGGGTCGCACGGTACCTCGTTTGCCGAGCGCGGACAGCGTTCGGCTGGCCACTACCCTCGAAGAGAGCGCGAATGGCATGCGCAAGTTTGCCCGGTCGGCGAAGCCGCTTGCGGTAGGACCGGGGGCCGACGCCAGCACATCGATCCCGAGGGGCTTGAGCTCTTCATGCAAGCCTTCGGCCAGCGATTGCACATAGGCCTTGGTAGCGGCGTAATGCGCAGCGCGCGGCGTACCCATAAAGGCCAGCATCGAACTCACCAGTACGATGCCTCCACTGCCGCGAGCGACGAGCTTCTGTGCAAACAGGCTGGACTGATGCAAGACACCGGCACAATTGAGCATCAGCATCTGCTCTTCCTGCGCGAAATCACCCTCGATAAAATCTCCGGATGTACCGATGCCGGCCGCTGCTACCAGCAAGCCGACATCGAGGTCGCGAACGGCATCCATTAGCTGCGCATTGCCTCCCGCAGTGGCAAGGTTTACGGCGACCACGCGGCACTGGATCGCATGGTTTGCGATGAGCTCGGTGGCCAATGCCTGCAATGCAGGCTCGCGCCTTGCGCAAAGAACGAGATTGAGTCCGTTCTCGGCCAGCACACGGGCAGCTTCTTTTCCGATCCCGTCTGATGCACCTGTGACCACGGCCCAGGGACCGTAGCGCTGGATAAAGTTTTTACTGAGCTTGTACGCCATACAGAATCTCCTCCTCGTTATTTGCTGAGCTTGACGTCGAGCGTCATGTCTTTGCCTTCGGTGATGCGAAACAGCGCTTCATGCCACTTGGGTGCACGCATCAAGGGGCGCACGTTGTTCGATACCCCCCAAGCTTCGGTGGGCACGCCAAAGATGTTGGTGTCAATTACCTTGTTTCCATTGAAGTCGTGTGAAACGGACAAAGCGTATTCGCCGCTGGGAACGCCGCTGAATCGGCATTCCACGCCGTTGGCTGCGGCGATCGTCCATTGTTGGCTCGCCATCGCCGGATTCATCGGGAACCCTTCCGGGCTCTTGAACAATGCGCATCCGACCTGACCGACAGATGTAGCGATCCCGCTCACACGCACCGTCAAATCGGCTGCCTGCGCGTGCATCCCGAGGTTCATTAACAAGATGAGAACTGCTTGCCTGCCAACCGCCCTGTGCTTCATATCGACCTCCCGTGCAATTGTGAAAACGTCCCACCAGCCCTTTTGTTGACACCGTCAACAATCCTAGATACATTTGTTGACACTGTCAACAAATGAGGCCTGAGTGATGAACGGTGATCGTGATCCCCACGGATGGGCAGGCGGCGCGCTCGTGTTCGCTGCGGCGCTGCTGGCCGCTGGCTGCGCATCGAACGTTGAACCTGCACGCACATCGCTGCCCGAGCGCGTTGATTCAATGAAGTTCAAGGCATCTGCCATAGATGGCGTCGAATTCGACGCGGACTGGTGGTCCGCCTTTGATGATCCACATCTCGCAAGGCTGATTTCTCGTGCGTTGTCGACCAACATCGACATTCGGGTAGCGCTCGAGCGGGTAGAGCAAGCTCGAGCCGGCAGCACGGCCGTTGCCTCGCGCAGCACACCGACGATATCGGCCACGGGTTCCGCGTCGCGCTCGGCCAGCGGCCTGCCCGATGACGTCAAGCGCGGCCTGCCTGATACCCGTGCAGTGCGTGGCGCCCTGGACCTGAACTGGGAGATCGATATCTTTGGCGGCGCACGTGCCGCCTACGAAGCTTCCACATGGGACGGACGTGCGGCAGAAGCCGGCGCGCAAGCGGCGCGACTGCTGGTCGCCAGCGAAGTGGCGCGCCAATACTTCATCTGGCAAGGCGCGCGCTCCCGGCTATCGCGGCTGGAGCAACTGCTGGCATTGCAATCCGACCTGGAGCGCCTCGTGCGCAGCCGGCATGCCGGTGGCCAGGCCAGTGACTTCGACGTCAGCCGGGCGGCCGGCGAGACGCGGACGCTGGCGGCGCAACTCCCTTCGCTCCGGACGCTCGCTGCAGTGGCCGAGAACCAGCTGGCCGTGTTGCTGGCGCTGGCCCCCTCCGAGGCTGCGAGCCTGCTGCCGAATGCGGAGCAGCCGCATCTGGTCGACGCACCGACCGTAGGTACCGGTCAACCGGTCGAACTGCTCAAGCGCCGGCCCGACCTTGTCGCGGCCGAGTACCAGATGGCGGCGGAAGCGGCACGCTTGAAAGAAAGCCAGGCCGACCTGTTGCCGAAATTCTTTATCGCTGCGCTGTTCGGCGGCCAGGACCTCGAACTCAACGGCCGCGATCTCAGCCCGGTTCGATACAGCAATCTTGCGCTCGCCTTCTCTTTGCCGGTCTTCAATCGCGGACGCCTGCAGGCAATGGCAGACCGCCAGGCCGCGCGCCAACGCAGCGCCGTTCTGCAGTACGAAAAGACCGTCCTGTCAGCGCTGGAGGATGTCGAAAACAGCCTGGTGCGCCTGCAGCAGGAACGTCTGCGACTGGTCGAACTGCGCGAGGCGGAGCTACTGCGCCAGACGGGCCTCAGGCATGCGCGTTCACTGTATCGCGAGGGCCAGATCGATCAGCTGCAATTGCTCGACGCCCAGCGCGCTCTGGTGGCCGCTGAACTGTCCACCGCCGATAGCCGCATGCAGCAGTTGCTGGCTGCCGTACAACTGTACAAGGCGATGGGTGGCGGCTGGCGCCCTGCGCCGCCCGCCGTCAGTGCGACCCAGGCACGAACACCCGATGTCGCTGCCACTTCCACCTTCTCGGAGCGCCCATGAAAATCCACCTCGTTTATCCGGTCTTGATCGCTTCTGCAATGATCGCAGGCTGCGACAAGCCTCCCGTCGAGCGTGCCGCGCGACCTTCCGTATTCGTCGTCGACGCCAGAAATGATGCGGGATCTCAGGTCCAGCTCATCAGCGCTTCCATTCGTCCTCGCATCGAATCCGATCTCGCTTTTCGTGCAGGCGGCAAAGTCATAGCCCGCGTCGTCGATGTTGGCCAGTTCGTGAAAGCCGGCCAAGTGCTCGCGCGTCTGGACGCCAATGATTACCAGCTTGGCCTCGAAGCTGCCCGCGAACAGATGCGCGCGGCCGAGGTCGATGCGACGCAAAGCGCGAGTGATGCAGGCCGTTTTCGCCGGCTGCTGGCCGATGGATCGATCAGCGCGGCAGATGTGGAACGACAGCAGGCCAAGGCCGATGCGGCGGCCGCACGTCTTTCCCAGGCGAGGCAACAACTGGCACTGGCAAGTAACCGGGTGGGCTATTCGACGCTGATCGCGCCGTTCGATGGAGTCATCACATCCATGCGCTTCGAGTCCGGGCAAGTCGTGGCCGAAGGCCAGCCAGTCATTACGCTCGCTCGTCCGGGCGAGCTGGAAGTCGTCGCCGACATCCCCGAAGCGATGGCCGGATCGTTGCGCAGTTATGCCGCCGCTGCACGTATCGGCAATGCCAACGATTACCTGCCGTTGAAGCTGCGCGAGCTTTCGCCCAGCGCATCCCTGCAGACCCGCACCTTCCGGGCAAGGTATGCGATCGGCAGCGGATCGAGAACGGCACTGCAAATCGGCATGACCGCTGAATTGCATCTCAGCCGCGGAGCAGAGAAGTCTTCGACCTTGCTGCCCTCGAGCGCAGTGTTAAGTACCAACCGCGAAGCGTCGGTCTGGGTGGTGGATGAAAAATCCGGTGCACTGGCACGGCGTGCGGTGACCCTGCTCTCATCGGGCACCGACATGGTTCGCGTCGGCGGGCTGCAAGATGGGGAGCTGGTCGTGACTGTCGGCGCGCAAAAGCTGGATGCCAACATGAAAGTCCGGCCCCAGCGCCATCCGCTGGCCATCACTGCGTCCACCGGAGAATCCCCATGAAATCCTTCAATCTCTCCGAATGGGCAGTGACCCACCGATCAATGGTGCTGTTCCTGCTATTGATGACGGTGGTCGGCGGGGTTTTCTCTTTTGCCCAGTTGGGAAGACTGGAGGACCCGAATTTCAACGTGCCGACGATGAATGTGGTCGTTGCATGGCCCGGTGCGACCGCCGAACAGGTACAGGACCAGGTACTTAACCGCATCGAGCGTGAACTGCAGAAAATCGAGGGCATCGATTACGTGCGCAGCTTTGCGCGACAGGGCTACGGCGGTATCAATTTCTGGATGAAAGGCGGTACGCCCAAGGCCGAGCTCGAACGTGCCTGGTACCTCGCCCGAAAAAAAATCGGTGATGTGCGCCATGAATTCCCGGACGGCGTTCGCGGCCCTTTCTATAACGACGAATTCACTGACATCTACAGCGTCATGATGGCAGTCAGTGCGCCTGAATTGCCGTGGGTGGAGCAGCAAGCGCTTGTCGAAGACATCAAGCGCCAGATGCAGCAGGTTCCGGGGGTAACCAAGATCGACATCGTCGGCAAGCAAGCCGAGCGCATGATGGTCGAATTCTCGAGCCGCCGTCTCGCAGCGCTCGGAATCAGTCCGAGCGTGCTGATCGATGCGCTGGCAAGGCAGAATCTGGTGGCACCCGGCGGCGCGGTCGAAGGCACGCGTGACCGCGTGTTCATCCGGCCCACGGGCAGACTGATGAGTGTCAAGGATCTGGAGCGCGTACCGGTCGAAGCAGGCGGCAGGCTGCTGAAGCTGGGCGACATCGCTACCGTGAAGGCGGGCCTCGAAGACCCTTCGCCTTTTACCGTCAGGCACAACGGCACCCCGGTGCTGCTGGTGGCGATGGTATTCGAGCGTGCAGGCAATGTGCTGAAAATCGGCAAGGCCGTCGACCACCGCATCGACGAATTGCGGGCTTCCCTGCCGATCGGGGTCACGGTAGAAAAAATCGCCGACCAGCCCAGAATCGTCGATACGTCGGTCTGGGAATTCGAAAAATCCTTCATCGAAGCGCTGATCATTGTGCTGGGCGTGTGCTTCCTCTTTCTGGGCTGGCGCACTGGCATCGTCGTGGCGGCCTCCGTGCCGCTGGTGCTTGCCCTGACTGCGATCCTGATGCTGGCTGCGGGCTGGAATCTCGACCGCATCTCGCTGGGAGCATTGATTATTGCCCTCGGTTTGCTGGTCGACGATGCCATCATCGCCGTCGAGATGATGGTCGTGAAGATGGAAGAAGGATGGAGCAAGCTTAAGGCGGCCACCTTCGCCTACACCTCCACTGCGTTCCCCATGCTGACGGGGACCATGGTCACTGTCGCCGGCTTCATGCCTGTCGGCTTTGCGAAGTCGATCTCGGGTGAATATGCAGGCGGAATCTTTTGGGTCGTCGGGGTCGCGCTCGTGGCGTCCTGGTTCGTGGCAGTGATTTTCACGCCTTACCTTGGTGTCATACTGCTGCCCAACCGGCTTGCCAAACCGGAAGGCGAACTCTATGCGTCGTCACTGTATGAGCGCCTGCGAAAAATCGTGGGCTGGTGCATCGGGCATCGTCGCCTGGTGCTGGCAGCAACGATGGGCCTGTTTGTACTCGCGGTGGCGGGAATGACTCTGGTCCAGCAGCAGTTTTTCCCGACCGCGTCGCGACTGGAGCTCGTGATCGACCTCAGGCTGCGAGAGGGGTCGTCTTTCACTGCGACCGAATCACAGGTCAAACGCCTCGAAGACATCCTGAAGGCTGACCGCCAGATCGCGAAATTCACCGCGTATACCGGCGCCGGCGCACCACGCTTTTTCCTGTCGCTAGCCAACGAACTTCCCAACCCAGGCTACGCGCAGTTTATCGTCCAGACCCGAAGCATTGAAGACCGCGAGGCAGTACGTCGCCGGCTGCTTGCGCTGTTCGATAAAAGCGAGGCCTTCCCGGACCTGCGCGCGCGCGTCACCCGTTTCGAGTTCGGCCCACCGGTTGGCTTCCCGGTACAGTTCCGCATCATTGGCCCCGACCCGGGCAAGGTCCGTGATATCGCTTATCAGGTACGCGACCTGGTCCGCCAAAGCCCGCTGGTCCGCGACACGCAACTCGACTGGAATGAGCAGGTCCGCTCAGTCAAAGTCAAGATCGATCAGGACAAGGCGCGGGTGCTCGGACTTTCGAGTGCGGATGTGTCGTCCATGACCCAACTGGCGCTCAGTGGCATTCCCGTGACCCAGATCCGGCGCGGCGAGGAACTGGTCGACGTGGTGCTTCGATCGGTGCCGGAAGAGCGGCTCTCGCTGGAACAGCTGGCCAATGTGCACCTCTTCACCCGCAACGGGACCGTGGTCACGCTGGGTCAGGTGGCCAGCCTGGTGCCCACTTTTGAAGAGCCTGTACTATGGCGACGCAATCGCGACATGGCCCTGACCGTGCGCAGCGATGTGATCGACGGCGTACAAGGGCCTTATGCGAGCCTGAAGATCTGGCCTTCACTGCAGCCGGTTATCTCAGCCCTGCCACCGGGCTATCGGATTGAGCAAGGAGGCGCCATCGAGGAAAGCGACAAATCCAACAAGGCGCTGTTTGCGGTGTTCCCGCTGATGTTTGCCGTGATGCTGCTGTTCCTGATGATTCAACTACAAAGCTTTTCGAGAATGCTGATGGTGTTCCTGACAGCACCGCTGGGTCTGATCGGCGTGGTACCCGTGCTATTGCTGTTCGGCGCGCCGTTCGGCTTCGTCGCGCTGCTCGGTGTGATCGCCCTCGGCGGAATGATTATGCGTAACTCCGTGATTCTGGTCGATCAGATCGACCAGGACGTTCGCGAAGGTACCTCGGTCCTGACCGCCGTGACCGAGGCCACCGTTCGCCGTTCGCGACCGGTGGTACTCACGGCAGCTGCTGCGGTGTTGGCAATGATTCCGCTGTCGACCAGTGTCTTCTGGGGACCGATGGCGATCGCGATCATGGGCGGGCTGGTCGTGGCCACGGCGCTGACGCTGATGGTGGTACCTGCCCTTTATGTTGCCTGGCTGGGACTGGACCGCGCACGTGTGGTCGAGCCCATTCTGGCTCAAGCGGAGGTCGCGTAATGGCTGCACTCAAGATCGTAGCAGGTATCCTGATACTGGCGTCACTCAGCGCGTGTGCATTGATGGCTGCGCGGGGTTACCGGAAAGATGGCGAATCCGTCGCGCCTTTCAAGAATCTCTACACCGTGCCCGAAGACAAAGGCGATCGCGTAGCGCCTACCTATTTCTTCCGTCGCGCATGGGTTCAGCTGACCCGAGACCTCACCACCACAGATGTGCCGCCGACGGTTCCACTCGAACTTCGGGATATGCAGCAACAGGAATTCGCCGTGGCCTGGCTGGGTCACGCGTCCATGCTGGTACGCGCTGGTCAGCAATGGGTACTGATCGATCCCGTGTTATCGGGTACCGCAGGCCCGGTGCAGGGCTTCGGGCCCGCGCGCCTGACGCCGCTACCGCTGGGTGTTGATGAACTGCCGCACATTGACGTCGTGCTGGTATCGCATGATCACTTCGACCATCTGGACCTCGATACCGTCCGCCGCCTTGCGCGGCAATCAGGCGGCGCACCACGATTTTTTGTTGGCACCGGCCTTGCGGCGTGGTTCAGCAAACAGGTGGGAGCCGAAGCAATGGAATTCGGTTGGTGGGATCAGCAAACCGTCGGGGGGACTGCGTTCCGCTTCGTGCCGGCACAGCACAACAGCGGCCGCACGCCCTTCCACAAGAACAGTTCGCTGTGGGGCGGCTGGGTGATCGCGCACGCCGGAAAACAGTTCTATTTCCCGGGCGATACCGCCTTCGTCAGTCAAATGTTTGAAGACATCCGCAAACGCATCGGACCGATCCATCTGGCGGCGCTGCCCATCGGCGCCTACCAGCCACGCGCACTGATGCGCTTCGAACATCTGGATCCGGATGATGCGCTGGAGGCCCATCACGTGCTGCAGGCCGAGCACTCGTTTGGCGTGCACTGGGGCACCTTCCAGCTCGGCGACGAGGAACCCTTCCAACCTGCCGTCGATTTGGCCACCGCAATGAGACAGCGCCAGATGACGACAGGATTCGGACTGATGCCGATCGGCGGTTTCGTCGACATTGGCGGTCTCAGCAGTGGGTCATTGCTGGCCCCCAGCCAGTTGCGTCCGGCACGCGCCGGTGAAGAGGAGCGCTTGGTCTCAAGTGCGCACCATGCGCACTGATCTGCACTCCTCCGTCAACCCATGCTGGCGCGGCTGTCCGTCATGGCTTCACTTGCCATCGCCTGGAGGTTGCACCACAAATGCGGTGTAATGGAAGCTGCGCGCCTGCCCGAAACGCCATCCCGCGCGGCTGGCATCGACTTGAATCCGGGTGACCGGCAAGTCATGCGCAGCCAGCCAGTTGCGCGCCGAAGATTCGCAATTCGGCTGTGCGGCCGGATTCTTCACGACAGGCGGACAATAGATCAACCCCGGCAGGCGCAGCCAATCGTCGCGCGCATCCAGCGTGACTGGGAATTCACCCGGCAAGCCCGGAATCACCCTGATCTTCGGATCGCCGTAGAAGGCCAGTGTCGCGTTTTCTGCCCATTCACCGCCGACCCAGGCCGGGGGCTTGTTCGGCGACAGCGTGTGCCACTCGGCCATTACTGCAGCGGCAGCCTCGCGGCGCGGCAAGGAGGACAGCTCATCGCCGCGTCGGATATCCAGGGCCGTCTTGGCACAGGCACCGATGATCACGATGACGGGCAGCGCGTAAAAGATGCGGCGTACCGGTTCTGACCAGTAGTCACGTTCCGGCGAACTTGCGCGGCCCAGGTCCGTGGCCGCCAGATTGCGCAGCCACAGCAAGGGAAATGCGAAGCCAATCGGAATCGACCAGGGCAAGGATAATTCGACGAAACCGGACAGGCCGAACAGCAGCGTCAGCACATACGGCAATATCGCCAGCCAGAACAAGGCGTCCCCGGCACCAGAGGGCTTCCACGCCAGCCACAAGCGCTGCCACCAGCGCGTGCCCTGTCCCCTGAAGGCCGCCACGCAAATAGCGAGCGCAATACCCCAGTACATGAGCGGCGACAGCAGGAATTTCAACAGATTGGACCACGAGACGCTGCCGCTGCCCTGCTCCTGCACATAATGCAGCGTGATGTAGTCGTGATGCGCAAGCCAGCCCAGGTGTGGCAGCAGCGCCGCTGCCATCACGGCGAGCGCAAACCACGGCTGCCAGCTGCCCAGCCAGCGCCGGCCTGCCGGCAATGCGAGGGTCAGCACGCCGAGCGAAAGTAGCAGCACGCCACTGTAATACTTGCCCAGCATCGCGATGGCGGCGGTCAGCCCCAGCATCAGCGGATGGAACAGGCCCGCACGTCGCTCACTGATGCAAGCCCACCAGAAATACGCGACCCAGGGCCACAAGGTGAGCAGGATGGAGTTCGCATTGAACTTTGCCGCCAGCGTCGCATACGGCAGTGCATACATCTGCACTACCATCGCCGCCAAAGACAGCCGACCCAGCCCCAGTGCCTGGGCCAGCCTGAATATGCCGAGCAGGCCCAGTGCAGTCGCCGCGAATGACAGCATGAAGAACATCGAATCGCTGGGCGGCAGCACACGGAACCAGAGGCCAGCTATCCAGCCAATCAGGGGCGGATGTTTGAAACTGCCCAAGTCAAAGGTCTGACCCCAGGCGAAGCTCTCCAGCATGTCGCCATAACCGTCGAGGTTGGGCGACGAAACACTTTGTGCCAGCGTCCAGGTCAGCACATAGACCGACAATATCTGCCAGATGCGGGTTTGTGATTGTTTATCCATGGCGCCGATTTTATCCGCCCGATTTCATATGGCGCGCCCGATACCTGCCTTTAAAAACCATGGCATCCGGGCGGCAGGAGGATTACATCAGGGTCGCCTTCGTGCGGAACACGTGAAGGCAGGAGAACTCGAGCATCTTGCCGAGCAGCGTGCCGTCTTCGGCCGGCA
>JACCDT010170057.1_pt1 | contig 10657 bp, 8 predicted proteins | sample 7446291 | NCBI WGS metagenome assembly JACCDT01 (sample SAMN15323446, study PRJNA562643) | freshwater metagenome | isolation source: river surface water | place: USA:Blue River Watershed | collected 2017-08-17 | reverse complement strand
GGTGCTGGAGTAAACCACAGTCAAAATGGTTTACAATCTTGCCCTGTTCGGTGGTATAGCTCAGTTGGTTAGAGCGCAGCATTCATAATGCTGATGTCGCAGGTTCAAATCCCGCTACCACCACCAAAATAAAAACCCACAGTCGCAAGGCTGTGGGTTTTTTCTTGGTGCCGTTGCTTTGAGATTGAAGTTGACAGGTTCCATGTTGTCTATAGATTCAGACAGTGAGTGACAGAAAAAGACAGTTTTCAGCCTGTTTTATTTAATGGCAAGTTGTCATTTGAAAGGACATTCTGTGGATGTGTGATGGACAACTAGCTATCTGACTTCTAAGCTGTTCCCTTAGATAAATTTGCGTACCTAAGTGTTCAACTAGTATTCTGAACACATGCGTGATTTCAGTCAGTGTGAAGCAGCCAACGAAGACGAGTTCAAGCACCAACGCCATCACACGAGCAGTATTCCTGAGTCAGTCACCCCAATACAAAACTACCCAAGCAAGCTACGCATCTATCTGACGAATGCGAGCCCGTTTTGGCAAGTTAAGTGTTTCTTCAAAAACAAGACCTACACAAAGAGTCTCAGAACCACGAATCGCTCAGTCGCAAAGAACGCAGCGAAAGAGTTCTTTCATCACACAGTCGCAGAGATTTACGGTTCGTCACTGACTGAACTGACACCCAAGCGTGTGAATAAAGAACTGTTGTTCTCTGACTTTGTAGAACCAACACTCGCTGTAGAACGAGCAAGAGTCAGTCGTGGGGAGTTCAGTAAAGCAAGTCTCAAGACGCTTGAGAACAGACTCTACAAAACGATTGTTCCCTTCTTCAAAGACAGAACTATCAAAGATGTTGGGTACTCAGACATTTCTAGATTCGTTCAGTTGTTGAGCAACGAACAACATTCAAACATCACGATTCATCAGTACCTAGTCTGTGTTCGCAAAGTTTTGAACCATGCGTATGAGACAGATGTGATTCAGCAAATCCCCAAGTTCCCAAGCATCAAGATGCCTAGTGTGTCTCGTGGGAGCTTCACACTGAGTGAGTACAAAACCCTTGTGAAGACTGCGAAACACCTGATTGGCACACGCAGCAAGAAAGTCACGAGCAATCAACGAAAGAGGGGCAAAGACTCAGAGCCTTACATGTTCGTTTCAGATGAGCTTCAGTGGTTGATTCGTTTCATGGTCAATTCGTTTGTGAGACCAAGCGACATCAAGAACCTTCAGCATCAGCATGTCACTGTGGTTCGTGGAAAACAGACTTACTTGCGATTGAACTTGCCTGAGTCAAAAAAGCATGACAAACCCATCGTCACGCTTCAGTCAGCAGTGTGTGTCTATGAGAAATTGAAGTCGTATCAATCAGCGAAGGGTTTGGCAGCCCCAACTGATTACTTGTTTTTCCCTGAACTCACAGACAGAAAGTTCGTGTTGATTTACTTTGGTTGGCAGTTTAAGTTTGTTCAAGAACAGGCATGTATTGAAGCGAATGCGTCAAATGGCAAGAACAGGACTTTGTACTCGTTGCGTCACACATCAATCACATTCAGGTTGTTGTATGGACGCTCAATTGACTTGCTCACATTAGCTCGTAACGCACGAACTTCGGTTGAGATGATTGAAAAGTTCTACTCGTCAAATCTCAGTTCTGAGATGAACATTGACTTGTTACAGGGAAGACGCTGAGCGTGTTTTTCTTGATTTGCGTGTGTTGAGTCAAAGGCGTAGGGAAAGTCTGTCTGTGTTGGATCTGATAGGTCTGAGGGGGAAGCGTCTTATAACGAGACGATCTTGTCCGTTTGAAGGACATGTTGAGCATTACCTCATGTACATTCCAAAACGGGCCCAAGTTAGGGTGTTTTTAAGGATTGATGGTATGGATACAAGAATCGCACATCTTGGCTTTATTCAAGGCGTCATCACGCGTATGGGGGCAAACTCTTTTTATCTGAAAGGTTGGAGCGTTGCGCTAGTTGTTGGCATATTCACTCTCTCTGCCAAAGATGCTGACCATCGCTACATTCTTCTTGCTTATTTCCCTGTGTTCATGTTTTGGATTTTGGATGCGTATTTTTTGCGGCAAGAAAAACTTTTTAGAAAGCTGTACGACGCTGCGTCTCAGAATCTTGGCACTAGACCTGATTTTTCTATGAGCGTAAAAGAGTTTGAAGATCAAGTTTCCTGTTTATCAATTACAGCCTTGAATAAAACCTTAATTTCATTTCACGGAGTCATAGCACTGGTTGTCTTAGTCGCAATGTTTGAACTTAAACGTGCCTGCGTTTAGCGTGTTTTAACAATCTTGAAATCGCCTATTTTTTGGGATTTTTCGTAGGCGTTTTCTATGTACTTGCTTGGATCTTTAAGAAAAATTTCTTCTTTAATCAATGAGATATATGAACCGTCAAGCTGACTATAAGATTGGCAATGTGGACAACTGTATTTGTCATCACTAGTAAGATTAAAGCGATTCTTGTTGATGATCGGGTACAGCTTTGACGTTTGATGGGAGGTAGTCGTACATCCATCTTCATTTTCTGAAGTGGTGATAAGCCAGTCGTAAGAAGCATCAACTTTTTGAATAACACCGACGATACCATTTGATCGTGATGTTCGATCAGCTCTCTTCATCTCTTTTAACGAGTACTCGATTTCCCAGTCAATCCATTTGCTCGACTTAATGTTTGGGGATACGACAAGAATCGTCACCGACGTATCAAAGATCATTTCTTTTAAGTGCTCTTTGATGTTATCGGTCGATGTATCTGTTTTATCAGGTGAGTCGGCGGTTTCACCTTGGTAATACGAGGCATCGTCACCTAGTGATTCAATAATTTCATCTCGAAGATTAGACGCTTCGCTAAATTTGTAAGAGATGAATGTTTTCCGAGCCATACTTTAGACCTCTGCTTGAATTCTCAGCATGTCCTTATCACCGCGCTTGAAGCCTTGACGAGGGTTCTGGAATGTCTTTGAAAGAACATGAAGGTTTCGAATTTCGTTCACATGAAACATTTTCCATCCAACATATGTGCCAGATTCGCTACCTCCCGTGACTTGATAGGCCCTAAGCGCAGGGTGACCATTTTTATCGATGCCGAGACAGTGTGGTTCAACTTCCCTAGCAAAGCCGTCATAAGTAAAAGACAAGAGGTTGCGGTCCTGAATGGCTGATGAGATGATCATGTGGTTCTTAGTGAGCTAGGTGTCTTCAAACTATAGGACGCTTATCAAAAAATGTCTAATTTTTGGTGCGTTGTTAGAAGTCACAAGTACGTAGGTTTTGCCCATTTAAAGGACAACAAAGTAGATTTCCTTCACGATTCGACTAGTTACGATGCCGCATACGGGAGTGTTTAGTATCAAGAATTACATGGGGGGGGGAAATGGATACATTAGCAGCGCTTTTGAAAAACATACGGCTGAATCTGACAGCGAGTGGGCCAGCTGCCGTATTGATAGTCTTGATCCTCTCTGTCGCGGCGCTGGGTGTTTTTGCTGGACAGGCTGATCGAGCGATGAGTTTTATGTACGTTGTATTGGGCTTTGTTCTTGTTAGCGGCGGGCGAGAGTGACTAGTAATCCGAGTCACAGGCGAACACAATTAGAGTCTGAACGAGATGAGGGAATTCTCGCGCCACTTGTTAACTATTAAGTTCTTAAATATTCAACTTAAAAAGAGGACAATGTGATCATCAATTGTCCGTTTGAAGGACATTCAGGGCGCATTAAAGTGGCTTGTCCACGCAAAAGAAAACCTAAGAACAACTATGAGCACATCAGCACACCTTTCCGCATTCATTTGGACAGTCACCGGTCTACTGGGTGTGTTTGTTAAGCGATACCTGTTCCAAGCACAGAAAACAATCAAGAGCCTTTAAGAATGCGTTTTTCCGGTCATTAAATGAGAACGAACTTTTGTCTGTATACATCTATAAAAAAAATGGAGCCACAAATTGACTGACGCTGGTAACCCAATCGATGGTGTAGCTGACAAACTTCGCCTCAAAGTTAGGCAGTTATATGCGTTTCTGAAAGAAGCTAACCAAATTCAGTTTCGACCTGTTCGTCGCTTAAGCGAACAGCAATATGTCATTCGTATTGCTGACATGCCGAAGCATCCTTCTGCCCAAATTTACAGACCAGTCAAAGTTGAGGATGCGTTGGAAGTGCCGGATGTACTTGTCCGTGTCTCTAGGCCAAAGCTAACAAGGTGTCCGAATCCATCTGAAAACTTTCAAGACTGGTTGCTCCCAAATTGGGATGACCCTTACCTGACTCCCGAAGTTGCTGAAAGTAAAAACAAAGTTGAGGTTGAACTTGATGAAGAAGGCAACGAAGTTGAAGTAACGAAAACTATTCTTTTTTCAGATGATCAGTTGCGCTTGGACGACTACAACAACTGGTTAGCAGAGAGAAAAAAATGGACAGATCCTGAAATTGTTGCTCGTGGAGCGATGAGGTACTTCGAGAGCTTCTACACCCTGTATTCAAAAATCGAGAAAGACGGCGAAAAACTAGAGCTACTCATCGCAGACGGAATGCTGACTTGGAACGCTGAGTCTGGAGTAGACGGGGTTGTTGCCATTCAGCACCCAATCATCTTCAAGCGTGTTGAGTTACGTTTCAATCCAAATATTCCAGAATTCACCATTCATGAGACAGATCGAGAAGTCGAGTTGTACAGCAACTTGTTTCTTGATCTCAAAGATGTAGAGTCTGTATCGATTAGAAATCGAAAAGAAGAACTTGAAAACTCCGGTTACCACCCATTGGGCTGGGAAGATACATCGGCATTTCTCAAAGCATTCGCACTAACAGTTTCGCCAACTCACGGCGAGTACCTAGACGAACCTAGCGATGGAGTTAAAAACCATCCTCGCATTTGGCGAGATCCAGTACTCGTCTTGAGAAATAGAACAGCAGGGATCGCGAATGCTGTAGACAAAATTCTTGATCACATTGATGGTCAACCACTTTTCCCTCCGTCTCTATCCCAAATTACAGGCGAGGAAGATATCGCATGGACCTCATCGGGTTTCTCAGAAGGTCAAGGAGGCTCTGCCTCATTTAATGACGGCGGGAAAAAATCTGTCGAACCGTTTGCGATCAAGGAAATTCTTCTTGTCAATGAAGCGAACGACGAGCAAATTGAAATTGTCAAACGATTGGATCGTAGCGGAAGCGTTGTCGTACAAGGCCCACCGGGAACTGGCAAAACTCACACTATCAGTAATTTGATTGGTCATCTGCTTTCGCAAGGTAAATCCATCCTTGTAACCGCTCACACAGCAAAGGCTCTCAGGGTTTTGCGGGACAAGGTTCCAGATATGCTGAAGCCTTTGTGTGTTTCAGTCTTAGGTAGCGACCAACTAGCACGACGACAACTTGAGTCTTCCGTTAGTTCGATAACTGAACGACTTACAAGCGAGACATATGACAGCCTCTCCAACAAGAGCCAGCGATATGAAGAGGAGCGGAATGAGCTAATCCAGAAGCAACTATCACTCAAACACTTGTTGAGAGAGGCAATCGAGAACGAATACAAAGCAATTGAGATTGGTGGAAAAAAATATTCTCCTGCTGATGCCGCAAGAATGGTCGCTCAGAATCGAGAGGGGAATGACTGGATTCCTTCCCCAATCAATGTGTCAACATCAATTGAGCCAAAGCTTCCCGATATTGAAAGGCTCTATGTCCTGAACACCACCTTTGATCAGGCAGAAGAGGATGACTCTAGACTTCATTTGCCGAAGCTGTCAGAACTGCCGAATGAAAGTCAGTTCAAGTCAATCGTGTCAGATTACCAATCACTTTTGATACAAGATTTGTCAGCAGGAATAGATAAGTGGCATGAAGTTGATACAAGCAGCGGCGAACTCGGATTAATTCTTTCGAATTTGCTTTCAGAGTTTGATGATGAACTTCTTGCCCAGAGTTGGCGGCCTTACGCAATTGTTGCGGGCATACATGGAGCTGTAGAGCGTCAAGTCTGGGTGACTTTAATTGAAAAAATCGAATCAGCAGTTGAGTCAAGTGCTAAGCACTCTCTTATTCTCCAGCACAGGGCGAATCTTGCGACTGATATAGCGATTCACAAACAACTAGAGCTGTTGGATCAAATTTGTGCCCATGTTGAAAGCGGTGGAAAGTTAGGGTTTCTTCAGCTCGCGACAAAGTCCGAGTGGAGACATTTGCTCAAGGGCGTAAGAGTTGCCGCTGGAGAGCCTACACATATTGAGCATTTCAATGCTCTTCGTCAGATAGCAGAACTCAAAGCCAAGCGTCTCGACCTTGAAGAGCTTTGGAATACGCTGATCGGTAATCAAATTAACCAGCCATTCGAACAGCTTGGTACAGCACCCGAGCAATCGTGTCGCGCATTGATCCCTGAGATCAAGCGATGCTTAGATTGGAACGATGTTGTTTGGAGTCCAATCGCATCCCAGCTTAAGTTGAATGGATTGAAGCTAGACGAACTTCTGTCATCGCTTCCTCGTGAAACTACTCAAGTTGCTGAGTACATGGTCATTGAGAAGTTCGCAAAATCTCAATTGATTCTTCTTGTCGAAAAAGAAGTCGCAAGGAGAAAGCTTAAAGAAATTGAAGCTGAATTTGCTTCTCTGAAAAATCTTGTTGCTGGCATTGATCCTAGTCGCCCAGATCAAGGGTGTGTTGGTCGGATCATCAAAGCAGTTGTCAAAAAAGAAGTCAACTCATATGAGCAGGCGCTTGATTACCTGCGGCGAATTTTGGCTGTGAAACCATTGGTGGAAGAGCGAGACCGACTGCTGTCATCGCTTAAAGAATTTGCTCCAACTTGGTCCACGCTATTGGCGCAAAGAATTACACCTCATGATCAAGCAATTGCTCCTGGCAACATCTCACAAGCTTGGCTATGGCGCCAATTAAGTGATGTTCTTGATGAGCGTAGCAAGTTAGACGCACAACAAGTTCAAAAAGACTTAGAGGGCGTTGGTGAAATGCTCCGAGAGGTAACGCGGTTGTTGGTCGACGCTAGAGCCTGGTCCGAACAACTGAAGCGGCTTCAGTCTGACAACTCAATGCGTCAAGCTTTAGTTGGATGGCTTGATACAGCTAAGAGACTAGCCTCTACACGTCAACTCGAAAAGAGGCAGACGCTTCTCAGCGAGGCGCGCAAGCTCATGCGGAAATGTTCGGAAGCTGTTCCAGTGTGGATCATGCCAATTTCGATCATGGCTGAAAGCTTTGATCCTCAAACGACAAAATTTGATGTTGTGATCATTGATGAAGCAAGTCAGGCAGACATCAATGCTCTCATTCCCTTGTACATGGGTAAACAGATCATCGTTGTGGGTGATCATGAGCAGGTTACACCTCTGGGGGTCGGCAAGGATCAAACAATTCTTGAGAATCTTCGGAAGTCGATGCTCAAAGATATTCCTAACGCACACCTGTATGACAACATGTCGTCAATTTACGATTTGGCGAGGCAATCATTTGGTGAGGGTGTGAGGCTGGTAGAGCATTTCCGTTGTGTTCCGCAAATCATTTCATTCAGCAACGCCCTGTCATATGAAGGGAAGATTCGACCACTTAGGGAAGCTAATTCCAGCAACTTGAAGCCTTCGTGTGTTCCGTTCAGAGTCAATGGAATTAGGGATGGTGACGTCAATCGTGAAGAGGCTCAACAAATCATTGCTCTCATCAAAGCAATGATCAAGCACGAGGCATACGCTGGAAAAACTATTGGTGTTATTTCAATGCTTGGGGAAAGTCAGGCTGTACTTATTCAGTCGATGATCCATAAAGAAATTGAGTCCGTAGAAATTGAGGCAAGGCGCATTCAATCTGGCATTTCAGGAGAATTTCAAGGAGACGAGCGCGATGTTGTCTTTTTATCGATGGTCGATAGCGCCGCTGACACTAACCCTCTGCGAACAACGGGTGAGGGCGCATTTGAGCAGACGAAAAAGCGATATAACGTTGCGGTAAGTCGGGCCAGAGATCAACTGTGGGTGATCCATTCTTTCGATCCTGATCTTCACTTAAAGGCAGTTGACATTCGATACCGCTTGCTTCAACACGTTAAAGATCCTGATTCCTCAGTTCGGAACTTCGAGCAAGAAGTTGGCCGAACAGAGTCGCCGTTCGAGAAGGAAGTGTTAAAGAGGCTAACCAATGCGGGTTTCAAAGTCAGGACTCAAGTGGAGGTCGGCTACTTCCGCATTGATATGGTCGTCGAGGGCGATGGCAAGCGACTAGCTGTTGAGTGCGATGGCGATAGATACCATCCAATCGAGAAGCTCGCTGAGGATATGAATCGTCAAGCAATTTTGGAACGGCTTGGATGGAGATTCGCTCGGATTCGTGGGAGTGCGTTCTATCGCAATCCAGACCAAGCTATGGAGTCAGTGTTCAAGCGCCTTGATGAACTTGAAATCCTTCCTAACAGTTCGGGGGGTAGCGGTATTGAGCAGGGTGATAAAACGCTAATTGAAGAGCTCAACACAATCATCGCAAATGGATTTGTGGATGAACCATTTGATGTTGAATCAGATGAAGCAGAAGCCGACACTATTGAGGCTGAAGTTGTTGTGTCTAATCTGGAAAGTGAAAAAGTTGACAGTTCACCGCAACCTAATCTCTCCTCAATCCAAGCTGATATTGAGGCTGTTGAAAGCCCCACGGAATCACACCCAGTGACACAGTCGGCTGTGTCATCACGCTCTGTCAGCAAGGGAGGGCTGAAACTCTTTGAATACACCATTTATCAAGGGCCATCGTGTCATGACCCAAGAGTAACGGATCAGGCACAGGTTGCTGAAGATCTTCTTGGAATCGTATCGGCTGAAGGCCCAGTTCAGGTGAAGAGAGCGTTCGACATTTATCTGCGTAGTTGTGGTGTTAAACGTATGGGTCACGAGCTTAGAGATAGTTTGCTTGGGGCTGTCAATTCGCTGAAGCATTCATCTAAGCTGTCATCACACAAGTACAAGACCGAAGATGTCGCATTAGATGAAATTGTTTGGATTCATGGGACGCCTGCTGAAGTGGTTCGCAAGCGAGGAGATCGCTCCCTTGAAGAAATGCCTTTGGGTGAGTTGTACGCAATAACTCAATCGGTAGTCGCGACCTCGAAGGTTGATGTTGGTAGCGAAGAGCACCTTCGAGCAATACTAGAAGTCTTGGAGTTAAAGCGACTAACTTCGAACGCTGAAGGTATTTTGAAGCAAGCTATAGCTGGCAATTTTGTAAAGAATGCTGAAGCTTAACAATCTCGAAGGTCAAACGGCGAATGTGATTACTTTCGGTCAGTTGATAGGGCTAAAAGTGTGAGTTACCTACTTCGCATTTGTTGAAACGCTTGCCGCTTATCAAGTTCAAGATTTGCTCTTTTTAGCCTTGTCTTGTATCGTTCCACAGCCGCCCTAATGTCTGCTTGCGTGAATCGTGGTCGATTGGCAAGTTTGGTAATCTTGTTGGTCAAGTAGTTCACCATCCGTTGATGCTTTACTTCGTTCGGGATGGGGTTGACCACAATTTGCTCATCTAGATTGATGTACGAAACAGAGACGATATTCTTGTCGCCGTACTGTTTTCCGAGCAACAGCCTCGCCTGACTCTCTGAGTCGGCTTCGATAATAGTTCGTGCCTGTGTGCCCTTGACGCTTACAGTGGCTATGAACTTTTTGAGTGGACTGATAACTTCATTGATGAGCATGAAGTATTTATCAGGAAGATCAAGTTGAAGAAATACCGAATAAGATTGAGAAAACTTCTACTACAGGTGTCGGTATGGCAGAAAGTCTCACAACTAGAGCTTATGAGATCGTTCAGGATTTAATGAAATCGAACGAAGACTTCGTTATGGTGAAAATCAAAGAAGGCTGGCCTACTGAATATGCGGATGCTGTTGAGGCATCAATTGCTGAAGATGACTCGCTTGATGGTGATCATGTGCCAAATCTGAGCTTTGTATGCGAGCAGGTGAAGCTCAAGGATGAGGCGAAGTTTCTTGCTTATCTCGCCAAGATCAAAGTTTGAAATTAGGCAAAAAGCCCATGACTTCAGCATCATGGGCTTTTGTCCTTTAAACGGACAAAGCAAGCGTCTTGACGAGACGCTTGAATTCACTTCTTGAATCGTGCTTTAACAGTGTTCGCCGCAATTTCAATCTGACTGTCAAGTTCACCTGCGATCACGGCGTCTTTCACTTGATTAAGTGCTTTTAGAAGCTGTATGCCGTCACTGACTTCAATCGCGTTCTTGCCCTTTGCGATTTCAATAATTTTTGCTCCGTACTTGATAGTCAGCGCAACAGAGCCACTGTCTGTTACGAACCACCACTGACGTACACGCATTGGCATTTCAAGTGTCTTGATCTCGCCAGTATTTCGATCCCGAATTGAACGCAGGCGAGTGGGGGCGTATGTTGTCCCCGTGCTCAATGCTTCAGCCAATTTGATCTGATGATGTATTTTTCCCGCTAACTTATTTCGACGCACTTGAACGGATGGCATTTGTGTTGGACGTTTTGCTGTTGACCTGCCCCCACTAGCCGTACCACTGAGTTAGAAGTTAGTCCGAGGGGTCAAGGTTATTCCAAAACTTGATGGTTTGTGTTTGCAGAAGCGTTGGAATTAATCCGATGCTGCTGCGCGAATTGAG
>JACCDT010753014.1_pt1 | contig 10658 bp, 7 predicted proteins | sample 7446291 | NCBI WGS metagenome assembly JACCDT01 (sample SAMN15323446, study PRJNA562643) | freshwater metagenome | isolation source: river surface water | place: USA:Blue River Watershed | collected 2017-08-17 | reverse complement strand
GGCATGGCTGGCCACATTCACTGCGTCTGGCAATCCAATCCCACCGACGCAAGCGCCCCAACACGCCCAAGCCCGCCCCCAAGGGACACAGATAACGGCAATAGCCTTTGTACACGAAGGCGCTGAGCAACACCATGGCCACAGCCCACAGCACGAACGGCCACGCACGCACAAAGTTCAACGTGATGCTGGTTTTAAATGGCTCGACCTCTACCAAACGATCGGTCCATGTGACGGAGACAGCCGCACTGAGCAGCAACACCAGCAACACCCCATACTTCACCCGTTTCAATCGGTCATCCCAACGCTGCGGAACGCGCCGCCATTGCACACCTAGACGTTGGGTGAGCTGGCTGATGAGCTCTTGCAACGCACCAAATGGACACAGCCAACCGCAAAATGTGCCACGCCCCCAAAGCCACACCGTGACCGCTACAAACGACCACAACAGCACCGTCATCGGGTCATACATGAAAAAGCCCAAGCCACGCCCCGCCACAAATGCCTGCACCACTGCGGTGAGGTTAACGATGGACAACTGCCCCTGCGCATACCACCCAATAAAGCCCAGCGTGAACACCAAATAGCCACGCCTGAACCACGTCACGCGCTGGGGATAGTGAATCAGCCACGCGGGCGCGCGCAATGCCCACACCAACACCGCCAAACCCATCAGCAATACCACCAGCTCGAGCCAACGCTCATACCAAATGCTGTGCCATGTTTTTTGGTCCGAACTCGCCAGCGTCACATACGCGTGCGGTAACTCGGCCGTGAGGGTGAAACTCTTGCGTACCAACTCTGGGTAAACAATGCCCTTGCTGCGGGTGACATGCAGCGCATACACCAAGGCTTGCGCGGGGTCCAACCCAGCAGGAGCAATCACCCGTACGGCCATCCACTGCGCATCGGCCAACTCAGTGGGTAAGTTCAGCGATGCATCCAAATCCAAGTCGCGAATTTCAATGGGCAAGTTTTGTTGATTCAACGACACCCGATCAGGCACCGTGCCACGCACAAAGTCTTCTCCCATGAGCGGGTAGCGGCCTTTCACCAAAACCAGCAGCGCATGGTCGCCAGGGTCTAGGCGCTGCTGCAAATAGGCCCACTTCTCGGGCGACAACAAGTTCTTGCCCACCGTTGGCACATTCAAGTGGGCCACGTACACATCGGCAAACACCGCGCTTGGGGCTTGTAACGCCTCGGCGTCCACCCCTTCACCTGCCGTGCCTTGAAACGCTTGTTCCACATCACGGTTGCGCAAGGTGGTTTGGTGAATCAACCCTTCTTTGCGCAAGCCCGTCCAGTCCAAAACTTTGAACACATCGGGGCGAATTTGAGCAACCAAGTCAGGATCCCGCCCCTCGCTGTAGCCTAGCTTGGCACGCGCCACCTTGAGCGACGCAGCTAACAAAGTTTGATTCAAGATGCGCACCGACGCGGTGGCTTTGCTGACACCGTCGATGTACACATTGGCACCATTTTCTTTGCCGCTTTTACTTTGCCCCGTGCCAATCTTGATGCTTTGCTTGAGCGACAAATCTTTGTATTGCTCCACAAAGGCAAACAAGGGTTTTTCGCCCAAGCCCTCTAAGAACACTGGCTCGTGATGTGACAACACCCGCACATCCATAAATTGCCCATTGGGATCGAGCGCAATCAACAAATTGAATGGTGTACCCGAGAAGCCTGGAATCGCAGCAAAGTCTTGCGACTCAAACACATAGGCAGCCAGTGTGGTGGAGGTGAGCTCTTGGCGAAAAATCGGCCACACCGGCAAGTCGCGGTCTTTCTCACCCACCACCAACGGTGCAGGAAAGGCTTGCGTCATGGCCTCGCGCGTCATCACGCCGGCGTGCGCACTCATCAGGAACAACCCTGAGAAAAACATCACCAGACTCGTTAGAAGATGCGTCATCGCACGAACCGTCAATTGATCCACCTTGGTACACGCTATTTTCAATCTACTACAGCTAGCACGAACGGTGCCATCGAATGGAACACTTTCAAGCTGGAATGAGACTTGCTAATAGTTCTACGCAAACTTTTCTTCATTCAACGAATCTTTGTCTTCACCATGAAACTCATCCGAACACTCACCACACACCAGCCTCATCACGCACTGACTGTGGGTGCATGGTTATGTCTCAGCGTTTTCCCTAGCGCGCATGCCCAATCGCAAAACGCGACAAGTGAGCTCACCGAAGTGATCGTGAAAAGCGGTCGACTCGAACAAAAACAATTCGATGCACCGGCCTCTGTCTACACCGTGGATGCCGACACAATCAGAAGCTCAGGACCACAAGTCAACATCTCCGATGTGCTCAACCGAGCGCCTGGCGTGGTTGCACTCAACCGCAACAACTACGCACAAGACGTACAAATTTCGATTCGCGGTTTTGGTTCACGCGCCACATTTGGTTTGCGCGGTATTCGCCTCATCACCGATGGCATCCCTGCCTCCATGCCCGATGGGCAAGGCCAAGCTTCCACTGTCAGCATGACCTCCGCTGACCGCATGGAGGTATTGACGGGCCCCTTGGCACAACTGTATGGCAATGCCTCGGGTGGCGTGATTCAAACTTTCACCCGTGAGGCAGGGGATACACCCGAAGCGCAAGTCAACCTCTACAACGGCTCCTTTGGCATGCACCGCAGCGACTGGCAAATCAGCCAGCGCACGGGCAACGTGGGCTTGGTCGCCGACTACAGCACGTTTTCGATTGATGGGTATCGCGAGCACAGCGCAGCCGAGCGTAAACAGCTCAACAGCGTCATCACGGTTGATGCCCAGCCCGACACGCGCTTCAAGTTCATCGTCAACATCTTTGACATGCCCCTCGCACAAGACCCATTGGGTCTGACAAAAGAACGGTTAAGCACCCCCGATAAAGTGATGCCCTCTGCACTTGAGAACAACACCCGCAAAACCGTCAAGCAAGAACAAGTGGGGGCGGTGATGGAACACACCGTCAACAGCGATTTGAAATTTCAAGGTCGCATCTACGGCGGCACACGCAGCAATCTGCAATACCAAACAACCGGCTGGACAGGACTTGAGCGACGCTTTGAAGGCCTAGGCTTGCAGGCCAATGGCAAAACCGAGGCCTTCACGGGACAACGCATGAATTGGGCCTTGGGCGTTGACTTGGATCATGCGCAAGAGCAACGCCAAGGTGGCGGCACTGCTTTGGGTGAAAAGACAGGTGCACTCAGGCGTGATGAGCTCAACGAAGCCAGTAACCGGGACTACTTTGCACAAGCCAACTGGTCTCTGGGCGAGCGCTACACCCTCACCACCGGCGCACGCCAGAGTCGCGTCACGCTGAAGAGCCGTGACGACTTGCCCACACCTACCGACGGTTCTGGCTCGGTCACTTACAAAGCAACCAGTCCAGTGGTTGGCTTGACATGGCATGCCTTGGAAAATTTAAACCTCTACGCAAACTACGGCAAAGGTTTTGAAACGCCAACCATGGCTGAAGCCGCATACTCGCGTGACATAAATAACGCCTTCGTCGAAAAATTCAATCCGAACTTGCTGGCATCTCGCAGCACGCACTTTGAGCTGGGCACCAAATGGCGGCCTTCAGCCACCACGCGAATTGATGCCGCGTGGTTTCAAATCAGCACCGAAAACGAAATTGTGGCGGCCCTGTCATCCAATGGCAAAACAGCTTACGCCAACGCAGCACAAACCAAACGCGATGGTTTTGAATTCAGCATGCGCAACCAACACACGGCAAACTGGCGCACACAAGCATCTGCAACAGTCATGAATGCGACCTATCAAGCTGGCTCCGCAAACTACAGCCCGACCAATGGCAACAGCTTGCCTGGTATCCCCGAGCGTCAAGTCTTCGCCTCTTTGCAATGGTCTGAAAAAGGTTTTGCGCTTGCAGGCAAAAAACCTGCGCTCGGTCTAGAAGCTGGTCTCGATTGGATTCACCGCTCCAGCGTGTGGGCCAACGATGCCAACTCGACAGCCGATGGACTCGCCCCTGGCTACAGCCAATTCAACGCACGTGTTCGCCAACGCTACCAAGTGGGACCTGCTCGTATCGAAGCGTTCGTTGGGGTTGACAACCTCACTAACAAAGACACCGTCAGCTCGGTCATCGTCAACCAATCGGTTCGACAATACTTCGAGCCTGGTTTGCCCCGTGCATGGGTGCTGGGTGTGCAAAGCCAAATCCCACTTTGAAGTCTTTCCATATGACCCCCTCTCGCCTCATCACTTGGTTCTGCCTCATGGGCACCCTGAGTCTGAATGCCCATGCAGCAGGCCAAGTTTTTGTCACCAACGAGGGTTCGGGTGATGTGTCGGTCATCGACAGCCAAACCGACACCGTCATTCAAACCATTGCCACTCAAGGCAAGCCGCGAGGGTTGGCGCTGTGTCGCCATAGCTCGCACTTGTACGTCAGCAACCAAAACGGTTCGCAGCTGCAAGCCATTGACACCCGCACCTATGCGATTGACAAAACGCTGACGCTGGGTGAGTCACCTGAAGCGGTGTACTGCTCGCCCGATGGTCAATGGGTTGCCGTGGCCAACGAAGGCAGCAACAGTGTGAGCTTCATTTCCACCCAGCGCTGGAAGGTGGCGTTTTCTGTGCCTGTGCGCGGCAAAAATCCAGAGCATGCGGTGTTCAGCCCCAACGGCAAATGGATGATGGTGTCTGCCGAAGAAGCCGATCAAGTGGATGTGATTGACGTGGCCAAACGCAAACAAATCAAAAGCATCCGCGTCGGTAACCGCCCACGTGGCATTGCTTTCAGTCCCGATGGCACGACCGCGTATGTGGCCGTTGAAACCGACAGCTTATTGGTTGCCATTGATGTGCCCAGCCTCACCGTCAAAGCCACCTTGGCTGTCGGTACACGCACCAATGGTCTAGCCATGCACCCCATCGGTCAGTGGTTGTTTGCTAGCAATGGGGGGGATGCGAATGTGGCCGTCATTGACACCCGCAGCTTCAGCGTTCACACCACCGTACCTGTGGGCCAACGCCCTTGGAACATGGCCCTCACCCCCGATGGCAGTAAGCTGTATGTGGCCGCTGGACGCAGCCATGCAGTGAGCGTGATTGACGCCAACACCTTCACACCTCTGAACACCATTGCGGTAGGCAAACTGCCATGGGGCGCTGCCGCACACTGAGCCCGCCATCTGAAAGCACCGCATGCAAGACACGCTGACAACCGTTGAGGCGACCGACCCCAGTCCGCACTACACCCGCATCGCCATCGCCCTGCATTGGCTGCTGGCGATCGGGTTGGTTTACCAACTCGGTCTGGGTCTGTGGATGCAGGACATCCCCAAAACACCGCCGGGCCTGCGCGCAGAGTGGTTCAACTGGCACAAATCCATCGGGCTGGTATTGGGCTTGCTCATCGTGTTGCGCGGCCTGTGGCGGCTCACCCACCGTCCGCCCGCTTTGCCTGAATCGTTGCCCATGTGGCAAGTGTGGGCCGCCCACACCAACCACGCCTTGCTTTATGGCTGCATGGTGGTCATGCCCTTGAGTGGCTTTTTGGGGTCAAGCTTCACGGCTTATCCCATCAAGTTTTTTGGCACACCCCTGCCACGCCTGTGGGAAGCCTCTGCCGATTTGAAAGAGGTGTTCGGCGCTTTACACACGGCTTGCAGCTATGTCTTCATGGCCACAATTGCGGCGCACATCTTCGCTGCGCTTTGGCATGCACTGCGCCGTGATGGCATTGCCCAACGCATGCTGCCATGAGGTCATCGGTCACCCCACTTGCCTGGCGCGACCTGTGGCGCGTGGCTGTGATCGTCGGCGTGTTTTGGCTGCTCGCCATGCATTGGGAGTTGTCTGAGCGACTCGCCCAATGGCTGCAAAGCTATGAACACTTTCAGCTCGATGAAATGCCGCTGACGCTGTTGGTGCTGTCTGCTGGCTTAGTTTGGTTTGCATTTCAGCGCATGCATGAAATCGCCGAACTGCTGCAAACCAATCGACACCTGACACAGCGCTTGATGACCGCACAAGAAGACGAACGCCGCTTGCTTGCTCAAGAGCTACACGATGAAGTGGGACAAGCCTGCACCGCCTTACGCATTGAAGCTGCCTATATCCGCAAAGTTTTGTACAGCGATCTCGATGCAGCCGATGCAGCGGCTCAACGCATTGACCAATCGTCCCTGCGCATGCACAGCTTGGCGCGTGACATGCTCAAGCGTTTACGTCCTCCTAGCTTAGACAGCATGGGCCTAGAAGAAAGCCTCCACGCCTTGTGTCGCAGTTGGGAACAACATTGCCACACGCCTTGTCACATCCATACACGCACACCGCCCAACCCTTTGCCCGATGCGTGCAGCACCACGCTGTACCGCGTGACGCAAGAGGCCTTGACCAACATCGCCAAGCATGCCAAGGCCAGCCATGTCTGGGTCAGCCTCGACCCTTTGCCTGACGCTTTGACCCTCACCATCACAGACAACGGCCTAGGACTGCCGCCCCATCACGCCACCCAAGGATTGGGGCTGATCGGCATGCGCGAGCGTGTTGCCAGTTTGAAAGGCCGCATCCATTTGGAAGACGCGCAGCCGGGTCTTCGCATCCATGTGCAAATTCCACTCAACGAGGTGCACGCATGATTCGTGTATTGCTGGTCGATGACCACCCTGCCGTTCGTGCGGGGTATGTGCGTTTCCTTGAGCAAGACGGCGACATCACCGTGGTGGCAGAAGCAGCCTGTGTCCCCTCGGGTTACAGCGCCTATGTGCAGCACATGCCAGATGTGACTCTGTCAGATATTTCGCTGCCACACGTGAGCGGGCTGGAGTTGCTTCGCAAAATCAAGCAACGCCATGCCGATGCCAAGGTATTGATGTGCAGCATGCACGATGGGCGCAACTTGGTGCGCAGCGCACTCGACGGTGGGGCCATGGGCTTTGTCACCAAAAATGCACCGCCCGACAATTTGATCGCAGGCGTCAAATCTGCTCACGCGGGCCAACGCTATTTGAGTGATGACTTATCGTTAAGCGCCTTCGACCCCGCCACTGACGACGAAGCCGAACGCATCAGCCAACTCAGCCTTCGCGAGCTCGAAATTTGGCGACTCTTAGCCAAGGGATGCACACTGGCCGAGTGCGCCGAGCGTTTGAACATCAGCCTCAAAACCGTGGCCAATAACCAAACCCAAATCAAGGACAAACTGGCAGTTCACACCACCGCTGCTTTGGTGCACATGGCGCAACGCCATCAACTGATTGACACGCGGCTCAATTGAAGCTGTGGCGCAAACTCAGCCACACACTGCGTGGCGCGCCGGGGGCCACCAACATGCCATGCTGCTCGCGTGTTGAGCTCGACACAAACGACTGCCCGTTGGAGCCAAAGGCCACCGGCCCCAACTGCGCTGCAGATGCATAGTGGCGATTGAACAGGTTGGCCACATTCAACAACCAGTGGGTATTTGGGCTTGCCGCATATTGCGCGGTGGCATGAAAGACCGCATAGCCTGCTGTTTTGCCTGAACCCAAAAACGTGTCGCCATCCGACTGGTGTTGGTTGTTTTCATTGCCTCGCGCATACATGTCACCCAACGCAGTCATGCCCAATCCCGTGCGCCAAGTTGGCGTCCATGCGTAGTCGGCATGAAGCTTCAAGATGTGTTGCGGCATCAAAGGAATACGGCTGCCGGGCGCTATGGTGATCGTGCCATTTTGGTTGCTGCTGTTGGCATCGCCACCCAGCACCTCTGCGCTTTGGTAAGCGGCCTGTAACCACGTGTAATGCCCCGTCCATTGCCAAGCGCCTTGCTTGTGGTTGGCACCCAGCTCCAGCCCTTGGCGCAAGGTTTGCCCAAAGTTTTTGAAATAGCCAAAGCTGTTGGCATTGGGGGCGGCCACAAACAACAAGTCATCGGTGCTTTGCGCACGAAACACACCTGCAGACCAGTGCGTGTGGGCAGACCAAGCACCGCGCAAACCAGCTTCCCACGTTTTGGTCACGACTTGCTTCAACGGCGGATCGCCCGCCATGGCGTTGGGCAATTTGCAAGGATGCGCCGGATCGGCGCACCCCAGCTCAATGGCCGTGGGTGTACGGTTGCCTTCGTTGTAGCCCACATAAGCCGTCCATGCCGGCGAACCCACAAAGGTGGTGCCAATGGCGGGGTTCAAGCGCTGAAACACATGGTTGCCGTCCAACGAGCCAGCACCACCGCCGGGCAAGATTTGATCCTCGTTCACCAGGTGGGTGCGGTTGTAGCGTCCCGATAACGTGACATGCCAACGTTCTTGCAGCGACACGGTGTCGGTGGCAAACACGCTCCATGTGCTGGCACGCCCTTTGACATGCACATCCATCTCGTCAGACATGACTTGGGTGCCCGTCACGCTGCGATCAGGGTTGATGTAGCCAAACTCGCTCGACTGTGTGAAGTCGGTGCGATTGGTGTCGTAGGCCAGTCCCGTGGTGAATTGGTTTTTGTGCCCTGCCAGCGCATCCAGCAGCGTCACCTGCCCAGAAAAACCGGCGTTGCTTTGCGCACTGCGGGTGCGGTTGAGCAAGCCCGTGCACTGTGCATCGGCAGTGCCTGCGCCGGGTTGCTGCACCTGCTGCAAACACGTGGCACGTGGAAAAGCGTCCACAAAGTCGGTGCCCAATGCGCCATCATTGACATCTCCATTCAAGGTGCGCGCACGGATGCTGCGGTAGTAGGCATTGCCAGCGAACAATGTGGTGTCATCCCACACATGCTTGCCTGTCAAGTTCAACAGGGTGGCGTGGTGACGTGTTTCGTCGGGACGGGTGTAGACGCTGCGGTAGTCATTGGCCAACATGCGTTCATCTTGCATGCCGTTACCTGTGAGGGCGTTTTGTGCATGGCTGACGGTCAAGGCCACATCGGTCGGTCCATCTTTCCAGCCCAGCTTGCCAAAGGCTTGCTGCACACGCGAAGGCGATGCATCGCGCCAGCCGGCCTCATTGAACACATGGCCCGTGACAAACCAGTGCAAGCCTTGGTCATTGCGCCCGCCATGCGTCATTTCGAGCGAGCGACGCTGATTTGATCCCACCGTGGTTTGCACAGAGGTCCCAGCATGGGTGAGTCCCGATTTGGTTTGCACCGCCAACGCACCACCCAAGGTGTTCAACCCAAACAAAGGGTTGGAACCGGGCATGAGCGTCATGTTGGCAATGGCGGCTCGCGGCATCAAGTCCCAGCTCACCACATCACCAAATGGCTGGTTCATGCGCACGCCGTCCATGTACACCGACAAACCCTGTGGCGTACCCAATAACGGCGAAGCGGTAAAGCCTCGGTAGCTCACATCCATTTGGTAAGGGTTGCCTTGCACCTCGTTCACATGAACCCCACCCAACCGCTGGCTCATGAAACTAGACAAATCTAAGGCTTGGCTGTTGGCCAAGTCTTTGTCGTTGGCGGTTTGGACTGCCGATGGAATTTCGCCCAAGGGTTGCGACAAACTCGGAATGGGCAAGGTGCCCACCACGGTAACTACTGGTATGGTCACCTCATCAGTGGCCCACGCGTGCGCAGGCACACATACCAGCATCACAGCCAACCCTGCCCAAGATGGGCGAAACTTTTGCACAGCCACGTTGTCCAACCTCAAACTTTCAAATTGAGTTTGAATTTAGAGGATGACGTGCAAAAACCGCAGGGAATTAATCCCGCTCACAGTAGGGCAAGCGCTAGGTAAAACCCGAGGACAAGCCAAATCAGCACAAAGCACATGGCAGCTAACCAACTGCGGGGCTTGGCCAACAAGGTCTCGGCTTGTGTGCGGGCACGGGCCAACACGTCCTCAGGCATGAGGCGCATGACCCACAGCAAGCCTAAGGGCACGATGAGCAAGTCATCCAAATAGCCCAAGACTGGAATGAAGTCAGGAATCAAATCTATTGGGCTCAAGGCATACGCTGCCACCAGCCCTGCCAGCACGCGTGCGCCCCAAGGCGCTTGCGGATCGCGTGCAGCAAAGTACACCGTCACCACATCGCGCTTGATGCCACGCGCCCATGTTTTCAAACGTGAGAGCAGGGTGTTCATGGCCGTGCCGTTGTCAGATGCATCAAACGCTGTCAGGCCAAGGCGCGACGCATTTGATCCACCACGACTTTGTAATCGGGTTTGCCAAAAATTGCACTGCCCGCCACAAATGTGTCGGCCCCTGCATCGGCTACTTGGCGAATGTTGTCGGGCTTGATGCCGCCGTCCACCTCAAGACGAATGTCTTTGCCACTGCGCTCAATCCATTGACGCGCCAGCTCGACTTTGCGCAAGGCAGAGTCAATGAAGCTTTGGCCGCCAAAGCCGGGGTTGACGCTCATGATGAGGATGAGGTCAATCTCGTCAATCGTCCACTCCAGCACGTCTAGTGGCTCGGCGGGGTTGAACACCAAACCAGCTTTCACGCCCTTGCTCTTGATGGCTTGGATGCTGCGGTGCACATGGGCGCTCGCGTCGGGGTGAAAGCTGATGTAGTCCGCGCCAGCTTCGGCAAACGAAGCGGCCAAAGCGTCGACCGGCGAAATCATCAAATGCACGTCAATGGGCACCGCCACGCCTGCGGGCGTTTTGGCGTGGGGCTTCAAAGCCTGACAAATCATGGGGCCAAAGGTGAGGTTGGGCACGTAGTGGTTGTCCATCACG
>JACCDT010285250.1_pt1 | contig 10661 bp, 14 predicted proteins | sample 7446291 | NCBI WGS metagenome assembly JACCDT01 (sample SAMN15323446, study PRJNA562643) | freshwater metagenome | isolation source: river surface water | place: USA:Blue River Watershed | collected 2017-08-17 | reverse complement strand
TAAATTTTGAACTCTCGATCCCATATTCAAGAACGCTCTTGCAACTTAACGCGATTTCGCGCCAAGAGCAGGTGACCTAAGAACCCAACTAGAAGCGCGAAGATCACACCAACGTTTGCATATGCCCAAGGCCCTTCTTTACCGCCAATAATGAAGAGTAAGTACCCCTGCCATGAGAGCCAACTTGCAAATGTATTTGTTACGAAGCCCCAACCAATAAAGGTGCCGACTGCCATGATTGAAAGTGATCGCTTATTCCAAGCGCCATACTTTCCGCTGGCGCTGTAGAGATCAGCTTCAGAATATGCACGCTTTCGTAGCAATACATCGATAACGAATATCGCTGACCAAGTTGCAATTGGAACCCCGAGGGTAATTAAGAAGCCTTGGAATGGGTAGAAGAAGTTATCAGCAATCCAAACTAAGTAGATGCTTCCTACCAACATGATTGCTCCATCAAAAAGCGCTGCAATGTGGCGCTTAATCGGTACTCCAATGGCGAGCAATGTAAGACCAGATGAGTACAAATCAAGAATTGCGCCACCGACTAAACCTAGAATCGCGATAAGTGCGAAGAAAGCGAGATACCAAGTCGGTAGCAAAGAAGTAAGCGCGCCAATTGGATCCATAGCAATCGCTTCACTCAACTTTGGATCACTTCCTGAGAGAGCGGCACCGTAAATAACCAAAATGATCGGCACAATTGAGGCGCCAAGTACGGTCCATCCGACGACGGATTTACTGGATGTGTTCCTTGGTAAATATCTCGAATAATCCGCAGCAGTGTTCACCCAACCTAAGCCAATTCCAGTAATTCCGAATATCAGCGCACCAATAAATGCTTGGGCATTACCGGCAGGTACTGCCGAAACTTTATCCCAAGAAACCTCATCAACAGTTAGGACGATATAGATAAGAGTGGCAAAACTAGTTATCAAAGTTAAATACTTCTGCAGGCGCATAATCACCTGATGTCCCAACACTCCCCCATACATAGTCAGGGAAACGGCTACAACGAATCCAATTACCATCGCTAGGTTTCGGTCAATATCGCCGATGCGCATAAAGATTGTGCCGGTTGCCAATGTTGCAAGTGAAACCAAGACTGTTTCCCAGCCAACAAAGACTAGATATGACATAAAGCCAGGAACAATATTTCCCTTAACGCCAAAAACAGCACGAGATAGAACCATGGTTGGTGCGTTTGATTTCTTACCAGCTAGAGAGCTAAACCCAACGAGCAAGAAGGATAGGACCGTACCGATAATCGCAGCGAAGGTTGCTTGCCAAAATGAGATTCCGAAGCCAAGAAAGAAGGAGCCATAAGAAAGAGCCAGCAACGAGACATTTGCCCCGGCCCACGGCCAGAAGAGCGAAGATGCCTTTCCAGAGCGTTCGCTCTCGGCAATGACATTGGTTCCATTAAATTCTAATTGCATCTTTTTCCTTCGCGATTTTTTGATAAGTCTAGAGGTTAAGCGGTAATTTTTTGGTAAGAAGTGAACTCGCCAATTAAATTAAATCCAACCTTTTCATATGCGCGTTTTGCGCTGGCATTCTCAGCAAAAACTCCCAGACCAACGTGAGTTATTCCACTTCTGCTCGCATTACCTAGCATCTGTGAGACAAGTCTTTGGGCTAGACCTTTGGAACGATAATCCGAATGGGTGGCAATTGATGCAAACATAACTTGCCCGGTGCGCCATTGAACTAAAGTTCCCGTTGCAACTAGTTGTTCTTGCTCACGAATTTCTCCCCAGAAAAGAACTTCCTCATTGCCTGGCCACACAGAGGATTTACGGGCATGCGCTTTCAAGAAATCTTCTATCTCCGAATGGTTGTTTGATTCGATTGCGGGGTCAAAATTTCGAAAACTGTCGGTATCAATGGAATAAAGATCCCAACTGACCTGTCTCTTATACTTCCCGGAGTCCATCTCTACATTTCTAGAAGTGGCAATCTCATCGCCATCTAAGATGACTGGATTAGATCCGAGAGCCATCGCAAAAACAGAACCGTCTTCGTCATTTACGGAGAAACTAAAGCCATCTGGATTTACGACCGCTTCAATAAACTTGTGCGCAGGTGCATAGGTAGAGAAAATCTCAAGGTACTTCGGGTGGCCTTGAAGCAGCGCCAGTACTTGTTGATGCTCTTTAATCGAGGAAGAAGTCAAGTAGAAAGTCCGTTGTTCCAGGCACGACTGAGTACTTATCGAGATCGGTAACGCCAACAGACGCTAGAACTTCATCATCGACAAAGAAGTTTCCGGTGCAATCCTTGGATTCACGATTGAGAATTACGTAAGCGGCATCTGCCAAAATTTCTGGTGTGCGACAGGCTGCCGTATCAATGCCTGGAATCATTTGCAGGGCGGCGGTATCAATCGCCGTACGTGGCCAGAGCGCATTTACAGCGATTCCAGTTTTCCGGAACTCTTCTGACATCCCTAGAACACACATAGACATTCCGTACTTTGCCATTGTGTAGGCAACGTGGTGTTGGAACCACTTCGCTTTCATCGAAAGTGGTGGAGAGAGAGTCAGAATGTGTGGATTGCGCCCGGCCTTGGCGGATTCACGCAGATGCGGAATCGCAGCTTGAGAAGTTAAAAAGGTGCCGCGAACATTTACATCAAACATCAAATCAAAACGCTTGGCTGGTGTGGCCTCTGTTGGAGTTAGATTGATGGCGCTTGCGTTATTGATCAAAATATCGATACCGCCAAACTCTTGCGCCGCTTGATTCACGGCTGCGGCAATCTGTTCTTCATCTCTTAGATCACACTGGATAGGTAGCGCTATTCCACCAGCATCCCGGATTTCTTGAGCTGCGGAGTGAATGGTGCCGGGCAACTTTGGATTGGGCTCGGAAGTTTTAGCGGCAATGGCAACGGATGCTCCATCTCGCGCTGCACGTAGGGCGATCGCTAAACCGATACCGCGCGATCCTCCAGTAACAAAGATTCGCTTTCCTGAAAGATCTCCAGAGATTGTCATTGCTTACCTTTCTTAGCCATAAAGTTCATAAACGCTTCCATCGCTTCTTCAGATTGAAGGGCGAGTGAGAAGAGTTCAAATTCTGCTTTCATTACCGCGGCAACTGCATCGTGCTTGCTGGCCTTTAAAAGCGCCTTAGTGTTGATCATCGCTTGCGGTGGTTGCTCTGAGATGTGAGTTGCAATCTCCATCGCCTCGCGAAGCGGATCTGATGCAATTGAGGCAACTAGTCCCATATTGACCGCGCTATCAGCGTCAAAACTTTCGCCAGTCATAAATATCTTGGCAGCTCTTTGATAGCCAACTAAAAGTGGAAAGAGGTAACTTGAGCCAGCTTCTGGAACTAACCCAAGCGATGCAAATGGCATGGAAAACTTTGCACTCGGTCCTGCGACTACAACATCGCAATGCAGCAACATAGTTGTTCCGACTCCGACGGCATTTCCCTTTACTGCAGCAATTAGGGGTTTTGGAAACTCAAGTAGTGAGCCGAGAAAACGCGCAACATCGCTATCTTCATTAGTCGGTGGATTGGCCAGAAAATCGGCGATGTCATTACCTGCAGTGAAGTGATCGCCCTCAGATGTGAGCACGACCGCTCTAACCCCGAAGTCACCTGCCGCTTCGTTGAGCCCGCTCGCTAAGCCCGCATACATCTCGCGCGTAAGCGCATTCATCTTTTCCGGGCGGTTAAAGGACAGGATCTGGATTGCGCCCTCTCGGCGGCTAGTGATCTGAGACATTTGCCCATACTACTGGTTGGTAACCTAGTAGGAAAGAGAGGACACTGAAGGAGACGGAAGGGTCATGATGACGAGAGATATAACGATCACCACACGCGAACTCAATCCTTTTGAGCAATTAGTTCTTGGTTTGCTTTGTGAAGGCAAGACTAATTCCGCGATTGCGCGAGAAACTTCACATACCGAGAAAGTTATCGAAAATACAATTAGTCGAGCGGCCAAAGCTTTCAACATAAAGTCGGATGCAGATACAAATATTCGAGTCCTTCTAGCACTGGCCTTTCGCACACATTTCGGCGATGCCGCATTTGATCGCCTGGGAGTCCCCTGCGCTCACATGGAAGTTGGCGCAGATGGCCAGATGGTTTGCAATAAAGATATTCATTAACTAGATCACTTCTTAATTGGGGCTAGCACTCACCGTAATTGGTGGAGGGCTAGCCCTATGTATTTTTCAAAAGAAATCTACAACTCGGAGTATTAATTGTCTTGTACTCAAAACGAGTACGCGAAACTTAATCTTTGGAGAGAAAATGAAACGCATATACTTTGACAAGATCGTTACGGCTGTTGGTTTTGGTCTAGCTGTTTTTTTACTGATCGCTGCTGGCCTACTTAATTGGGGCGCAACATTTGCAGCTGATGCAGTTGGTTCTCAACTTGAAGCACAGGCGATAACGCTTCCAGCCGAAACCGGCAATAAAAAAGAGTCCGCTGAAGTAACTGCCTTCTTCAAGGAAAATGGTGAGAAGATTATGACCACTGGCAAACAAGCACAAATGTATGCCGATCATTACCTGGGATTTCACCTATCTGCGATGCCAGCATATGCAGCAGCAAGTGGAGCAAATAGAGCAGCCGCTGCAGCACTTGCTGCTAATCCGAACGATCCAACGCTAAAGGCGGAAGCTGCTGCTAAATCAGAAATCGTTGAAACCGTATTCAAGGGAACTATGTTGCGCGGCACTCTGCTCACTGCATATGCATTTGGAACTCTTGGTTCAATCGCCGCGATAGCTGCGTTAGTTTCGCTTGCAGGAGCTGGAGTAATGCTGCTTCTCTCAATTCTGGGGCTACTTCATATTCGTCGCACTCCTAAGGATGTGACGATTTAACCCTCAACTCTCCGTGAGGGCTCCCCTCGTTAGCTCACCCCTGGGTGGTGCTAACGAGGGGCTTTTTATGCGACTCGCCATTATTAAACGAGCTACTAATACACCTCGCAGTCGTACCCTTAAACCATTCCCTGTTAACACTCAGTAAAGACTTCCCCAGCAAAGAAGGCCCACGCTCGGTGGACCTTTCTCAAGCGCCATTACCAGTATCGGTAATCGGAAAGGAAGACTATGTCGTTACTCTCATGGAAACTTCATGGAAATGGAAAGAGCATTTCTGCGGGTGGAGTCGTCTCTACAGATGAAAGACTTACTTGGCCTCGCACAATCGGAGTTGGTCTACAACATATCGCTGCGATGTTTGGTGCAACGTTTCTTGTTCCGATCATCACTGGCTTCTCTCCTACAACAACTCTCTTCTTCTCAGGAATTGGAACCATTCTCTTCCTGATAATTACAAAGAATCGCGTTCCTAGTTATCTAGGCTCATCATTCGCTTTCTTAGGACCAATTGCTGCAGCGATGACAGCGGCTGGAACTGATGGCGGCATGGCAGCAGCGCTCGGCGGAATCGTCTTTACCGGTGTTGTTCTAGCGCTTGTGGGACTAGCTGTTCGAGCAGCAGGAATCGGCTGGATCAACTGGCTTCTACCTCCAGTAGTAACCGGAACGATTGTTATGTTGATCGGTTTCAACTTGGCAGGTGCCGCAAAAGGTAACTTCACCAAAGAGCCACTGATTGCGATCATTACCTTGGCTAGCATCGGTGTAATCGGTGCATTTTCTAAAGGCTTCATGAGCCGCATCAGTATCTTCCTAGGTCTAGTAGTTGGCTACGTAGTTGCGCTAGCGATGGGCGATGTTGATACCAAGGGAATCTCAGCCGCTGCTTGGTTTGATACACCAACATTTACAACGCCAACATTTAGCACCAACATCATGATCTTGTTCTTACCTGTAGTCCTTGTATTGATCGCTGAAAACGTAGGTCACGTTAAGGCTGTCGCTGCTATGACTGGTAAAGACCTCGATGATCAAATGGGTAATGCACTCATGGCTGATGGTCTTGCAACAACCGTTGCAGGTTTCGGTGGAGGATCAGGAACAACTACCTATGCCGAAAACATCGGTGTAATGGCCGCAACTCGCGTTTACTCGACTGCCGCTTATTGGATCGCGGGCGCCGGTGCAATCTTGCTCTCGCTCTCACCTAAATTTGGCGCAGTTCTTAGCGCAACTCCAGCTGGTGCACTTGGCGGAGTAGCAACTGCGCTATTTGGAATGATCGGTATCTTGGGCGCAAGAATTTGGATTGAAAGCAAAGTTGATTTTGCTGATTCAACCAATCTACTGATTGCTGCATCTGCGCTAATCATGGGTATTGCAGATTACACATGGACCCGTGGCGATTACACCTTCACAGGCATCGTCAACGGAACCGTGGTTGCTGTCGTCGGTTATCGCGTTCTTCACGCAATATCAAAGGCGCGCGGTAAGTAAATATAAGTAGAAAGTAAAGAGGGGGAACTGTTTCGGCAGTTCCCCCTCTCTTTCTGTCTTTCGTCCACTTGAATAAGTTAAGATTTAAAAATGGTTATCCCATCGCGTCTACTTGAATACATAATTGCCGCGATGATAATTATCTTGGCGCCAGGCCCCAGTGTCTTATTTGTTATTGCACGTGCGATCGCTTGGGGACGAAAAGTTGCTGTCTTCACCGTCGCCGGAAATGTCACTGGCGCTTTCTTTCTATCTTCACTAGTGGCTTTTGGTCTAGGCCCAATTCTTTCAAGATCTGACCTCGCTTACTCTGCCGTGCAATGGGGCGGTGGTGGATACCTTGTCTACCTCGGCATAACCGCAATTCGAGCGCGCAAAATTGCTGCTGCTGACATGAAAAGCCAAGGAAGCGTAGTTCCAACTTTTTGGCAATCAGCACGAGATGGTTTCTGGGTCGGAGCGCTAAATCCCAAAGGTTTGGTTTTCTATGCCGCGGTTCTGCCCCAGTTTGTAGATATAGAGCGCGGAAATGTAACTGGACAATTACTTTTTCTTGGAGCGCTATTCTCCATTTTGGCATTTATCTCAGATGGAAGTTGGGGTCTCTTAGCTGGAACTGCACGCGCCTGGTTAGCTAGTGATGAGAAGCGGTTAGAACTTTTAAGAGTTATTGGTGGCTGTGTGATGATTATCTTGGGTCTATTGGTCATCGCGTCAGCACTTCGTGATTTAATCAATACATGAGTTCTTCTATTGCATCCAAGATTGTTAAACCAGATAAGCCAGCACGCGACACTATTGCGCCATCAGATTTAACTTTTGGACTGTCCACTTGTAAGCGCTGTCTCTGGATAAAGTATTGGTTTAAAGTCACGATGCCGGGACAATTCCCGCTCGTTAAACCCCTGTCATCTGCGCAAGAAGAACATTTCCGCCGCGCAGCGATGCCCGACCTTGATCCATCGCTCGCACCAGGCGTTGTAAAGCAATGGGGGCAATGGGTTAAGAGCGCACCAATAGAGATAAATGGCGAACCAACTCGTTGGCGAATTCTCGGTATCTACGATCTCCTCGCCCACTATGACGATGGCAGCGTTGGCATCATCGATTGCAAAGTCTCTGACTCAGATCGCGATAATGCGCAGTTCTATGCGCCGCAGCTCGAGGCTTACGCCTATGCGCTCGAAAATCCCGAGAAAGGTAAACCATTCCCGGTCTCATCTATGGGATTACTGGTCTGGAAGTTGGCCGGGGTAACGCCGACCGCAGATGGTGCCCACGGATTTGGCGTAACTCAGCACTATCTCCATGTCACTCGAGATCAAGCGCAATTTAAATCTTTAATTGCAGATTTAATAAACGTAATTGAGGGTGAACTACCTGATGCTGGGGCCGATTGCGATACCTGCAACTACCTATCTAAGAGATTGTCGCTAGAGAGTTAATTAACCCTCTTCCTCCTCTGAAGTTTTCTTAGCCTTCGTGGCATAAGTGTCTACATACTCTTGGCCAGATAGCGCTTGGATAGTCTGCATGATTTTATCCGTGACATCACGTAGATGCTGTAGATCCGTGGAATCGCCTTCAAAGTACATTGGCTCGCCGAAGATCATTTCCACGCGCATTACCTTCGGAACAACGGTTCCGGTTGGTTGAATCTTTTCGGTATTGAACATGGCTACCGGAATAATTGGAGCACCAGATTCGATCGCCAGTCGAGCAATACCTGTGCGGCCTTTATATAGTCGACCATCTGGTGAACGCGTACCTTCAGGGTAAATGCCCAAGCACTTTCCTTCAGCTAAAACTTTAAGCCCTGTAATCAGCGCTGCTTCGCTACGTCGCCCACCCGAACGATCAACTGGCACTTGCCCGAGAGCAATAAAAGTTAACTTCTTCAATAACCCTTTTGGTCCAGGCGATGTGAAGTACTCGCTCTTGGCCAAGAAAGTTACCTTGCGCGGTACAACCAACGGCATAAATATGGAATCGCTAAAAGATAGGTGGTTAGAAGCGATGATTACTGGGCCAGAACCTGGAACGTGGCGCAGCCCCTTTACCTTTGGGCGAAAGAGCGCCATTAGAAACGGCGTTAAGAAAGCGCGCAGAACGCCGTAAGGCAGGTTGTTCATGGCGTTAATTTAGCGCTTAACCAAGCCATAACCAACCTAATGTGCGAATATGAACCATGGAGCAAGAACCATGAGCCGCAAACCCCCTGATGAGGATCCAGAGAGCGCGCACGAGCGAGAGTTGATTGATCTCGAATTTCAATCGATGGTCGAAGGTCTATCACTTGATCAATCTTCTCCGACAACATACCTAGATGATCTTGATAAATTCGAAGATCAAAATCGTTTCCAACCACCAACTCCACCAAAAGTTGGACTTAGTGAAACCGTTAAGCGCATCTCTAATTCATTTAAAAAATGGAAGAACGGCCCAACTTATCGTGACGATGATGGTGCAGCGCTCTAAATTCTGGATAGGTCTGCAACTCCAACAAGACCAGCGTTGTTTCCAAGTTCTGCAGGAACGATATCTGGATATGGATGCTTGCCAGTAAATGGAATTAATCTGATCGCAGCTTCGCGCGTTGGCGCTAGGAATATTTCTCCCGCATCGATTACTCCGCCGCCTAAAACAATGCAAGATGGATCAACCACTGCGCATAGAGATGCAATTCCTGCACCCAAATAATTGGCCATCGTATTGAAGGCAGCGAGTGCGACTGGATCCTCTTCGCGAGCAGCCTCAGTAATATGCTGACCTCTTAAACCTTCCAAGGTTCCATCTCCACGCGCCAATAAGTTGCGCGCGAGATCAGGGCTAGCGTTAATCGCTTCGCGCGCATGGCGCATTAAGGCAGAACCTGATGCGTACTGCTCTAGACATCCGCGAGAGCCACATCCGCATAGATGACCGTCCGGGATCAGTCTTATGTGGCCCAACTCTGCACCAATACCGAACGCTCCCCTAAAGAGAGATCCATTTAAAATTAATCCTCCACCGACACCCGTTCCTAGGGTAAGCATCATTAAATCTGTGCGACCTCTTCCAGCACCGAATTTATATTCTCCCCAAGCCGCGGAGTTAGCATCATTTTCAAGAACAATTCTTTTTCCGATAATTGAAGTTAACTCTTGATCTAAATTAACGCCGTTCCAGCCTGCGATATTGGGCGTAGCCAAAATTGTTTGGCGATCTGATGAAATAAAGCCCGCAGCAGAAACACCTATCGAATCGACTGGATATTTATTCGATAACTCGGTTGCGACATCGGCGATTGTCTGGGTTAGTGCTTTGCCACCCTCGCGCGGGGTATCTCGGCGGGCTGTTGCAAGAATCTCACCTGTTGGCGAGACGACGCCTCCTAGGACTTTAGTTCCACCGACATCTATGCCGATGGAATTTGAATTATTTGTACTCACTTTAGATTCTTAAAGGCGTTAGATCTCCGTTAAGAAATCAGCCTTCTACATGTTCTTTAAGCTGCTTAAGCGCTGACTCGATTGTTGATTTCTCTTGCTTTGTAATCATCATCGCCGGAATAGGCATTGAAAGTCCAACTGAGAGTTCGTAGGTAACCGATGTCGTATCGGAATCAAGGCTCTTTAGTAAATATGCGCCATCCATCTTCGTCAAAATATTGGCATCTTCTAATGAGAAGGTGACCTTACTTGGCGCCTCCGACCAATCGAAATTAAGTGTTACGACATCCTTTACCGCGCCAGCATCAACAGACAAGGTCGCCTTAGTGGCGCGACCTTGGTCATCGCTCTCCAAAACATCTACTTTCTTAAAGGCTCCCGACCATTGAGGATAATCCGCAATTGCAAAGAGGGTGGCCGCAACCTGATCCAGTGGGGCATCGATGGAGATCGTTGAACTGCTTTTATCGCTCATGGCTGTAGGTTACCTGAGAACGCTGAGAAAAAAGTACTTGGCAGCCTCTCCACATTTTTCAAAGTGGGCGCTAGCGTTAGCGCCATGAATGAGATCACAATCCCAGCACTTGTCCCTGCGGCATCGTCCGGAAACCTAACCAATTTAATTGCTGAGCGAGCTTGGTTTGAACCAAATCGCACCATGCTCTCTCGTCCCTTAGGTGATGGATGGCAGAAGGTATCTGCAAAAGAGTTAGAGGAAGAAGTTCGCGCAACTGCGAAGGGTCTAGTTGCAGCCGGAATTCAAATCGGTGATCGCGTTGCGATTATGGCGCGTACTCGTTACGAGTGGACGATCCTTGATTTTGCGATCTGGTTCGCAGGTGGATGCGTAGTACCAATCTACGAAACATCTTC
>JACCDT010768125.1_pt1 | contig 10662 bp, 9 predicted proteins | sample 7446291 | NCBI WGS metagenome assembly JACCDT01 (sample SAMN15323446, study PRJNA562643) | freshwater metagenome | isolation source: river surface water | place: USA:Blue River Watershed | collected 2017-08-17 | reverse complement strand
GCATGGGCTCGTCCCGCGACTGGGCCGCGAAGGGCACCGCCCTCCTCGGCGTCAAGGCCGTGGTGGCGCAGTCCTTCGAGCGCATCCACCGCTCCAACCTCATCGGCATGGGCGTGCTGCCCCTCGAGTTCGCCGACGGCAAGAACGCCGCCTCCTACCAGCTCGACGGCACCGAGACCTTCGACCTCGAAGGCCTCGCCAGCCCGATCAAGCCGAAGACCGCGGTGACCCTCGTCATCCGCCGCGCCAACGGCCAGGTCGACCAGGCCCCGCTCGTCGCCCGCATCGACACGGCGATCGAAGGCGAGTACTACCGCCACGGCGGCATCCTGCCGTACGTACTGCGCCAGATCCTGAAGAAGTAAACGCCGCGGACGCGACGCGACCAAGGGGCGGTCCCGCGAGGGACCGCCCCTTTTCCTTGCCCGCCTACCCCGCCCGCCCTAGGACTGGGGCATGGAAATCGGCATCGTCAACGGCCCCAACCTCGACCGGCTCGGCAAGCGCGAGCCGGACGTCTACGGCCACGCCACCCTCGCCGACCTCGAGGCGTCGATCGCCGCGCACGCCCGTAAGTCCGGCGTGAAGACCCGCTTTTTCCAATCCAACCACGAGGGCAAGCTGATCGACACCATCGCCAAGTGGGCCGACGACGGCGTGAAGTTCCTCGTCATCAACCCGGGCGGCCACACGCACGTCAGCGTGGCCCTGCGCGACTGCCTCGCCGGCTCCGGCATGAAGGTCGTCGAGGTGCACATCTCCAACATCTACAAGCGGGAGGAATTCCGCCATAAGTCCGTGACCGCCTCCGCGTGCGAAGGCGTCATCACCGGTCTCGGCTTCCCCGGCTACCTGCTGGCGGTCGACTACCTCGTGGCCCAGCACAAGCCGGTCGCCAAGGCCAAGGCGGCGAAGAAATCCAAGCCGGCCAGGCGCAAGTAAGGTCGCGGCCGCCGATTGGCGGCTTCCCCTCGGGTCCGTTTTCGTCATAACGAGGGCATGCCCCGCCTCCTCGCCCTGCTCCTCGCGTGCGTCGCCACCCTGTCGGCGCCCGCCGCCCCGCCGAACATCATCGTCATCCTGGTCGACGACATGGGCTTCTCCGACCTCGGGTGCTACGGTTCCGAGATCCCCACGCCGCACCTCGACGCGCTCGCGAAAAACGGGCTGCGCTTCACCCAGTTCTATAACACGGGACGCTGCTGCCCGACGCGCGCATCGCTCCTGACCGGGCTCTACCCGCATCAGACGGGCGTCGGTCACATGATGGAGAACAAGGGGCTGCCCGGTTACCAGGGCCACCTCAACGACCGATGCGCGACGATCGCGGAATCGCTCAAGCCGGCCGGCTACTTCACCGCGATGACCGGCAAGTGGCACGTCGGCCAGGAACAGGGCGTCACCCCGGCCAACCGCGGCTTCGACCGCAGCCTGAACGCGGCGGCCGGCGGCTTCTACCAGCCGGGCGCGGCCCGGGCGAAGCTGTTCCTCGACGGGCAGCCGATCGCCAACGACGACCCGCGTCTGCCGAAGCAGTGGTATTCCACCGACCTCTGGACGAGCTTCGGGCTCAGGTTCATCGACGAGGCCCGGGCCGCCAAGAAACCGTTCTTCCTCTACCTCGCCCACAACGCCCCGCACTTCCCCTTGCAGGCGCCGGCGGACGAGATCGCGAAGTTCCGCGGGAAGTACCTTGCGGGCTGGGGACCGCTGCGCATCCAACGTCACGCCCGCCAGGTCGAGATGGGGCTTGTCGACCCGGCCTGGCCGCTGGCGCCCCGCCCCGAGGCCATCAAGGCCTGGACCGCCCTCACGGACGCCGAGAAAGACCGCTTCGACCACCTGATGGCGGTCTACGCGGCGACGGTCGCCCGCATGGACCAAGCCATCGGCACGCTCGTCGCGGGACTCAAGGAGCGCGGCGAACTGGACAATACCCTGATCCTGTTCCTCAGCGATAACGGCGGCAACGCCGAGGCGGGGCCGGGCGGGCGCACCGAAGGCGACCCGACGAAACCGAACTCGGACTGGTTCTGCGGCGAGAGCTGGGCGTTCCTCGAGAACACGCCGTTCCGTCGCTACAAACATTACAACCATGAGGGCGGTATCGCCACCCCGCTGATCGCCCACTGGCCTGCCGGGATCACGGCGCGCAACGAACTGCGCCGCCAGCCCGGCCATCTGATCGACCTCCTGCCCACCTGCCTGGACGTCGCGGGCGCCACCCCCTTGAAGGAGCGCGCCGGCGTGGCGGTCCTCCCGCCCGAAGGACGCAGCCTCCGGCCCGCGTTCGCCGACCTGCCGATCGCGCGCGAAGCCCTCTTCTGGGAACACGAAGGCAATGCCGCGATCCGCGTCGGCGACCTCAAGCTCGTGCGCGTCGGACGCAACGGCGCCTGGGAACTCTACGACCTCCGCAAGGACCGCACCGAACAGCGCGACCTCGCCGCGAGCCAACCTGACAAGGTGAAGGAACTCGCCGCCCAGTGGGAAGCGTGGGCGCTCCGCGCGAACGTCAAACCGTACCCCGAGGCCGGCGGAAAGAAAAAGAGGGGGAAGTGAACCTCTGTCGGGCGACGCCACCCCTGTCTTAACATACGCTTAAGGTCAGGTTTGGTATCCTTGTTCGCGATCCATGAACCCCGCGCATTCACCCGAACGGAGTGACCAGCCCAATCCTTTCTACCTAAAGGCCACGCAGTTCCAACCCGTCGACCGGCGCCACTTCCTCGGGCTACTGGCCCTAACCTGCGGCTGGACGATGGTCAGCGCAGCCGAGGCCGAGAAAAAAGGCAAAGGCGGCAAGGGCAAGGGCGGTGCCGGCGACGACCAAAGCCGCGCTCGCGGACCGTCCTTCCAAGGCGAATACGTGCTACCCGAAGCCCTCGCGGAATTCTCCCGGCTCTCGGTCGTGCTCGGCCGCGCCTCGGATAAGAGCGTGACGCTCAGCCTGCTGGCGATGGAAGCCATGGAGGCCGTCATCGAGCTGGGCACGGCCGCCGGCAAATACTCCCGTAAGATCGGCCCGCTCAGCCTGCCCAAGGGCGAACCGGTCGAGGTCATCGTGGATAAGCTGACCGCCGATACGGAATACTTCTATCGTCTCGAATCCCGAAAAGCGAGCGGGGGTGCGTTCACCGCCCGACCGGAGTGCCGCTTTGCCACGCAGCGCGCCCCGGGCTCGTCCTTTGTCTTCACGATTCAAGGCGACTCCCACCCGGAACGTCCGCAAAGCAGCCATCCCGACCTCTACGCCCGCACGTTGCAGGCGGCCGCCGCGGAGCGCCCTGACTTCCATATCTGCATCGGGGACGACTTCAGCGTCGACAAGGTCCGGACGGTCTCGCCCGCGGCCCTGGCCCAACCCTACCTGCTCCAGCGGCCTTTCCTGGGGCTGATCGGCCAGCAAGCCGGTGTGTTCCTGATGAACGGCAACCATGAGCAGGGCTCGCTCTTCAACTATCAGCAAACCGACGAACGCCATGACGTCGCCGTGGGCGTGCAGAAGGCCCGCAACCGTCTTTTCCCGACCGTCGGCCCGGATGGCTTCTACACGGGCGGCGCCGAGACGCTCAAGGAGATCGGCCCGCTCAAGAGCTACTGCTCCTGGACCTGGGGGGACGCGCTTTTCGTGATCCTCGATAATTACTGGCACTCCCCCGCCCTCGTCGACAGCGGCTTCGGCGAGAAAGCCAAGGCCACCAAGGGCGAAGAGAAGAAGAACCGCGACTGGTGGGGCATCACGATCGGCGACGCCCAATACCAGTGGTTCAAGCGCACGCTCGAGACGAGCCGAGCGAAGTACAAGTTCGTCTTCGCCCACCACGTGCTCGGTTCCGGGCGCGGCGGCGTGGACGAGGCCGACCTCTACGAATGGGGCGGCCAAGGGAAGCGCGGCGAGGGCACCTTCAAGGAAAAGCGCCCGGGCTGGGAACTGCCCATCCACCAGCTCATGGTGAAACATAAGGTCAACGTGTTCTTCCAAGGCCACGACCACCTCTACTGCCAGCAGGAAAAAGACGGGGTCATCTACCAGGAAGTCCCCATGCCGTCGGATCATGGTTACATCGCCTACAATGAGGACCGCTACCAGTCGGGCACCAAGCTGCCCAGTTCCGGCTACCTGCGCGTGAGCGTCTCACCGCAGCAGACCAAGGTCGAGTACGTGCGTTGCTTCCTGCCCAAGGATGAGACGAAGGAAGCCCGGCACGGGATGATCGCCCACGCCTATGACGTGAAGCCCCGGCCCGCCTGACCATGCGTCGCCTCCTGACCATCGCCCTGCTGCTCGGAGCCACCCTCACCGCAGCGCGGCCACCCAACGTCGTCCTGATCCTCCTGGATGACATGGGCTGGCGCGACCCGGGTTTCACGGGCAACCGGTACATCGACACGCCCAACCTCGACAAACTCGCCCGCTCCGGCGCGGTCTTTTCACAGTGTTACGCGAGCGCGCCCAATTGCGCCCCGACCCGGGCCTGTTTGCTGACAGGTCAATACCCGTCGCGCCATGGCGTCTACACGGTGGTCGACGAGCGCTACGCCCCGGGACAACCGCACATGAAGGTGCTCTCGACCCGCGGCAACGATGAGCTCCCCGCCAACACGAAGACGGTCGCCGACGTGCTGCGCGGCCAAGGGTACGCCACGGCCTTGATCGGCATGTGGAACCTCGGGCGCGGCCGCAATGGCACCTCCGGCAATCCGACCGGCCGTGGCTTCGATGTCTACGTGCGACCCGACGATGTGGGCTTCGCCAAGGACGCCTATCAGGACGGCAAGGGGCGCTACCTGTCGGATGCGCTCTGCGACGAAGCGATCGCTTGGATGGACCGGAACCAGGCGAAACCTTTCTTCCTGTATTACGCCGACCACTCCGTGCACGAACCTTTTGACCCGAAACCCGCGCTCCTCGCCAAGTACAAGGCGAAGACGCCCGCCGCCGCAGACAAAGGCATCACGCCCGAATACGCGGCGACCGTCGAAGCGGTCGACGCAAGCATCGGCCGCATCATGACCAAGCTCGCCGGCCTGGGCCTGACCAAGGATACGTTGGTGATTTTCACGTCCGACAACGGCGGTCTACCCTACGTCGTCGGCACGCTGCGTGGCAGCAAGGGCCTGCTCTACGAAGGCGGCCTGCGCGTGCCCGGCGCCGTCAGCTGGCCCGGCGTCATCCCGGCCGGCAAGACGTACCAAGATCCCGTCGCCAGCATCGACTTCATGCCGACGATCCTCGAGGCCGTCGGTGCCCCCTTGCCCAAGGCACAGCCCACCGACGGACTCAGTCTCATGAAGCAACTGCGCACGGGGACCTCCCTCGATCGCCCGGCCATCTACTGGCACTTCCCTTGCTACATCGGCAAAGGCGAACCGATGAGCCTCCTCCGCTCCGGCGACCTCAAGCTTATCCAGAAGTTCGCCGGACCGACTTTCGAACTCTACGACGTGCGCAAGGACCCGAACGAAAGCAAGGACCTCGCCCAACAGGAACCCGCCCGCGTGGAGGAACTCAAGAAGCAGTTGTTCGCCTGGCAGACGGAAACGGGGGCATTCCTCGCCAATCAACCTAACCCGGCCTACGACCCCAACGCCCGCGAACCTCGCGGCGGCGGCAAAGCCGGCAAGAAAGCCAAATAAGGCAGACCGAAGCCCTTAGGCGAAACGCCGCAGGTCGCAGTCGGGACGAAGCGGTTTTCCGACGACGAGGTACTCGGCCAACTCCGCCGCCAGGGTCGGAGCCCAGACGGTGCCACGCGGACCGAGTCCGTTGAAGAGGTGGAAGCGGGGGTGATCGGGATGCGAACCGAGGAAGGGACGGTTATCGGCGGTGCAGGGCCGGACGCCCGCCAGGTGCCCGGTGACCTCGACGGTGACCGCCCCCTGAAAGTAGCCCTGGAAGCGGCCGACGAACTTATCCCGCTGCGCCTGGGTCGGGGTCTCGTCCAGCCCGGTCCATTCCCAGTTCGTGCCGGCCCGCCAGCGCCCTTGGCCCAGCGGGAGAGCCCAACCCTCGCGATTGAGGATAAACGGGCTCTGGGGGGCATCTGAGGCCAGATTCAGGGCCTCTCCCTTGGCTGGCTGCCACGGCAGGTAGGTAAACGGGCCCCGTTGGGCCGATTTGTAGCCGTCGCAGTAAACCACCCCCGCCGCGCGGACATGACGCCAGGTGACCCCCTCGGGCGTCTCCTGCGCTTCCGCGGGATCGAAGGCGGCCTCGATCAACGCACCCTCGGCCTCGAGCAGGTCCCGGGTCTCGGCCAGCAGTTTCGGCAGGTCGACCCAGGCACCCTTCATGAGCGCCCCGCCTTGTTCATCCGTGAGCTCCGCCTGCAATTCGCCACGGCGCGCGGTCACGCGACGGATGAAGGGCTGGCAAGTCGGGTCAGCCGCGCGCTTGAGACCACGCTCCCGCTGCTCGGCGTCCACGAAGAGGCGGTAGACGTCGACGGGATGAAAGACGCCGAGCGCGCCCAGGACCTCGCCGGCGCGCGCGAAGAGCCCGGGGTAATCCGGAGTCAGCGTGAAACGACGTCCCGTGAGCGGAGTCATCAGGCCGGCGGCGACCTGGGAGGCGGCGGACTTCCAGCGATCGTCGACCACGGCGACCCGGGCGCCCCTGACCCGCAGCGCCCGGGCGAGGAGCGAACCGGCCAGACCTTGGCCGACGATCAAAAAATCAACCTGCATCTCCGGAGGGAGACGCAGGTTGCGATAAGGTCAAACGGCCGGCGAGGGTTTCTTAGAAACCGACGGAGTTCTTGGAGCCCTGCTTGGTGACGATCTTCTCGTCCTGCCAGACGGCCAGGCTGCTCTTCACCTCGACCAGCGTGAGCTGGAAGACGAAGGAGGCCTGCCGGGTCCGGCCGGCGTTGGAGCGGTCCTCGAGGATCTTGCCCTTGAGCACGAACTCGGCGACCGGCACCGCGGCGCCCGGGGTGGCCTTGCGGGCGGCCACGGCGGCGGGATCGGAGTCGAGCAGGCGGACGCGCCCGGCGTTGACGAGGGGAGCGGTGATCTTGGTCAGCAGCAGGCTGGTGTCGAAATTGCTGGCCGTGTCGTTCAGGACGTTGCCGACCTGCAGGACGGGCGCGGCGCCGGCCTTCTGGAAGGCGGGGGCGTTGACCATCGACTGGAGCATCGTCGAGCCGGCGGTGGCGAAATCCTGGATGTCGACCTTCTCGAGGCTGACAACCAAGTCGCGACCGTTGGGGTCCTTGTAGGAGGCGGGAGTACCGCAGCCCACGACGAGGAAAGCGGTGGCGGCGAGGGCGAGGAGCTTGTTCATGGGGAGAAAGAGTTCGGAAGTCAGCGGGAGAGCAGGCGGAGTCGGCACTCGGCGGACTCGGCCTTGAGCGCGGTGGCGTTCACGAGGGTGATGGCGCCAGGCTCGAGCGGGGTGACGACCCAGTTGGGCTGGGTCTCGGTCACGCGGCCATCGGCGGCGAGCCATTCGAAGCTGACGTTGATGGTGCGCCCGAGGAGCGAGTCGTTGCGCAGCTCGAATTGCGCCTGGGCGAAGCCGGCGGGGGTCTTGGACTTGCGCGCGGCGAGGAGGGCGAGCTTGCCGGCGATGCGCTGGTCGTTGATCTGCGTCTCGAAGGTCCCGTCCGCCTTGGTGGTGACGTAATTCACGGCGTCGGGCGGAGTCAGGCCGCGCTCAAGGCGATCGCCGGTCGAGAGGAGGCTGGTGCAGCCGGCCAGTAGGCCGAGCGAAAGAAGGGGGAGAAGTTTGTTCATGGGACCAAAGGGACGCACCGCAGGGTGACCGGAGCATTTTCCGAGGCGACCTTGAGGCTTACAAGCAGAACCTTGCCCGGCGGAAGCGTCAGGGAAGCCTCCGGATGACCGGGCACCTCCAGCCGGGCCCCGGGTCCCGCCTCCAGCCGCGCCAAGGAAAAGTGCCCGGGAAGACCGCTCCAGTGACGCAGGTCGGCCCGGGTCGAGACGATGGTGTAGGCGGCCGTGCCTACCTTCGTGACCAAGGCCAGCAAAGCCGACCCGGAGCCGGCATCGCGACGCTCCGCCTTTTGGGCGGCCGCCCGGTTGAGCACATAACTGGCCGTCGCCTTGACGGCGGCGGAGGTGAAAGCCCGGGTCCGGATACCGGGCAAGGCCGCCTCGAAGTGCCGGGCGACCAAAGCGGAAGGTCGCGAGGCGAGCTCCGCGGCGACCGGCTTCCCGTCCAAGCGGAGGCCGAGATTATAACCGGTCGCGACCGGCGAAAGGGCCGGCAAGGCGACCGAGACGTAGGGCACATGGCCTCCGGCCACGAAGAGCGGGATGTCGACACGCTCCTCCCGCCACGCCGGACCCACGCCGGACTCGACGAGCACGTAGACGACGCGCGTCGCCCCCGGGCGACCGGCCAGCGCACCTTCCGCCTCCGCGAGATCCCGGGTGAAGACGGTGGAAGCGCGGTTGAGGGCGGTCGCGGCGAGCAGCTCCTTGCGGGCCTTCTCAAGGTCGGCCCCGCCCTGCCCCAACCGCAGGAAGAACATCCCCTGCAACCAATGACTGAAGGCGTCATCGTAGGTGCCGCCTTCGCCCAGGATGGCGAGGTCGTCGGTGATACGGGCCAGGTCGGCGCGGGTCCGCTCATCCCGGACGGCTTTGTCCGCGTCGTACTGGTCGGCGCCCTCGACGGGTTTCGCCGCCCGATAGAGCGCGCCGTCGCCGAAGGTCTCCTGCACGAAGCGAAGCCGCGTCAGCGAGACGCGCGCGGCGGCGACCTGGCCGAGCTCGAGACGGTTAAGCGCCTGGTAGGTGGAAGCGTAGATACGGTCGTAGGGCTTGGCCCGGTAGGGCGCGGCGATATCGTTGACCAGGAGCGAGGCTCCCGCCTCCGAGACCGAAAAACCAGGGGCTTCCTCCTCGGTGCGCAAACGGCGCTCCACGTCCTCGAAGACCCGCACGCTCTCCGGCAGGCGCCCGAGGGCCCGCAACGCCGCGCCTTGCTCCAGTTTCCAGACCAAGGCGTCGCCGGGGTCATCCTGGGCCGCCGCGGCCGCCAAGGTCGCGACGATCTCATAATCGCCCGTCTCGTTCGCGGCGCGCGCCCGCGGCCCCTTCTCCGGGTAGGAGGCGCACCCGGCGAGCGCGGCGACGAGGATGGCAAGGAAGGGTCTCAAACGAGGATGAGCCCAGAGTGGACCGAAGCGGCGAAGGTGTAAAGGGGACTCGGCTAGGCGGCGATGCCCAGGAAGCGGGCGCCGACGTAGAGCCAGGTCGTGGTGACCACCGGGCAGGCGAGCATGGTGACGACGGCGTAACGCAGCGAGACCTGCACCTGACCGCCGAACATCTCGACGATCAGGAAGGTGAACATGCCGGCGGGCATCGCGGCCTGCACCAGCATGACCTTGCGCAGCGAGGGATCGGTGATGACCGCGCCCGCCACGAGCAACAGGCTGGCGGGCATGACGAGCCAGCGCACGGCCGCGATACCGAGCGTGAGCCGTGGTTCGGCGAAGAGGCGGAACCCCTGCAGGGCCTCGTGGAGGTAGATGCCCGTCAGGATCGTGCCGACTGGGATCGCGCATTCGCCGACGGCATGGCAGCAGCCCTGCACGAACTGCGTGGGAGCGGCGGCACCGAGCCCGGCGAAGTTCAACGCGAGCGCCAGGAAGAGCGCGACCGGCATCGGCTGGAGGAAGTTGCGCAAGCCCGCCAGGCCTGGCTTGCCCGAGAGCACCGAGATGCCGACCGTCCAGACCGCGGCCTCGACACCGACGTTATGGACCAGGAGCACGCCCACGACGTCGCGGTCGAAGAGGGCCGCGGTGATGGGGATGCCGAGGTAGCCGAAGTTGTTCGTGCCGGAGGCGAAGGCGAAGGTGCGACGGCAGACGTCGCCCGGCAAGGCGAGGGCTTGGGCCACGAGCCGGCCGACGAGGATGCCCGTGACGATCATGCCGAAACCGACCCCTAGGTAGAGGAGCGCGGTGGTCCCGCTGTTGATGAGCGGATTGCCGCAGACGCGGTCGAAGATCATCGCCGGGAAGAAGACCCAGATGACGAGCCGCATCAGCGATTGCCGCGAGGCGGCCACGACCCAGCCTTGGCGGGCGAGGAACCACCCGAGGCCGAGCAGCAAAGCCAGGCGGGTGATCACGAGAGCCAGGTCGGTGGTGAAGACGTTCATGGACGGGCCGACTATTGGAGCCCGAGGGCCGAGGGCAAGGAAAGGCAGGGAAATGGGCTAGGGCTAGGGCTAGGACCTGGGACCGTAGCGCCCCTCCGCGAAGGTAAGCGGTCCTTTCGAAAAGCAGCGCCCTCTGATGGCTGCAATGAAGTCACGGAAAGAACGAGAAGGGGGAAAGAGAACCCGGCCCCGACCCAGGACCCAGCCCAAGCCCTCTCTTCCCCACCCCTTGACTTCCCGACGCTTCCCGGCAAGATAAGACCTCGTTCCTTCTCAGTCGGACCCGACCAATGGCCGACTAACCATTTTCGGGGGTGTTCCGGATTCGATTCCAACCAAGATATCGCGACGGCATGCGGAGGATGTCAGCTCCCTCCTAAATCCAGCTGGAAGCATATAACTGCTAAAAACACCATCACGTTCGAGAACGACAACGTTCTCGCGCTCGCTGCCTAAGTACAGCGACGAGCCCCAGGGACTGCCTGTATCCCTGGATCAGCTCGGTTAACGCAGGCGAT
>JACCDT010933576.1_pt1 | contig 10665 bp, 12 predicted proteins | sample 7446291 | NCBI WGS metagenome assembly JACCDT01 (sample SAMN15323446, study PRJNA562643) | freshwater metagenome | isolation source: river surface water | place: USA:Blue River Watershed | collected 2017-08-17 | reverse complement strand
TATTTCGCCGCGCAAAAAGAAATCAATTAACCAAACTTCGGAAACCCTCTCTCGGCACAGCCCCTCCCTCTCCCCACGAAGGAAGATGAAGGGTAGCCCTGCCAGCTTTGTTTTTTCTCGCGCCAACATAACTTTCGTTACTCCCTGCGAGTCTCCCATTTTATATCGCGACGGAACTTGGGCGTCTCATTCCCAGCTACAACCGCACTTTAGAACTGTTAAATCGTGTTTGAAGCTAAACTTACGATTAGGAAAAGCAAAAAGCCACCGATCTGTAGGGGAGTCACGGTGGCTTTCGCTGGCTGTTGCAAGGGAAGACTGATCTTCCCCTACGGAAGACAACCTATTTACGAGAGTTACACAAGATTCTTTCCTGTTTCAGGAATTTTTTAGTTTGGCGTGTAATTATTTTTATCATGCCAGACTTGGAAAAGTATCCTCATCGGTCAATTTTTGACGAAAATCAAATTATTTACGCCGCGACGTTGAGCGGTGGCCAATACGATGAGGCCAAGGCTAGTTTGGACAACCTTAAAAACCTTTTGCCCAATTGGCAGGTGGATTTAGACAAGAATATCGACCTATTAGGCTTGGCTTTTAACGCGGCGAATGTCAACGTGGCCAATAAAAACGGTGATGTAATTGATACAAAAACCGCTATCGGCGTTTTAAATTCTTTCAAATCGAAATTTTTAAACCGTGACCATAATCGGGACAAAGTTATCGGCCACATTGTAAATGCCCAATTTTCTTCAATGGGAGAATCAAATCTCCTCTACCCTATTGATGTAGTCGAAACCAAAGACCCTTTCAATATCGCTTTGGGTGGGGTGGTTTACAAAATTGTAGATTCTGCCTATGCCAAACAGGTCGAAGAATCGGCAGATGAAGATTCTCCACGATACAATTCTATTAGCGCTTCGTGGGAGTTGGGACTTGCCAACTACAAGATTGCTATGGGTAGCCCTAATTTAAAGGAATGCCAAATCATTGATAATCCTAAGCACATTGAGGAACTTAAAAAATACCTACGAGCTTACGGCGGCAATGGGATGTATAATAATGAGCCAGTATTCCGTCTCATTGGAGAAGAGTGTCTAGCTTTGGGTTGCGGCCTTGTAAGCAACCCTGCCGCCAACGTCAAAGGCATTCTAACCAGAAAAAAAGAAGCCGAAATGACTGCCGAAAATTCCCGCGCATCTTTTTTTAATAATTTTTTCGACAAAAACCAAAAACAAAGTGTAACCCCCATCAAGACTCCTCAAAATATGGAAAAATTTGAACAAATCCTCGAAGAAATCAAGGCCCACATGATTAAAGACAACACCACGAAAGGTTTTGAAGCTGCTATGGCTGATAAAATTCGTGAAGCCTCCGAAAGTTATGTGGCGAAAGTAAACGAGGCTAAAGCCTCTCAAGAAAAGGCCGAAAAAGAAGCCGCCGATTTCAAAGCTTCTCAAGAAGCTCTCGCCGTTCAACTCGCCGAAACAAAAGACAAGCTCGCCAAAATTGAAGCCGCCGCTTCTGCCAAGGAAGCTGCCGATCTTTTTAGCGCTCGCATGGACGAATTCAATAATGAATACGATCTTGACGACGAAGACCGCCAGATTCTCGCCAGCGACCTCAAAGAAATCACCTCCGAAGATGCTTACGCCGCTTATAAAGATAAAATGGCCAAGCTGATGAAAAACAAGAACAAGAAAGCCAAAGAAAAGATGGCCGAAGAAGCTAAGGCTGCTGTTGACAAAGCTGTTGCTGAAAAGCTCGCCGAAATTTCCAAAGCCTCCACAAAAAAGCTTTCCGACAAAGAATTGGCCGAAAAAGCCCTAGAAGAAGCAAAAGCTTCCGAAACTAATCTTCCCAATAACAACGGTGGCCAAACCGCCGAAAACCTCAAAGAACTTTTCGCCAAAGCATTTTCTGCCGAAAACGTCAAAATTTCCTTTAACTAAACCAATCTACCCCTAAAAATATATGGCCAAACGCCTACTCCCCTACACTAAAGAAAATCCTTACGATATTATCGTTGGATACGCTCTTGATGATTCTTTCATCAACAACAACCCCTCTGTCACTGGTTTTGGTGATGAAGGCGTTCTTGTAACCGTCTCCGCCGCTAACCTTGACCTTGACCCCGTAAGCTTCTCCGCTGACAGCTATCTTGGCAAAACCTCCTATAATGGAGTTGGTTGGAATCAGCGCCCAAGTCTCACTCGTAAAATCAAGCCTGCTGTTTCGGGCGATATTCCTCTTGGCTTCACCAAAATGGAAACCGCGCTTTATGATGAAAACGGCGAATATCTTTCTCGCTATAAACAGAAAGCTCTTGAGTGCAACATTGCTATTAAAGGTCAAGATGTTCCAATTCTTACGAAGGGTGAACTAGACCTCTCTGTTCTTGCAATCGACGGCACCCTTACTGTTGGTCAAGGCATCAAGCCCTCCACTACTTCTGGCAAAGTTACTGGCTGCACAGCTTCCGATTCTCAACGCTTTGGCATTGTTCTCGGCACTGGCTCTCGCGGAACCAGCAATCGCGGCACTTACGCTGACGGTTGGAGCGGTGTAAACGCCATCGTCAAATTCGACTGCAAATAATTTCTAAAACCCTAGAAAGACCCATTTCACAATGAAAATTACCCTTAAAGAAACCCCCGAACAAATCCAGCTAATCCAAGCGATGGCTTCTCGCGATCCTCTCGTTCGCGTGCAAGCTCAGACCAGCTTTGCCGAATACATGGGCAAACCTCTCGCCGAAGCTATTATGCAGGCTCCTACCATTGGCAACTTCTATACGCCAATGACGTTCCAGAAGGACACTAACCCTACCATTCCTCTTGACCTGTTCAGTGATGTGAATGACGTTGGTTACTTCTCCGTGTGGAGCCAACATGCCGATGGTGGTCTTGGCACCAATGAAGTGAAGCCCCCTTCTCAAGAAATGCATGTGGACACTTACAAGCTGGAAACAGCCGTGAGTTTCCTCCGCAAGCATGCGGCCCAAAGCCGCCTTGGAGTTGTGGCTAAAGCTATGAGCCGTCTCGGTCAAGAAATTCTCTTCCTGCAAGACAATTTCGCCGCTGGTCCTCTCATGAACGCTCTTGCTAACGCTCAGACCAATGGTTTGCAGCACGTTTTCAAGGTTAGCGTTTCTGACCGTTTCCTCCCACAAGATTTGGCCAACATTCGCCTTCGCATGAAGCGCATCAATACCTCTTGGATCAAAGGTACTCCTGTTGGTTCCCAAGGCAAGATCACCGATCTTCTCATGAGTCCCGAAGCTGCGGAAGAACTTCGCGGCATGGCTTATAACGCTATCAATACCAAGGAAGCGCCAATCACTTCCGCGATTAAGGACGGCATTGCTGCTCCTGAAAGCATTCGTGAGCGTCTTTTTGAAAGCGCTGGCATGAGCGAATTTATGGGAATCAGCTTCCATGAGTATAATGAATTCGGCGAAAGCCGCCGCTTCAATACCGTGTTCAAGGCTGCTGCTGGTTCTACGGCCTACACTACATTTGCTGGTGGTGGTTCTGCGGCATTTACAGATGCTTCTGACCAGCTTATGGTTGGTATTGACCGCTCCAAAGAGTGCCTGCTTCGCCTAATCGCGACTGACTCTGAAACTGGTTCTACGCTTGACCTTCAAGCTGACAATCAATTCGGCGTTCTTAACCGCGCTCAGGAAAAAATTGGCTACTACGGTGGCATGGAAGAAGGCCGTCTCGTCCTTGACGTTCGCGGCTTGGTTGGACTGATTCTCTAATCTGTTAGTGTGTTGTGTTGGAAACCCCGCCCGTAAAAAGGCGGGGTTTCTTGTTTTCCGCCGTTAATATATAGATATGGCTAAAGACCCAATCCTATCCGCCCTTCAAAAGCAAACCAAGGCTATTAACGAATTAACCAAAGCTGTTATGAAACTCAATCTACCAACTCTTGAAGTTGCAAACGGCCAATTTAACCCTTTGCCGCCCGCCGATAACACTGAAAAAATTAGTGTGCCGCTTGAAAATCTAGAGATTACCACTGGTCAACTTCCGCCCGAACAAATTGTCGCAAGCGATGAAGTTTCCCGCGAAGAACTTGAACGCGCCCTGAACATCAACCAAACAAACATCTTCGGCACCACAGATTTCGACACGTTTAAGGCTAAGTTGAACGACATGACCTACCCGAGTATGCAAGCTTTGGCCGAAAAGCTGCAACTCAACAAGTTTGAAACGCCCGCTCTTCTCAAGAAACAACTAGAGGAATCGTTTTTTTCGCGTAATGCCGCCGCTGGAGCTATGAATAAAATGCCCAAACCATTTGTGCGCAAGCCACTCAATCCAGCCAATCCAGAAGACCGAAAAGCCATGGAAGCGTTGGGGATGAAATTTTAACGGTCAAAAATATGTTTGCAAAAATCAAAGAATTCTTTACTAATTGGCAAGAACGACGAAAGTTTAAAAACTTTGACGCTTCAAAGCTCCCTTGTCCAGAAATAGAATTTGAAGATTTTAAGGGGTGTGATCTTTTTGACATTCCGCCCCGTAGGTTTGTTTTTATCAAACGAGAATGTGGATGTGGTTTAAAAGCTGAATATAAAGAATTTACCACGTATGGTCTTGATGGAAAACCTTTTATACCTTCTCTAGCAAAGGTGTAACTAAATAGATGCCCAACATCTATTCCACAATCGCCACTGGCATTTTCGACTACGAGTTTGACGGTAATACTGGCATTGCCACGGTTACGCAAATTTCTGGCTGGCTTTCGGCCAACATTGGCGGGTTAAATGGCTTGCTTTTGACAAACTTTACTGGAGAAGACCCCTCCATAGACGATGCGGCGGCGAATGTCTTTTATAAGCAGTATTTGCTGTCCTACAATCAACGAGCGGCCCGAAATGCTTTGCGCGGTGTTATCAATTCCTCAACCAACGGCGATAACATTCTTTCTGTAAGTGATGGCGACAACAGAATCTCCTTTGTGAATAAAAAGGAGGTTGCTAAAGAATACCAATCAGCGGCCAAAGACCTAAAGGAAGAAATCAATAAATTGGCCGATTATTACAAAATATACGCCGCCCAACCTCTTCAAGTGTGTGGTTGGGAGGCTCCAATAAGCGGAGCCTACCCTTGGTTAATCGACCCTCCCCGAGGTTAAAAATAGTCAAAGGAAAACCCGCCAATTGGCGGGTTTCTTGTTTGAGGGTTTAGCCGCTAGTTTTTAGGCTAATGCAGCCTTTGTTTGAAATTAGTTACACTAATTTTTATGCAGTTACTTTGACATACTCCCCGCCCTAAAGGACGGGGATTCTTCTCATCACTGAGAAGGTTTCCTGCTTCGTCGCGGACTGCCCCGAAGAACGTAGTCCTTCGCTGGTCTTCTGTCTGCTCCACAGGCAAATGGCACCGCTTGTCCAGCGGCCAAAATGTTTTTCGCGGCGTTAACGTCTCTGTCGTGGCTAGCGCCGCAGCCGCCGCACGTCCATTGCCTTGTTTCTAGGCCAAAGCTGGCCTTTGCTCCACAACATGAGCAGGTCTTGCTGCTCGGATAGAAGCGATCTACGATTAGTAGCTCACGCCCATACCACTCGGCCTTGTATTCAAGCATGGTTCGTAATTCGCGCCAGCCTTGCTCGCCTATGCAGCGACTCAACTTGCGGTTCTTAACCATGTTTTTAACGGCCAAATCCTCTAGCGCAATCGTTTGGTTTTCACGAATGAGCTTAGTGGATAGTTTGTGGAGGAAATCTGTTCGCACGTTGGCGATGTGCTGGTGCAAGCGAGCAACTTTTTTGCGAGCACGTTCACGGTTCTTAGAACCTTTTTGCTTGCGAGAATGAAATCGTTGAAGGCGTGCTAGTTTCTTGCGCAAACGCCGAATGCGTTTCGGCTGTCCAAACTTTTGACCGTCGCTGGTTGTTGCAAAGGTTTCAATGCCAAGATCAACGCCAATTTTCTTGTCAGACGGCGCGAATTTCTCGATTTCCTCTTCGCAGAGGAAGCTCGCAAACCACTGACCCGCAGCGTTTTGAGAGATGTTACATTGACTAGGCTCGCCAGAAAGTTTGCGTGACCAGATGACTTTCACGGGCGTTTTAATTTTCGCTAGAAAAAGTTTGTCACCCTCAATTCGGAAAGCGTTATCAAGGAAACGAGCGCTTCCACCGTTTTTGCGGCTCTTAAACGAAGGATATGCAGCGCGTTTCTTAAAGAAGTTGACGAACGCCGAATCAAGATTTCGCAAACTTTGCTGCAAGCAAACGCTTGAAACATCGTTCAACCAAGATTTCTCGGGAGACTCTTTGAGTCCAGTCAAACCCTTGGACGTTGCGCTGTAAGAAACGCTTTTTTTACTAGTCACCCATGCTTCGCGCCGCTGTGCCAACGCCCAATTATAGACAAATCGGCAACAGCCGATTGTCTGGCGCAAAACAGTTTCCTGTTCTGGCGTTGGGTAAATACGGAATTTGTAAGCGCGGTGATGCAATCACTATATATTACACAAAATTTAGAAAAATCTTCGATAATTGTTAAATTTGGCGAAAATTCATCCTCCACCTAAAGGAGGAGGTTTTCTTTTCGTCATTTTAATAAAACATATTCAGCGCATTTCTGAATTTTTAAAACTTTGAAAGCTGGCAATAAAAAAGGCCCGCCGAAGCGGGCCTAGTGGTTTTAAAACCATATCAAGAGAACACAGAACCAGAATGGCTTCCCGAGCAAAAAACTCCGCGTGCAACCGTGTTTGGGCCACCAATTTGAGCGGAGAAGTTTAGGTCAACTGTTCTATTTGAGCCAATATCAACGGATGAGCTTTCACTATCAAATCGAGCGCCTTTTAGCACATAGCGAATAGCCGCACTACCGTCTGGCTGATTAATTGCAATGGTAATATCGTTTGTTGATGTATCGTCAAGGTAGGCTGCTAGGTTGCGCTTAACCTGTTCGTTTGCGATGGCAGAAACAGAAAGTGTAGCCGTAACGGGGAAATCAACGGGACGAGCGAAGGGAAAGCGAGAGCCAAGCTGTTCAATTGGCGTACGAGACAAGGGAATGGATAGCGATAGGTTTTGAACGCGAACGCCATCTGTGCCATTAAGATTATGCAGGGGAGATGCAATTCCAGAAGATGTGCCAGTAAGATTTCCCCATGTGATAGAAACATCACCAGGACGAAGGGCAATTGGGCCAGTTCCAGTAGTTGGAACTGGAAGGCGAACACCAGTGTTTTGGGCGAAAGCTTGACCGTTAACAAGGTCAACCGCTGGTGAATTTGTTCCAGTGATAGAGCCTTGGTGATAATAGGAGTCCGCGTTAATATTTGAAGCGTCAAAAGAAACGGTTACGGTTGGGAAAGAACCAACTGCGGCCTCTACGGAATAGTTATTAAGGAAACAGTTTCCGATTCCAACTACCGCCTTACCAGAGAGAGATGTTTCGCTATTGAGGTCAATACCTTCTGCGGCTTCCACGATATAGAGATTAATTCCACTAGATGTTACTGCATGACCAGAAGCGAAGTTTGCCTCCCCAAGAGAGCCAGGGTTTTGCACATAAAATCCAAGAGCCTTCTCCACTGCCCCGTCCGTGAGAATGTAAGAAAGGTCGGCGGAAACGGTGGGTGGGGAAGTAACAATACTTCCGATTTCGGCTAATTCCCCCAATTGTTGGACTGGTGTTCGGGCAATTTCAGCGCTCCAACCAACGCTTTGAGAGCGTTTAATTTGAACATGAGAGCCAGTGCCAGTAGAATTGACAGCTTGGCTTGCATAAACGGCCAAAGCGTTGTAAAGTGAGCGATTTTTTGCCATATTTTAAGAAGGGTTATCTTTGGTTACACGCTAACGCGAGGATTTCTGTATTGGGCGCAATTAAAATCCACAAATCCAACATAAAGTTCTGTTTTTAGTCCGCGCCGAAGTGAGTCAGTCATTTTGCTAGTTGTTACTTCATCAATAAAAATGTTGCTTCCTCCGCTGGCGGCAACAGTTTCAATGTAGGAGTAACGGTTGTTTTTCAAGCCGCCCCATTCATTCAAGGGGCTAGTTTCTAGAGGCAATTCTTTGAAAACTTCATCGCTTGTGTCAGCGAAAAGTCCTAAAACGCCGTCTAGTTGGTAGGGGTCTTTGGCGAAAACAACCATGTTTGCCCGAATTGTCGAAGAATCCGTGCCACCCAAAGCTAGTGGTTCGTTCTTTTGGGACTGGACGTTCACGAAAATTGCGGGAATTTTTTGAGCATACGGCGGAAGATACGGGGTAGAAATGTCTGTGCCGATTGTGTTATACTGGTTATTGGAATTCTGGCAAACCTCAACAACGAGAGCTTCCTCATCTTGGTTTGTGAGGTAAAGGTTGAAATCTTTTACGGAATAGCTGCCAGTGATGTTGTTGGATGGATTCAACCCACTGGTTAGAACACGGCCATTCTCGAAATCCATGTTAAAGTAATCGCCGCTAGGAGTTTGAAACGAACCATCTATGTAAAAACCACTAGGAACAACTGCTCCAGACACGGAAGAATCGGCAACCCATTCTTTAAACGGCGAACCCCATGCGCGAAGATGATCTGGCAATTGAGAATCTTCATAATGCGTCAAAGAACCCCCCGTTACAGTAAAAGCTCCTCCTCTCTGGAGTAAAACATTGTCGGCCCAAAGCATAAACGAATTGGTAAACTTGTGGATAAATTGTGGGGCGATCATTCGGTTTTTATTGGGATAACTTTAGTGTTAGAAATGGCCAAAAATTGGTTTCTGTATTTGTTTACAATTTCTGAAATATATTTGGTGGCGATAAAGGGTTCGCGAAAGGATTTTTGTGTTTTTACCTGAATACCAGCGCCAGAACGGCCATCTCTATATTCAATGTTCAAGTAACGGCCCAACCCAGAAATACCTTTTTCAATTCCCCGTGCCCAAGATTCGCCATCTTTCCACGGCATAGGCGTTACGGCGAAAATGTCTGCCGAAGTAGGAAAATTTCTTACCTCGTAAATCCAATCTAAACCTTTGCTTGTTACTGAAAACAAACGCATTCCTTTGATGAGTTTACGAACTGGCTCTGTTGGATTGTCGTTGCGGTCAAAGCCAATAAATGAGAACAAATCGCCATACCCGCGCAAAAACTTTGATTGGTAGCCAAGTTTCGGCCCCATGTCAATTTCTTGGGTAATTGGATGATTGTCAAACTCGTCCAGCATTTCTTGGCGGATTTGATTGAAAAGCGGGCGAATTCTCAATTCCACGACTTTTCGCAAGGCAAATTGCACAACTTTACTCTCTTTAACCTTACGGGTTATAAAGTCAGAGATTCTTTTGATGGAAAGACGGCGGGCCATTAGTCTGTTGGAACCAAAAAGAATTCCCAATAATTTTGTTTCGCGAAAAACCCAACAGGACGAGGATTTCCTTGTAAAATGTAACGCTTGCCAGCGATTTCTATGCGTTTGGCCGTTTTAAGAAACTCGTAAGCGTCTGCGTCAACTTTAATTTTGACACTACCAACGGGTAAAATAATGCGGTTAGTTATAGAAGTAACTTCTGAACCGTCTTTGTGGTTGAAAACTTCTTCGCCCGCTTTTAAATAACGAATTCGAGCGTTAAAAGTTAACGATCTTTCTGCGGCAGAAACTTGGGCGGAATTGACGCGATATGCCGAATTGTAATTAGGATTTCCCGCGATACTGCTCTTTTTATCAATTTGAAAGGCGGTAACTTCTTGGGCGAACGTTTGATGTATGTCATCGACCAAATTGTCAATTATATCCTTTTGTGCCTGTGATAAAAAACTTGTTGCCATGATAAGGAAATTACACTTTTAACGTGTAACTCCCGCAAAGGTTTAAGGATTTCCATTATGCAGGCCAAGGCTTCTCTACAGCAACGCCAGCGTCGTCTTGTCACGGCGCTGTTCAAAGAGTTTCTAGAAATTCTAGAAGAACAAAAAGCCGCCCACGATGAGTATTTTGGAAATCTACTAGAAAAACTGCCGCCCGAATACTTGCCCGTATTAGTTGTTGGAAATCCGTGGTCTGACGAAAAACACCTTCGCCTCCGAAAGAAAGTTCTTGATAAAGGCAACAACGTTATCCGCGAGTCAGATTTAGAGTTGGATAACTATTCGGTATGTTTTTGCATTTCTTAAAGTTATTATTAACATATGATTAAATTCACCCCCCTCTACGAATTCACTGTCCAAGAAAAGGCCGAAAAAATCAATAAGGTCAAAAAAGAAATCGACGGCAAAAATGTTACCGTCGAAGAAACTGAAATTGTTGAATCGCCAGTCAAGGTGTTTTTTAAGAAACCAAATCGCCGCGACGAAGAAGACGCCGATCTTTTCTTCGCCAAACGCATGAATGAGTATGTAAACAAGCACGGCTTGATGACCAAAGCTATGCTTTACAACAAATACAAGGATTCGGGCGGTTTGGTTAGCGAAGAAACTGTCAAAGACCTTGTGAAAGTTTACGCTCGCATTGGAGAAGTGGCAAATGAAATTGCTCTCCTTGAAGCCGCCAAAAAGAATTCGCCGAAACAAAAAATCAAACTTGACAGCCTAAAAGAAGAATATGCCAACCTGCAAAAGCAGGTTATTGACTTGCAGCAATACCAAAATTCTCTACTTGCTCAAACGGCGGATTCAAAAGCGGAAAACGATCTTTATTATTGGTA
>JACCDT010298029.1_pt1 | contig 10667 bp, 9 predicted proteins | sample 7446291 | NCBI WGS metagenome assembly JACCDT01 (sample SAMN15323446, study PRJNA562643) | freshwater metagenome | isolation source: river surface water | place: USA:Blue River Watershed | collected 2017-08-17 | reverse complement strand
TTTCTTTGCAACCATTTTTTTTGGCCGCGCCGCCTGGGCTTTGGGATGAACCATAAGTGGATTATAAGCCAAATGTTGAACAAGTGGAATACGAACGTTTGCCACCACCTTCAGTGCGCCGCCTTGAAAATTGCGACCATAAAAGGTGTGTTGCGTTTTACCTTCAAAAAATCTGCCGCCTGGCTCTGAGACTATCATCCCTTCATACATGTCACCTGACATTTTGTGACTACCGTCTGGGTTTTGATAAATAACATTGCCTTTGAGCAGAATTCCATCTCCAATACCAGCAGGTACCGGACACCACTGTATCCATTGGGCGCGCAGTTTGCCTACTAAAACTTGAACATTTTCAGATCCAAACATCCAGGGACCAGCATAATTTTTGGCTGCCAAATTGAGATCAACATATCTTCTGCCAGTCTAGCTTCAGCTTTCAAATAATTGGTAGAAGGATGCACATAAACAGGATCTTGCACACGAGGCAAATCAGCATAGATATTATCTTTTACCTCAGCCTCCAGTTGCATTAGTGCTGCTCTCCCTTATGCGATTGTCCCTTTTGATGGGGTTTAAACACGTGTAAATAATCGTGCGCCATTTGATCACTCTCTTCGCTGCGCTTGAGTTGACCAAGCATTACTGAGTAGGAGTGGGGTAACGAATAAAGACCTCTTTTTTCGTGCTTTGAAAGTTTCTGATAATGAACGAGCGCTATTTTGTAGAACTCTTCGGCCTTTGCGAATTTTTTTTGCTGACGATAAAAGTTGGCTAACTCTGAATTACACTCGCACAATTTCAACTCGTCAGGTGGATTTGCTTTTGAAACACGCTCAACTGCTTTTAAATACAAACTCTCCGCTTCGCTTGCATTGCCCATTTTGGCTTTAGCATGAGCTAAATTGAGCAAATGAATTGCAGTGTCAGCATGGTAAGAACCTTTTTTAGATTCCTGCAACTCAAGCGCCTTTTCATTGTATTCGATTGATTTTTGATGCTCTTGCAAAGACGAATGACATAATGCTGAATAATGAAGTACTCGAACTAATTGCTCATGACACACAGGTCCGTGAGGTTCGAAAACTTTTTGTGCTCGACTGAAGTATTGCAACGCTTTTTTAGGCTCATTGCATTTGTAATACATTCCACCCAGGTTGAAGAGGTCCTGACCGCATTCCAGATGGTCTTCACCGCCCAGTTTCTTATCTATTTCAAAAGCTTCTAGATAAAGCGGTTCAGCATCGGTTGGACGTCTTGCTTCACTATATAAGTTAGCCAAATTAGTAAGGGTCAAAGCAAGCGAACTAGACTCAGGACAGACTTTTCGCTTAAGAGCTAGACATTCTTTGTAGAGAGACTCGGCATCTTCTTCCTTTTTTAGTTTGTGCTTTACCAAAGCTAGATTTGATAGCGTTTGAAGTGTACTCATTTCGCTCTCGCTCTTTTGCCTTCGAATCGATAGACACTGAACGAGAACCGGTTCTGCTTCTTCATATTCTTTGCGACTAATTAGACGCAGGGCATACTCTTGCAGAATAGAAGCCCGCTCCTGGCTTGATTTAGCCGAGATAATGGACTCTTTGTACATTTGCTCAGCCTTGGTCCAATCGGTTATATCAGGCACAATCTGAGCCCGAACTGGCACACTAACTTGGATAACCAGAGTTGTACCAGCACAAAAGGCGAGAATAAATTGGGTGAATCTACTTTTCATCAGACAGCAAAGTTTACCAAAAAACTTTACTTATAAGAGAGAGTAAAGGCCACAACATTATGGGTATGGATGAGATACGTTTGGTCTAGTTCAGGGGACTTTTTTAATGGCGAAGGATGAGAAAAAACAACAAAATGAGGCAGTAGCCACCCTTCACGACAACACAATCAGCCCAAGAGACAAACGTCGGGCTCGTGGTCAAGTTTTGCGTGAGGCGGTTCCTTTTCAGAAGCACGCCGATTGGAGTATTCATCCGGATCGCCCAAACATAATAGATGTTTTGCAACTGGCCGAAGAAGGACGAATTGAAGAACTCGTGCCTATTCGCTACGGCCGAATGATGAAAACGCCTTTTACATTCTTTCGCGGAGGCGCAGACATAATGGCATATGACTTGTCGCATACGCCAAACATAAAAACTTTTGTGCAAGTATGTGGCGATGCTCACGCCCTTAATTTTGGAGCTTTTGCCACTCCTGAGCGCAATGTTGTTTTCGACATAAACGATTTTGACGAAACTCTTCCCGGCCCCTGGGAATGGGATATTAAGCGGCTTGCCGTGAGCTTAATGCTTATAGCCCGTGATAACGGTTTGAGAGTCAAAGCCGGAATGGATGCGGTTAAAGCTTGCGTAGAGTCATACAGACAACGCATGCAAGAATATTCTAAAATGGCGATAATCGACATCTGGTACGCCAAAGTGGAGTGGGAGCATATCATCCAGACTTCTCAAAGCAGCACGCTTGGCAAAAGCTTGAAGGATGACCTGAAAAAAGCCAAGAAAAAGTCTATTCAATATCACTATTTCCCAAAACTGACCGAAGAGCGCGACGGAAAATTCCATATCAAAGATGCACCGCCGCTCATTTATCACCCCAATGACAAAGGCAAGTTCTCTAATATGATTATGGAGGGGCTTAAGCTTTATCGCAACTCTCTGCAAGAAGATAAGCAGCGCCTCTTTGACCGCTACAGAATTGAAGATGTAGCCATCAAGGTGGTAGGGATAGGATCTGTCGGAACCACATGCGCCGTTGCGCTGGCGCTTGCACCAGATGATGAACCGCTCTTTTTCCAAATTAAAGAAGCGCGAGCATCAGTGCTTGAAAAGTATGTAGGCAAGAGCACTTATGATACTCACGGGCAAAGAGTTGTTGCCGGTCAGCGTATTATTCAATCTGCAAGCGACATATTTCTTGGCTGGATGGTTCCTGAAAATGGCAAACATTTTTATGTCAGGCAACTGCGAGACACAAAAGTAAAGTTGACCCCAGAGACTTGGGAAGACAAACATTTAGAAGAAATGTCTAAGGTTATCGGTGCTGCCCTTGCAAGGGCTCATGCTCGCTCGGGCGACAGCACTGTTATTGCCAGCTATTTGGGCGATACAGATGAGTTCGCTTCTGCCATCGCCAACTTTGCAACCGTTTATTCAGATCAAGTAGAAAAAGATCACGCAGCGCTCATAGCAGCCATCGGCTCGGGTAAACTTAAAGCTCAGGAATTAGAGGAGTAAGAAGCCAGCTCAAATGGCTCCAAATTCAGGGGACGTTTCCCAATCACAAAATTTGAATAGTTCATCACGCAAAAAGGCTTGCGTGGTGTGCGGAGAAGAATTCGACTCCGAGGTAGAAGTTTGTCCAACCGATGGTACCAAATTAACAACCTTGTCGAGTGGTCTGGCTCCTGGCGTAATGCTTGGAGACAGATACGAAATCATCGAGCCGCTCGCTGATGGTGGCATGGGCAGTGTCTACAAAGCCAAGCACAAATTCATGAATAGAAACGTAGCTGTAAAAACCCTGCAGCCATTCATGATGGCATCTGGAACAGCTCTCAAGCGCTTTCAGCAAGAAGCTCAAGCTGTAAGTTCAATGAACCATCCCAATATTTTAAATGTCTTCGATTTCTTCATTTCAGAAGAAGGCCAGCCATATTTGATCATGGACTATTTAGAGGGAACCAACCTCGAGTCAATTCGCAAATCTGGTGAACCAGTCAACCTTGTGCGCACTTTAAAAATCTTTGTCATGGTCTGCTCTGCTCTTGCACACGCTCACGAGCGCGGCATTATTCACAGAGACATAAAACCATCAAACATCATGCTTGTGACCGGTGAAGACGGTCAGGAAGTGGTTAAAGTTATCGATTTTGGTATTGCCAAAGTAATGGCAGACGACCCCGACGAGGCGTTGAATCTCACTGCCACTGGTGACGTATTTGGCAGTCCGCTATACATGAGTCCTGAGCAGTGTAGGGCTAAACCGCTCGATCCGCGCTCGGACATTTATTCTTTGGGCTGTGTAATTTATGCAACCATATCTGGTGAAAGTCCATTCAAAGGAATGGATCCAATGGAATGCATGTTCAAACAAGTAAACGACAATGCAAAACCACTGGGCACAGCATGTAATTGCGTTCTGCCACCGGGTCTTGAAGAAGTAGTAGCCAAGGCAATTGAAAAGGATCCCGAAAATCGCTTTCAAACCATGCGCGAATTTGGTGAGGCTTTAGCCAATATTTTGTTGGATTTATCTCCAGAAACCTATAAAGACATAGCGCAAATTCCACTGGGTACAAGCACATCTACAAGTGTTTTGCCAGTACAAAATATCGCAGCGTCTGCCCAACTTGAGCGAACAGTCTTGAGCGGCTCCCAAAACGCCACCTCTCAATCGACTATCCCACCACTAGACGATCCTGAAACTAAAAAAGCTGAAACTCACGCTAAAGTCAATGCCATAGCCACAGTGGGCATTTTAATTGTAGTGGGATTGGCTTATTTCATTTTTCAACCAAGTTATCACCCGGTCGATATTAATACCATAAGTGATACCACCATTCCCGCTCGTTCCACTTTACCAACAGCAAGTAAAATGGGCGCGAATCAAAATACACAAGCGGGGCAACAAACTACTATACCGTCAGTAACTACCCCTGAACTTATTCCTGGAGATCCAACCAAACCACCTTCGGTCAAACCTGGCTCAACAAAACTACCCAATCCCCCCAGAGTCACAGCCGTGATGCCAAAACAATCGGCTAGCCAACGCTCACCAGATTGGTGGCGTTATCAGTACTGGCAGCAACGAATGCAGAGTCAGCAAAATCAGCAGTCGATGCTAAATGCTAATACAGATGTAAACTATCAACAAAATATGGCGGCAGGTATCAAACTGTTTCGAGCCAAGAATTTTTCTCAAGCTCAAGCTTATTTTGAAAAGGCACACAAAATTTCTTCTTCTTTTGGAACTAGCGATCCTCGATACGTAAACAGTCTAGATTGGATTGCCCAAGTTGCTTTCAGGTTAGGCAACTATGAAGATGCAAAGCATGCATATGAATATGTTTTATACGCTCGCAAAAAAACGTTTGGTCCCAATTCAACTGAAGCGGCATCTACTCAAAAAGACCTGGATCTGGTAACCAAAGCCATTAAGAAAACTGACTAATTAAACACCATTGAGGTTATTTTGAATAGACTAAAATTGCAATTATCTATATTACTGGTTGCCGTATCAATGGTCGCCTTGCCAGTTTGTGCCGAAGAAGGAGCATGGAAACAATACTTTGATGTTGGCACTAAGACACTGCATTACAAGGAAATAGAGGCAAAGCTTGAAAAAGCACCAAAAGCCTTAGACGATGCTTTCTTAGAATCCACTATGTATTCGATTTCGAGTAGAGATGCAATCAAAAAATCGGGAAAATATCTAAGAGCCGTGCTCACCATATTTAGAAAAGGTGAACAAAGCCTCCCCACTAAAGAGGAGCTGTCCGACTTGTGTGGTGGACTTGCAATTGTCTGGAGAGATGAATTAAAGGAAGCGCAAGAGCAGACACTAAACAAGTCGAAACCAGAAAAGCTCAAAGCGATTAAAAACGTGCAAATAAAAATGCAATACGACCATGTTGTGCTTTTGGAACTGGAGAAGAAGGTAAATGGTGTAAGCGATCCAGCTTATATCAAATTGAAAAATGCCGGAGAGCGGCTGGACAAATCCATAAGAGAGCACAGCTAAGATTTGCGGTTTGGAGCAAAACTGGGCAAAACCCTATGTCAAAATTTCGGGTCTCATTCTATTCTGGATTTAAGCTGCATCAATTGGGGGTAGGGATATGTTCTCGTTACCAGCATCATCTGGCAGGAAACTATTAGTTGCTATCTCTAGTTCTCTGTTATCAATGCAATTGATAACAGCATTTTTGTCTGAAGCAAAAGCGCAAGAAGAAAGTTTTGCCGCTTCGGCCAATTTATCAAGATCTGATGCTGCCACTGAAAAGCCTGAAGAACCTGTCAAATTGAGCTTTTCGGGCCAGGGCTCTGGCGTGTTATTTGCAAGCGCAAGTTTGTCTCACAAACCTCTTGGTGAATGTCCGCTTCAACACACTAGCGTGCAAGCTAATATCTCTGGTTACATGGCGGATGTGACAGTTAAACAGCTCTTTGCTAATCCATATAAAGAGAAAATCGAAGCCGTCTACACTTTTCCTCTTTCTGAAACTGGTGCAGTAGACGAAATGACCATGAAAGTAGGCTCTCGAATTATTCATGGCACAATCAAAAAGAAGGAAGAAGCTCGCGAGATATACGAGCAGGCTAAAGCAAAAGGGCATGTAGCGTCACTTTTAGACCAGGAAAGACCAAATATTTTCACTCAGTCTGTGGCAAATATTGAGCCAGGAAAAGAAGTCGAAATCACAATTAAATACAAAGACTTGCTCCTTTTCGAAAATGGAAAATACAGTTTTGCTTTTCCTACAGTAGTCGGACCCCGCTTCATACCAGGCTCACCAACTGGTAAGACAGGAAGTGGCTGGGCACCAGATACAGACCAAGTTCCAGACGCGTCTAAAGTAACGCCGTTATTGGCTCGCAAAGACACTCGAGCCGGTCATGATATTTCAATTTCAGTCAATCTCGATTCAGGCGTTGCCTACAGTAATCTAAAATCTTCGTTGCACGAAGTAGATGTAACAAGCAAGGATTCAAGTCATGCTCAGGTTTCACTCAAAGACAAGAATGCAATTCCTAACAAAGATTTCGTTTTGTCATGGAATGTCTCTCAAGATCAAATAAGCAGTGGTTATATAACTCACAGAAATGCAAAAGAGCATGACGGCTCAGGCTTTTTCACCCTTATGCTTTTGCCACCCAAGTCAGTGACACCAGATAAAGTGGCACCAAAAGAAATGATATTCCTGATTGACTGCTCTGGTTCGCAAAACGGACCACCCCTGAATAAGGCTAAAGAAGCGCTGAATCACATCATTGATCATATGAACCCCAATGATACTTTTCAGATAATTACATTCAATAATCAAAACAGCATTTTGTTCGACAAACCAGAAGTGTCGAGCACCCAAATGAAAGAAAAAGCAAAAGCATTTATCGAGGGGTTACAAGCGCGCGGTGGCACCTGGATGGCACCGGCTGTCGAGAAAGTCTGTTCTATTCCACCCGACAATAATCGACTGAGAATTGTCACTTTCATGACGGACGGTTATGTCGGAAACGATATGCAAATACTGGATTTAGTAAAGAAACATCGTGGAACATCGAGATGGTTTCCTTTTGGCACCGGCAATAGTGTCAATCGCTTCTTGATAGATGGTATCGCCAAAGAAGGCGGTGGCGAGCCAGAATACGTGTTACTGAATGCAAAAGCTGGCGAGGTTGGCGAGAAATTTTATAAGCGAATCGCATCTCCTGTGTTAACTGACGTGGCAGTAAAATTTGATGGACTAGACGCCAAAGAAGTATTTCCCAAGGCAGTTTCCGACGTCTGGGCCCAAAAGCCTTTATACATAAAAGGACGTTATACAAAGCCCGGCTCTGGAACAGTCACACTGACAGGATTCAGTCAGGGTGCACCTTATAGCAAGTCTATGAAAGTAATTTTCCCTGAGTCTAATCCAGCAAACTCCGGCATTGCTTCAGTTTGGGCAAGAGCAAAAGTGGACAGACTAATGTCGGAAGACTGGATGGGTGTTCAATCTGGCAATATGAATGCCGAACTCAAAAACGAGATAGTTGATACTGCTCTTGCTTATCACATCATGACTCAGTTCACCTCTTTTGTAGCAGTCGAAGAAAAATACGTGACTGAAGGCGGCAAATCGAAACTTATTCCAGTGCCAGTGGAGATGCCAGAAGGCGTGAGCCACGAAGCAGTTTTTGGACGCGAGTCTATGCGAAGAGTTGCCTCCGCCAGTGGTGCGGGAGTGCAGAACTACAAACCTGGACGAGGTGCCCGATTTACCTATTCGCCTAATAACTACGCCGCGCGCAACTCTTACAGTACTGGACCTTCAGGCAGTGGACTTCCACCAACTAACTGGGGAAGAACTGTTAGCTCTGGCGACAATCAATATGGTGGCGGCGGATTCAATCGAAGCAGCACACAATCGATGGTGCGAGGTAGCTCTTTAAAGAAGTATTACCTAGCGCCCAAAGAAATGCAGATAATTGATGAAAGACCCAAAATTCGCGATTATCGCGAAGGCAAATTAGAAGAAGAAAAATCAGCCAAAGACAAAAACGTAAATGAATACAATCCCTTTGCTCAATTCCAATCAGATGGCTCAGCCTTGCGCAAAGTCGACACCAGACTACTTGCAATTAGGCCTGCCTCTAAGATGGATCGAGTGCCTATCAAAGTGGTGCTTAACCTGGCGACCCCAGATGTACTGGAACAGTTACGCAAATTGGGTCTCTGGAATATTTCCAAAGTACAGACTAAAGGAAGCGAAATTTTTGTTACAGGCGAAATTGACCTAAACGATCTGGCCAAAATAGCTAAATTGGACGAGGTAAAACGAATTCTACCTGTCAACTAACCTGAACACGCCCTAACTCTGACTAAGCCAGATGCGCGCGACACTCAATCATCAATTCTTTCACCGCTGCTGCTGGTGATAAAGACATGATGTATCGGATAGATTTCAATATGTCTTCTGGATTGAGCATTTGATTGGCTGGAAAGGTCGAGACTTTTGCCATGTCTGTGTCTACCCAACTAGGACAAAGCGTGGTCACTCTGATACCCATGGGAGAAAGCTCGCGATATAGAGACTCGCCAAGTCCTACCATGCCAAATTTGGAAGCTGCATAAGCGCCCCAGCCTGCAAAGCCAATCTTGCCAGCTCTAGAAGCGATATTTATTATAGTACCGTCGCCCTGTGACTTCATTGTTGGCACAACCGCTTTTAAAAGTGCAAAAGGTCCTTTTAAGTTGACTGAAAGCACTTCATCAAATTCATCTGTCGAAATAGCTAAAGTGCCAGTTTTGCTCATTCCTGCATTGTTCACCAGTAGATCTATTCGACCAAATTTTTTGACTGTAGTTTCCACCATTTGGTTAACGGCTTTGCTGTCGCTTACATCGCACGGGAAAGTTAGAACTTGAACCCCTTTGTGATTTGCTTCTTTAATTTTTTTGGCGACCTGGTCAAGTCCCTCTTTGGAGCGAGCAGTTAAAGCCAGAGAAAATCCGTCTTCAGCCAATCCTTTCGCCACACAAGCTCCAATACCTCGACTTGCGCCAGTAACTATTGCGACTTTCATTGGTGGTATCACCCTTAGTACTACTTAAAACATAGAAAGTTTATAGATTATAAAAAAATGCCCTCGGAGGGAGTCGAACCCTCAATCCCTTACGGGCACCGCATTTTAAGTGCGGCTCGTATACCAGTTCCGACACAAGGGCAGCCAGGCTATTATTGTACTTAATTAGTGGGCTTGCGATATTGTCAGTGTGAACTTCCCTTACTTAAAAGAATCATTTCAATTTAAGAAGGGTTGAACATTAGTCAATTTGTCAATTAGACCATACGCACTATCGAATTTTTGTATCTATTTATTGTCGTATTGTTGAATTATCTAATTGTTGTCTTTACTACAATATTTAATTGGTATGATATTCTTCCTTCAGTCTAATAAAGAAGATTGCGATGAATAATTTAACTGCACTGCTTGGACTGACTGATTCAGCTTCAAGCGATGAAATCAAAATGAAATTTGAAAAGCTCAAACATAAGCTTGAGAACGCCTCATCATCAAGCTCTTCTTCTGTTGCTTCTCAAGTACTTCTTAGAATTACTGATGCCATGCGAAGCCTTCCAAGCTTTCAGCAAAATGTAGATAGTCAAAACGAAACTTTCAGAATAATAAAACCTAGACTCGGACAGCTTTGTGTCATGACTCATATGATCTCTATAGACCAGCTCAGCGAAGCAGTCGACGCTCAAAGAGAAACTGGCGAGCCACTTGGCGAGATATTAGAGGATAAGAACTTCATTTCTCATAGCCAGCTCGAAGGGCTTTTAATGGGTCAAAACTTATATGACCTGGATGATTACACAAGAGACCCTTTTTACAGACAACTTGTAGCCCTGGATTTAATAACCGAGGACATGGCTTTTATCGCTCAAATAGACGAAAAAGTGAGCGGTCAGGCCAAAGGCCAATGCCTTATTTCACGCGGTTGGCTAGACCCTGAAATAATGAGGCTTTTCGAGACCGGGCATGAAACATAATATACATTATCGGACCATTCGCCTTTCTATCGCTCTAGCGCCGCGGAGATAGTCAGATGGATGATTCCCTTCGAATAAAATTTCACAGCCCATAGAAGCCTTTTGATTGACCGCAATATTTTCCCTGCTTAGGCATTGCTGGTTGGTAGTCAATTCGGTTGATTTTCTACTCATTCTTAAAAACTCTCTTGAAAGATTTTTTGTAGAGAAGATTTTTTTGAAGAATCTAAAATAGGACTAGTTGTAGCTTTTAAGAACTCACTTGCAAGATTTTCAACAAAATTTCTTGAGGAGGGCTGAGTCTTATTTCAATATCAAGAAAGCGATGAGTGTTCAAATTGATTTCAAAACTTTTTGTCTTTCAAGATGTCGATAGGGGTTACATACTAAAATTACAACTTTGTTTTGTTGACCA
>JACCDT011305935.1_pt1 | contig 10669 bp, 11 predicted proteins | sample 7446291 | NCBI WGS metagenome assembly JACCDT01 (sample SAMN15323446, study PRJNA562643) | freshwater metagenome | isolation source: river surface water | place: USA:Blue River Watershed | collected 2017-08-17 | reverse complement strand
GGCTGCACTTCTTTGCCAGCGGCAAGGGAACCCAGTCCCTCGCCAGCCGCGCCCATGATGCCTTGTACGGGCATCTGCACGCCGATGTTGGCGGCTTCGCGAGCGACCGGACGACCAGCCAATACCCCCTTTGGAAGTAGCGTCTTGCTGGCAATGCCAACGCTCGCCGCATCGAACAGACCGACGACAACGCCCTTGCGGAACGCCGCATCGCGGATCTCTGCCATCTTCTCGGGGTTCGAGAACGCCGCGGCGACCTGTTCCGGATTCTTCGGGTCGACGCCGGCTTCTTCGAATGCGTTGATGATCTCGCTTGAATACTCGGAGAGACCAGAGGTGCCGCCCATAACCGTCGCGGCAACATAGGGGTTGCGCGTAACCACGCCAGCAAAGAGCGCAGGCAGTATCTGCGGAAGGCTTTGAGCGCCGATGTTAGCGATGACGGTGGCCGGGGATTTCTGGAAATGCCCGAAGCCTTCGGCCGCCGCATCGAAGAACGCGCCCCAGGAGTCGTCCTTTGGCTTCACGCCCATCATCGCAAGCGTGTCGGCGTGCATCGGATATTTTTCAGACTCAACCTTACGATACGCAATCCCGGAAATCGCAGCCTTCTTGGCTTCCTCAACCAGAGCCTTGCGCTTCTCGACCTCTTCGGGACCGTTCATCTCCTTGATGGTGTCCCAGATCCAACCTTCCTTCTTGGGCAGCTTATCCAGGCGCTCGAGTTCACGCTGAGCTGCGTCGGCGCTCAGAGTGTGCAGGTTCTGGACGAGACTATGGTAGCCGCTGATCAGCGCATTATAGGTGCTGTCGAGGAAGCCCTTGGGCGCCTCGGGCGCTCCGGGGGTCTTGCCCTTCTTCGCCAGTTCCCACGGCGCGACGTCAACGGGCTGTGCTGGCTGCTTCGGCTTTTGCTTGGCGAGTTCCCAAGGCGGGAGTTCCACGTCGATCACGGATTGCCGCGGCGCCTGCGCGACCTGAACCGGGGCTTGCTCGCCATTCAAGGCTTGGACGCGGCGGTCCCAGATATCCGCGAAGTCACGGCTGGTGACGTTCTCGACCGAACCGAAACGGCGCTTCTCGCTGTCGGGAAGATTGCCCCAGATGGCCTGCTTCGCCCAGTTCGGTCCCTTCTGACGGCCTTCCGCCGTCCGATACATATTCTCCCAGGCCGCACCCTCGGGGTTGCGCCAGTGGGCATCAGCGCCGCCCACACCCTGCTGGTGGATGAAGTAGAGCTCGCTGGCGCTCGGCGTCCGGCCGTAAGACTTCTCGAACGCGGCCTGCTCAGCCTTGAGCTTCAGGGCTGCGGCGCGCGAGTTGGCAACGGGGTCAAAGATGTCGTCCGTGCCGCCATTGCGGCCGAACTCGTCGTCGGAAAGTTGGAACAGCCCCTTGTAAGAACCCGTGCGCTTGCGCGGGTCTCCGCCCGACTCGATCTTGGCGAACGTGCGCAAGAGGTTGCCGTCGACGCCATGCGTACCCGCTGCATCGTCGATGGCCGCCTCGATGTCAGGATGGAACCCACCCGTGCGACGAGGCGTAGCGGGTGCCGCCTTCTGGCGAGCCATCTCCCAAGGCGGAACGTCTACGTCGATGACCGATGACGTCACTGCGGTAGGATCGTCCTCGCGGCCGATCGAGCCGAACGTCTCGTCGTCTTCCGGCGTCACTGCCATGCTCAGTTGACCTTCTCGTAGCTTTCTTGCTTGGTCGGGTCAGCGCCCGGCTTCAGGCGGTACTGAATGCCGTTATAGCGCTGGATGGGCGGCTGCGTGCCGGCTGGCGGTTGTGCACCGGCCGGAGGTGCCTTGGCCGCAGGATCGCGCTTCACGTACTGCTCGATCACGTCGCGCTTGTATTGCTGCAAGCTTTGCTCCGCCTGCTCTGGCGTCATGCGCGCGTTGTTGACCTCGACCTGCAGATAGCGAGCGTGGCGGTTCACCTGATCGCCGATACGGCCAATGTCCTTGGAGTCGAGACGCTGGTCGTCGATCTTGGCGATCCGCGCCAGACGCTCGCGCATGCGGATCTGGCGCTCGGCCTCGACCTGCTCATCGCGCTTGGTCCGGCGCGCGAGTTCATCCTCGGCGCGGCGCTCGCGGCGCTCGCCAAGCACCAAGGCAGTATCGGCCCGGCGATCTGCCGTATCTGCTCGACGCTCAGCCAGCTTCTGCGCCTTCTCGCGCTCAGTCTCGCCATAGCTGTTCTGCAACGATCCCATGGCACCTTGGGCAAAGGCTGCCATTCCGGGCGCGCGAGGATCAGCCTTACCGGCACCCGTTGCCACGGATCGGATGAACCGCTGCACGTCTGCCGCAGTAATGCCTTCCGGCTCTTGCGTCGGAGGTGCCATGCCCGTCTGGGGCATGCGAGCACTTGACGGCATAACCGACCGAGGCGGCTGCTGATCGGCGGCGAACAGCCTCTTGATTTCGTCGGTGACGGGAGCCCGCGTATCGAACTTAGGGTTCGGGATATCCGGTATGATCGCTGGGCGTTCCGGCGTGGTCGCCTGCACATAGACGCCGTCCGGCTTCTGATCGGGCGGCTGCGTCAGGGCGCCAGCCGGCGAAAACGAGCGCCCGACCGGATCGCCACCAAGCGACATGCGCTGCGTCGGTTGTTCTCCCGTCGCCGCGGGAAGCAAGGCTTGCAGAAGCGATGACAGAAAGTCGTCGGCCATGACGTCTCCTCACAAGCCCATGAGAGCGGTTGCGATCGCTGTCGAAACCGGCTTGGATCCAGCAACGGCGCCAACGACTGAGCCAGCCGTTCCAAGCAGCGAGTTGTCAGGCTGGGTTGCCGTCTCGTCCGTCGTCTTGACCTGCGAGTAGGGCAGCTTGGCCAGGACGTTCGCCAGGATCTGCAACTGCTGAGGATCGTGCTGATACTTCCGGATGAACTCTTGGTAGATGGCGTCGGCCTCGGCTTGGCCGGTCTGCTGCTGCGTGGCGCCGGCTCCGAGCAATGCCTGGATCTGCTGGAGCATCTGCGCCTGCTCGGCGTTGCCGCCTTCGAGCTTGCGCTTCAGGGCCGCCTCATCGAACTGAGCATTGACCTTGTCGACTTCGCCGAAGCGATTGAGATCAGTGGCGCGCGTGCCCATAGACTTGTCGAAGGCGTTCATCATGAAGTTCGACGCCGTGTCGCCGATCGCCTGCGACGTGTTCTTGTCGAGTGTGGACTCCACGATGCCGTGACGGGCATCACCAAACGCCCGCGCCGACGTAGCGCCCGCGTTGATCTGCTTGCGGCGCGCGTCAGCCTGCTCTTGGATCCTGGCAAGGGCCGGCGTCAATGCGTTCTCGACGTATGGGTTGAGATAGTCCTTGATGGCGCCGAGCCGACCGCCCTCGTCGACCACGCGCTCGGTGCCGATCTCAGGCGCAGGCGCCTCGCCATATTGCTTGGCGGCTGCTTGCGGGCGGCCACCGCTGATGAAGTCCCGCAACAGTTGGAAGGCATTCGTCTGATCCGGCGTGAGATCCGCCACGCGATCACCCGTGAACGCCTCGAAAGGCTTCTCAGCCTGCGCCGCGGACTTCTCCGTCAAGGTCTTGCTGGCATCTTCCAGCCACGTCGGGATTGGCGACGTCTGGACTGTGTTCTTCTTGGTCTCGGATTCTTTGCACATCAGCGGTTCACCTGAGTTTCAGGGTGTAGCCAACAGGGACGAACCCAGCGACCTGGGATTCGAGCGACATGACCGTTGCCTTGGGGCGCCGATCCGGATTGTTGAGAGTGACGAACGCGATCTGACTGCGCTTCTGCGCTTCATCTCGAGCGGCCCGCATCAGCTTCACGCCGACAAGGCCCTTGCGATATTCCGGCTTCACGTAGATCCAAGCGTCTTGCAGGAACGTCGACTTGGAGTACCAGAACGGCAACTCTGTCAGCGCCAGCGTGCCGACAGCTTGGCCATCGATCCTGGCAACGAACGTCATGCCTTCCTTCAGAACCGCATAGGCATTGCGTGCGGCTGTCTCCGTGTCGAGAACCGCATAGCCGCCCGCCTTGTGCAGTTCCAGCAGCAGCTCGAAGACCTCGGAGAATGCCACCTCATCGGTGCCCGCCCGCTCGATCACAATCTCCGTCATGGCAGGACATACCCCCAGTTGCGTCCAATCAGGGGCGTGTATGTGATGACGATGATCCCTTGCGCGCCAGAAGCGCCGGCCGTGCTGGGAGAGCCGAGGCTGCCGCCAGCGCCGCCGCCGCCGTACCCGCCGCCTGCCCCTGCGGCACCAGCCGAACCGCCCGTGCCACCGCCGCCCGCTCCACCGCCACCGCCTGGACCGGCCACCGCGCTGTCGCTCGTCTGCGTCCAGATTGACTCCATGCCGCCAGCGCCACCTGCGGCTCGCGTACCACCACCGCCGCCGCCGCCGCCGCTTGTGCCCGCCGAGCCTGCAACATCAACGCCGCTTCCGCCTGCGCCGCCACCAGACCCGCCACGGCCGTTGCCGCCAGCCGCACCAGCGTTGCCGCCAGGACCGTTGGAACCAGCCGATCCGCCATTCGATCCGCCGCCACCGGCCGCGCCAAGGCTTGCGCCTGTCTTTCCGCCGCCTGCTGCGCCATTGCCATTTGGTCCAGCCGACCCGCCGCCGCCCGCACCGCCAGCCGTGCTGGTGATGCTGCCGCCATCCCCTCCGCTATATTTGGTCGAGCCGACGCCTGACGCAGCCGCACCGCCAGCGCCAGGGGTTGACGTCGTTCCAGCCGAACCGCCTTTCGCGCCAACGCTGGAAGCCGCAAGACTGGCCCCGTTGAAATACGTGTCGCCGCCATTGGTATCCGCAGCGCCCGCTGCACCGATCGCGTAGGTGATCGAGGCCCCAGGAGTGAGTGAAAGGTTCGTGATCTCGGAGTAGCCGCCGCCGCCACCGCCCGTACCAGACCCAACGGTTCCCGAAGCCGTATCGCCGCCGCCGCCGCCGCCAATGCACCGGATCGTGTTGTCGCTGGGGTTAAAGTCGACGGGAACCGGCCAGGATGTCCCGGACGTGAGGAAGATCGTGACTGGCGCAACCATCAGGTCTTCACCACGGTCAGAACAATGGTGAGACGTGTGATCGTCGAGACGCTATCGACGTTGAAGCCGAGGATGTCGCCGGCCGCAACCGACGTCGTCCAGCCCGTAAGCGTCGTATCCTGCGACTTCGTCGTTGCAGAGATCGTGATCGGGGCCGATGCCGTGATGCTGTCTGCATCGACGGGGGGATAGTTGGCGTAGGTGTCTTTCCACACGTCGACGACGATGCTGCCCGACTGGTCCGCGAACGACCGAGCCGCCGTGATCGTGCACGCGAACGGGACCGCGATATAGCCCTTCTGCCCCGTTGTGATTGCTGCGCCACCGCCATCAATTGTCCAGATGATTGCGGACGTGCGCTGGTTCGTCGTCATCTGCACGTTTGGCGATGACAATTCGAGTCCGTTTGTCGGGACTAATTCTAGGTTGGTGCGGGCACCGGAGGCCGTGCTCGAACCCGTGCCGCCGTCGGTAACAGCCACATCTGTCCCGCCCGGAGCGTAGAAATCCGTGTTGGCTTCGAGGTTGACGCCGGCCTTGAATGTCGCCTCTGAGGCGTAGGTCAGGAGCGCCCGCCCGAATGTCGTCGTCGTCAGTGCTGCAATCGCCGTTAGATCGGAGTCCAATGGCTGATAGGACGAGGCCATCTCGTCGGCAACGTCCGTCGGCTTGTCGACTTGGCTCGCGTTGCAGAGCGCCGTGATCTTGTCGATAATCCAGCGCAGCTTGCCGGCGTCGTCCATCGGAGGCGCTGGCGTCAGGGGAACGGGCCTCATCGACGGGTGCCCCCTTGGCCAATCTCAAGGTTGACGATGCCAAGCCGGTAATCACCGCCGATCTCGTTCGAGCGCACCGTCATCCCGAAGTGGCGCCCGCACACACGGCAGTCTCCGATCTCGTCGCCCTCGCCCATGGTGACAGTCTGCTCGTCGAAGTTATCTTCGGAGTTCGGCCGCTCCTTGGTATAGATCTCGTAGTCCAGATCGCCCGTTTGGCGCTGGCAATCCGGGACGATGCCCATCACGTCGACGTTGTTCTTGCCGTTGGTCAGGGCGTAGAGACCGAACTCAATGTAGGATTCCAAGGCCGCGCCATCGGCGTCGAGCCCGACATGGTCGAGATAGATCACGCCGTCAGCGTCGACGCTGAGGCTTGAGGAATCGCCAGGGCGATAGAGCGCGCTGGTCGTTCTATCACGGGTGCCGGTCGTCCAGACCCAGTCACCGATCGACACATCGACGTAGCTGTCGGGCTCGGTGCTCACGCCCGAGCAATAATGCCAGCGCAACTGGCTGTTCTTCTGATCGTACTCGGCCCAGGTCTTCGCGATCTGCGAGACGTTCATGCGACCGAAGACGTAATCCTTGATGTCATCTTGGTTCGGGATCGGCGTGACGCCCGAGGCGTACATGAAGAACTGCTCGCCCGAGATCCAGAACGCGGCTCCCGAGACCTTGGCGAACCCAAGCGGAGCGGCAAGTCCGCAATTTGTGCCCACAAGGCGGCTGTCGTAGACGAAGTCAGAGCCCGTGTACTGGAACAGGTAGCAACTGCTGTCGCTCCAGACGAGATTGATGCCGTCGGACAAGGACGTGCCGTTCATCAGCTTCGAGCCGGACTGCAAGGTGCGCGTGTTTGCCGTGTTCGCCGCGCTTGGCGTCCAATCTGTGATGTCGTCCTGATCCGGCCACGCGACGGTCATCGGCGTTGTGGTGCCCAGTGCAAACACAAAACGCTCGCCCGTGACGAACATGGCGCGAATGGACGACGGCGCGTTCGTAACGAGCTCGGCCCGATCGTCCGTGGCTTCTTCCCAGAGGTAGAGACTGCCAAGAGACGGGCTGGCCAGGAGATCGTTGCCGTACTCATGCAGCGACCAGAATCGAATTTCCGTGGCGATGCCTTCCGTCCGCGCCGTGCTCCACGTTCCTTCACCCCAGCCGCCAGCGCCCCAGCCGAGACCGACCGTGCCGCCGACGCTGCCCGTGTTCGCCTGATAGGCGGCAACCACGCTGGCGCCACCGCCCGTCGTCGTGGACGTGGCGGCCGAAGAATGGACGATCTTGTACGTGTTGTTGTCGACGATCTCGGTGATCTGGTACTCGCCGGAGATCGTGATCCCGCCAGCAGCAGAGGCCCCGGTGAATGTCACGTAGTCGTTAAGATCGGCGCCGTGAGAGGTGTCCGTGACCGTGACCGTCGTTGACAGATTGGTCATCGAGAACGGGTCAGTATTGATGGTCGACGAGGCTCGGATCGGCGTGATGTCGCCAAGCGTGTCATCGCCCGTGATGACGTGTAGTTTGAGGTGCGTTCCAATGGCGACGTTCGTATTGCCGTACTGGTTGACCCAAGCCACCGCGCCGCGGGCAATCCCCGTGACTGCATCGTCGATGAATTGCTCCCAGCCCGCCCATTTCTCAGGCTTGCCCTTGACGAAGCGAACCTTGTCCCCGCCGACAAAACGTCCCTTGGCTGCATTCGGGCTGTCGGTCTTGACGAAGCCAGGCGGGATTTCGAGGGGGAGCGGCGTCGTGTCTGCCATCAGACGCCCGCGAAAATGATCTTGTTGAGGATGATCGTCGGAGGAAGGTTGTTGTGGGCTCCATCACTACCGGACGACGCCGTCGTGAATGTGTGAGTGTGGGCGCCGCCGCTTTCCGTATTCCGGGCCGTGTCCTGATAGATTGAGCTGACCCCCGGATTGATCGTGGCCCCGCTTGTGCTCGGCGTGTCGAAATAGACAGTTCCGTTGTTCATGCCGTGCGTGTGATCGCCATCGCTTGACGTCGTGCCCGTGTGCGTGTGCGCTGGCATCTGCGCCGTCGTCAGCGTGTGCGTCTCAGCGCCGCCAGTATCGCCGAGCGTATCGCCATCGAGACCGCCCGTCTGATCGGTCAGTCGATTGGCGCTCGACCCACCCATGTCATCCTTGCCGGCGACAACGCGGCCTCGGAGATCAGGAAGCGTGAACGTGGTCGATCCGTCGCCGACCCCATAGGTGACGCCAATGGCCGTGAACAGAGCCGCATATGTGGTGCGCGAGATGTTCTGGCCGTAGGCGAACAGCCAAAAGGACGGCGCAGTAGATCCAGCGTAATCGATCACAGCGCCGATCGGCAGTGCCTGCGGAGGCGCTGCCGCGCGCTGGAAGCTGTAAATGCGGACGTTGCTCGACGAGTCCGCGACAATCACGAAGGTATCGCCCGCCGCACACTGGATGTCCTGCCCGCCCGGACAAATCAGTGTCGTGGCGTGATGCGTGATCTTGAAGGCGCCGGTTGCCCGCACGAAGCGCTTGCGGTTGGTGCCGGTGCCGAACGACGTCACTGTCGTTGTTCCGGACACTGCAACGAACTCGGAGGCCGCGCCGAGAACATCTGCCGTTGTTGCGCTGACGACGGTGACTTCAGCGGTCGCCGCGGCAGACTCAACGGCGTAGTCGATGTCCGTGCCATTGAAGAAGACGATCGTTGTGCCGCCCTGATCGATCGTGACGCCAGTCTGGCCGGTCTTCTTGCAAGTGACGGTGTAGCTGCCCGTGGTGTTGTTCTGGACCACCCAAGATCCACCGCGACCGGAGAACACCACCGTCACGTGCGAGACCAGAGTCCCCGTCAGAACGATCGCGTTCACGATCTCCTGCGCATCTGTTAGCGTCGTGGTGCCGCCCGTTGTCGAGATCGACGTCACATCGCCGAACTTGTCGTCGATCTCCTCGAAATTGGCATCGGCAATGGTGCCCCACGTATTGTTGTTCGCACCTTCCGTCTGGTTCGTGAGAAGGATGTTCGGCGTCTGGGTATCTGCCATCTGGCGTCCTCACGAATAAAGAACGTGCTGTTGACGCCGATACAGATCGTTGGTCGCGTTGGCTTCCGCGATCTTCATCTCGAGCATCTGCATGTACGTGTTGGCGTTGCCCATGTCCTTCATGTGCTCATAGGCGAGCGACAGGCAGGCGACGCGCAGCAGGCTCGGATAGCGGACGGTCAGGAAGTTGGTCTCGTTGGAACCAGACAAGGCCGTCGGGCGCTTGTAGTACATCAGCTTGCCAGAGAACGCCGTCGAGCAGGACACATCGACGTAGGCTGTCTCGCCGAGGATCGACCAGCGCGTCGGCGTTCCTTCCGACAAAGCACCTTCCGAATCCCGATAGGCTTCGAGTGAGCCCTCATTCACAAACAGGATCGGATCGCCCCAGCCATAAGGACGCCACTCGATCGGATCGAGGAAGTCGGACGGCAGCGAGGCGGTATTTGCATCCGCATCGACGGTGAGCGTTGCCACCGTCTGCATCTCCCGCACGCGCAGCCGCTCGTAGATCTTGGCTTCAGACTCGATCAGGATATTGGTTGTCGGGAGATCAGAGCGGTTGACCCAGTTCGCAATTGAGCCCGCCGTCGTCTTGGCTGCCGTCAATGTCGTCCAATTGTAGGCCATCGAGTCCTAGCCTCCTGGCTCACACGTCCTTGCGGGCCTGAGCCGCGACGATGACGCGCTGCTCGATCAGGAAGTCGACCGCTTCGCGCCGCTCGGTGAACTGCGCGCCGTAGCCCTTCTTGATGGCCTTGCGGACCTCGTTGAACAGATACTCGCGCTGACCGCGGCCCCAGGCAGCGAGATCCACGCCATCGACCACGCCATTGGTTGGCGGAGGCGGGGCAGGGATTGCCTCGGGTGCCGGTGCCTTGGCATTGGCTGCCGCACGCGCCGCTGCCCGCTTCTGTCGTGGTGATGTGTCGACCGGGGCCTCGGCAACCACTGGCGCGACGACCGGCTCGACGGGAGCGGGTGCCGCCTCCTTCTTGGCCGGAACCTTCTCCGCCTTGGCATCCTCCGGCCGACACGGGGCGCCGTGAGCATCGAACAGGATTCCATCCTGCTCGTAGTGTGCCGCCATTTCGCAGCCGTCGATATCGAGCGGCGGCGAGACTTTGCCGAAGGGCCGCATATGATCCAGCATTCGCATTCGGTAGTTCTCCCAATTCCCTCAGAAAGCAGAATGGGCGACCCTCCTTTCGGAGAGCCGCCCACGGTCGCATGGTAGGCGACAGACAGCGTGGCCACGGCGTCTGTCGTTACTTCCCCTTGCCCTTGGCGTAAGCGCCAGCCGAGAGGCTGTGGCTCAGGTCAGTCGGACCACCCTTCATGGGACGGCCCATCAGGGCTTCGTCACCGCTGGCCTTGTGGCTCGACTTGTCCGGCCCAGTTTCGATACGGAGCTTCTGCCCCATCTGAGCCTTCTCTTCCTTCCGCATTTTGACCGTTCCTTCTGCTGTTTACGCGGCACTAATCCAGATGAAAGCTCAGTCGTCGTAGTCGATGCGAATCGCGCGCATGTCGCGCTCGAAGGCTTCGACTCGATCCGCCTTGTCGAGTGGCATGCAGTCGTCCGTCATGGTCGTCCGGGGACGGCGATAATGACGGTGGAACCCCGCCGCATCGCCGTCCTGGACCGGATCGAGATGCCGTTCGCTTCTCGGGTTGAGAGGCGTGAGGCGCACTTTCCGGTTCAGGTCATCCATTGGCTCAGTCCTGCCAATCGATGATCATGAAGAACGTGCCCATGCCGGCAGCCGCGTCGTCGGTCAGCGTGAGCTGAACCAGCGTGTCGGCCGGAATGTCGAG
>JACCDT010600964.1_pt1 | contig 10669 bp, 10 predicted proteins | sample 7446291 | NCBI WGS metagenome assembly JACCDT01 (sample SAMN15323446, study PRJNA562643) | freshwater metagenome | isolation source: river surface water | place: USA:Blue River Watershed | collected 2017-08-17 | reverse complement strand
ATCGACGGATTCACCGCCAGCGTACCAATGTGCCCCATCAGCAGCGTGTTGCCATCGGGCGCGGCCTTGGCCACCTCGGTGGCGCCCACAGACCCACCTGCACCCGGCCGGTTTTCCACAATCACGTTGACCCCCATCTGGCTGGCCAGCCGGACGGCGATTGCACGCCCCAGGATGTCGGTGGAGCCACCGGGCGGAAACGGCACCACCATGCGCACCGTTCGGTTGCTTTGGGCCCTCACAGCGGGCGCGGCCACGAAAGCGGCCGCGCCCAAAGAAAACTGGCGACGGTTGAGGTTTGCAAGTGGGTAGTTCATGGGCGACTCGGAACAGTTAAAAAGTCAGTCCAAAGTATCGAGCCAGCCGGCTGACCTCAGGTTGAAAACCGAGGTGCAAGCCTTGTATTTTTCTTATATACGGTTTTCTGGGGCGGCGCCAGACAACCCCTTCAAGGCGTGCACCAGACGCTCCCCGCCCAGAGGAAGGCGTCCCTGGCGGCGCACGGTGTAGCCGATCTGACGCACCGCGCTTCGGGTATCGACTGGCAGCACCAGCAGTTCACCGCCGTCCAGTTCCTGTGCGATTTGCAATGGCGAAAGGAGGGCCAGATGCTGGCCGAGAGCCAGCAGCGCCCTCAGCAGGGATGGACTGTTGGCCTCAACCACCGGGCGCGGCGGCGACAGGCCTGCATCGGCAAACAGCTGGTCAAAACCCACCCGCGCCGGGGTGTGCGGCAACGGGGCGATCCAGGCCCAGCTCAGCAACGGCTGCAGGGTCAAAGGCTCAGTGTGGTCAACCAATGGATGGCTGCGCCCAGCCACCACCACCAACGGCTCTGCAAACAACACCGTCTCGACCACCTCGGGCACGGCACGCGCACCGCGCAAAGGCCCGATCAGGAGGTCGACGTCCCCACAACGCAGCCGCTCCAGCAGGGCGTCATAAGTGCCATCGACCACCGTCATGCGCAAGGCTGGGTCGGTCGCCCACACCTGCGCCATGGCTTGCGGTAACAAACTGGTACTGGCCATGGGCAGCACACCCACGACCACGCCACGCTCGCCCCGCCCGAGCAGATGGGCCAGTTCATCTTCAACCAGACGCAACTCGTTCAACACCAACTTGGCCATGTACAACCAGCGATCGCCCTGTTCGGTCAACCGCCAGCCACTGGCGGCACGGCGCAACAGGGGCTCTTCACACAGAGCCTCCAGGGCGCGCAACTGCTGGTGAACGGCAGGCTGGGACACGCCCAAACGCAGCGCGGCCTGGGTTTCGCTGCCGGCATCGGCGGTGGCGGCCAGGCTGGCCAGCATGGTCTCTGTCAGGCGGCGGATCACGCGTTCTGCGTGACGCTGCGCCTCGGCCGTGCGCGCCGGGACCGAGCGGAGGCGGAGCACCTGGGTGCGCAACAAAGGCTGCAGTCGATCGTGGCATCTGGCCAGCGCCATGGCAGCCAGCGTCAGCACCATGCCACGCGGTCCGCGCTCGAACAACGGGGTGCCCAGCTTGCCCTCCAGCGCCTGGGTGGCACGCGACAAAGTGGACACCGACAGGTGCAGCATGTCGGCCGCTGCACCCAGGCTGCCGTGGTCACGCACCGCCGCGACGAGGCGCAAGGCGCGCAACGTCAGCGGCGAACGCGCGACGCGGGAGGCGGCCATGGCTTCAGGCCAGCCGACCCGCCCTGAAGTCGCTGATGGCCTGGTAAATTTCCTGCTCGGTGTTCATCACGAACGGACCGTACTGGGCAATCGGCTCGTTCAGCGGGCGCCCTGCGATCAGCAACGCTTTCGCGTCTGTGTCGGCCTCGATCAGCACCCCGTCTGAATCCGCGTCGTTCGCCAGCAAGGCCATGCGCTGGACCGCGACCGGCTGACCGCCAACGCGCACTGCGCCACGGTACACGTAGACAAAGGCGTTGTGCCCGGCCGCTAGCGCCTGCTCAAAGCGGGCACCCGCCGGCAGGTGCAGATCCAGGTACAGCGGCTGGGTGCCGTCGCGCGTCACGGCCCCAGTCACACCGTGGCTGGTACCGGCGATCACCGTCACGGCCACGCCTTCACCGGTCTGGAAGCGCGGCAGGTCTTGCGCCTGAAAATCGCGGTACCAGGGCGGGCACAGCTTGTCGCGGCCTGGCAGGTTCAGCCAGAGCTGGAAGCCCTCCATCACACCGGCTTCTTGCTGTGGAATTTCGGAGTGGATCACGCCCCGCCCTGCCGTCATCCACTGCACACCACCGTTTTCCAGCAAGCCTTCGTGGCCAGCGCTGTCTCGGTGCAACATGCGCCCGGCGATCATGTACGTCACCGTCTCGAAGCCGCGGTGCGGGTGGTCCGGAAAGCCGGCGATGTAATCGTCCGGGTTGTCGCTGCCAAAGGCGTCCAGCATCAGGAACGGGTCCAGCCGGCGCTGCAGGTCCTGGGTCAGCACGCGGGTCAGCTTCACGCCGGCACCGTCCGACGTGGGGCGCCCGGCGATCAACTGCTCCACGCGGCGCGGGTGCGCCACGGCTTCAGGGGTGATGGCGGTGTTCATGGCTCACATCATGCCAGCGCAGCGACCAGATCGGCCTCGGCCTGGGCAAAACCCTTGGCGGCGGCCTCAGGCCCCATGTTCAGGCCTTCGGCGTAGATGAACCGCACATCCTTCAGGCCCAGGAAGCCGAGCACGGCTTTCAGATAGGGCACCTGACTGTCATTGGCGGTGCCCCGGTAGAGGCCCCCGCGAGCCAGCGCGACGTACACGGTCTTGCCCTGGATCAGGCCTTCGGGGCCGTTTTGGGTGTACCGGAAGGTCACGCCAGCGCGGGCAATGGCGTCGATCCAGGCCTTGAGCTGCACCGGCACGCCGAAGTTGTACATCGGCACACCCAGCACGATGACATCGTGCGCCTGCACCTCCGCGATCAGCGCATCGTATTCGGACACCACGGCGGCTTGCTCGGCAGTGCGCTGCTCGGCGGCGGTGAACAAGGCGCCCAGGGCGACCTCGTCCAGAATGGTCACCGGGGTGGCGGCCAGGTCGCGCAGTGTCACGTTCGCGCCCGGGTTGGCGGCGACCAGACGCTCGACCACGGTGTTGGCGAGCTTGGTGGAGTTGGCGCCTTCGCGGCGGGCGCTGGCGTTGATTTGCAGAACTTTCATGGGTCACTCCTGAAGTGGGGTTTTGAAACGGGAAACAACCGTCTGTACCTGCACTTTAAATTGAACCAATTCACCTAGGAATCCCTTGAAACGGATAACATTAATCCACTAATGGAACAATCCACCCACACCTGCGCCATCGACCCGAACGACCTGCTGGTGTTTGCCCGCGTGGCCGAGCTGGGCAGCTTCAGCCTGGCCGCCCAGCGACTGGGCGTGCCCAAATCCACCGTATCGCGCAGATTGAGCCAGCTGGAACAACGCCTGGGCGAGCGCTTGCTGCTGCGCACCACCCGGCGTCAGGCTTTGACGGAATTCGGGCTGCAGCTGCTGGACCACGCGCGTCAGGTGGCCGACGAAGTGGACGCCGTGGCGGCACTGGCCGAACACCGCCAGGCCCTGCCCAGTGGCCGGCTGCGGGTGTCCATGCCCAGCGACTTTGCCAACCTGCTGCTGGCCGATGCGCTGGCGGCATTCAGCGCGATGCACCCGGCCATCACACTGGAGCTGGACCTGTCACCGCGCCGGGTGGACTTGCTGGCCGAGAACTTCGACCTCGCGGTGCGCATGGGCGATTTACCCGACGATGCCTCTCTGTCGGCCAGGCTGCTGGCGCACTTCGACTACGGCCTGTTTGCCAGCCCCGACTACCTGGCCGCGCGCGGCGACCCCACCTCCCCCGACGAGCTGCACCAGCACGACGCGGTTCTGCTGCCCGGGCGCCAGGGCCAGCCACAGAGGTGGCAGTTGTCCCAAGGCGGTGAACACTGGCAGGGCACACCACCGGGCCGGGTGCGCGCCAATTCGCCGGAACTCCTCATCCGTCTGGCAGCGGCAGGCGCTGGCATTGCGGCCGTGCCCAACTACTTTGCCGAACCCCTGTTGCACAGCGGCCGGTTGCGGAGGGTGTTGCCGGGCTGGACGCTGCCCAGCCACCAGGCCTGGGCCGTCTTCCCGGAACGGCGGCTGATGCCTGCCAAAACCCGCGCTTTCATCGACATGCTGGCCCACACGCTGAAGCCGAGCTGGTTAAAATGATTGCGTCGGTCAGCCGATGTAACCACCGAGACAGGATTGCGAGGTCAGACGTCGTGCATTACACAGAAACAAGAGACAAAAGCGCTGAATTGCTGCGTACCGTGATCGCCCACATGGGTCAGCACGATGCCGCCTTCACACCGGTCAGTTACAGCGTCTGGTACGAGTACGCAGCGGGCATCAATGCACGACTGAATGAAGCGCTGGACCACCTGCGGAAAACCGAGCCTCGCCTCAGCAACGACTCCATCGAGCGGCTCTACCGCGAGCACATCGCCGGTATCGACGACAAGACCATGGACCGCATCAGCCGGGACTTCCAGCAGGTGATGAGCACCGTGGCTGAAAGCGTGCAGCGCACGGGGGACCGGGCCGGCGCCTTTGGCGAAGAATTGAATGACCTCAACACCGCCCTGCAAAGCACGGACGACCCCGTTGCGCTCCAGGGGCACCTGCAACTGGCGCTGCAACGCAGCCAGGAAATGCAGAACTCTGCCAGCGCCCTCAAAGCCCAGGTGGACGCCAGCCGGCAAGAGATCCAGCGCCTGCGGGCCGACCTGAACCGCGCCCGGGAGGAGGTCTTTGTGGACAGCCTCACCAAAGTGCTCAACCGCAAGGGTCTGGATTACCGGCTGGAGCAGTTGCTGCAGCGCCCACTGGCCGCGCAAGACACCCATGGTCTGGTGATGGTGGACATCGACCACTTCAAACGCATCAACGACCAGCACGGCCACCTGGTGGGTGACCAGGTGCTGGCGGGCATGGGCGAGTTACTGCGCAAAGTGGTGAACGACCCGGCGCACCTGGTGGCGCGCTACGGTGGCGAGGAGTTTGCGATTGTGCTGCCCAACGCTTCACTGGACACCGCCGCCGAGGTGGCGGAACGGGTGCGTGCCACGGCCAAAGCCATGAAATTGCGCAAACGCAACACGCAAGATGTCGTGCTGAGCATCACCGTGTCCGCGGGCGCAGCGGCGCTGCAACATGGCGAAAGTGCGAACGACTGGATTGCCCGCGCGGACGCAGCGCTGTACCAGTCAAAGCAGAACGGGCGCGATCAGGTGTCGCTGGCCGCCTGAGGCTTGTTGCGGCGCATCCGGCGCCCCGCCGTGCGGGCAGGCTGAGCCACCGGCATCGGCCGCAAGGTGGCGGTGCCGTTGTGAATGACCCCACCGCCCAGGCACACATCGCCGTCATACAACACGGCACTCTGGCCAGGGGTGACCGCCCATTGGGCCTCGGCAAAATCAAGCAGCACACCGCCGTCGCCTGCCGGCATCAATTGGCACGCTGCGTCGGCCTGCCGGTAGCGGGTCTTGGCAGCATAGGCGCCCGGCGGGGGTGGCTCGCCCGCCACCCAGCTCAGATCCTGCGCAGTCAGCTGCGGTGACAGCAGCCAAGGGTGGTCGTGCCCCTGAACCACCCACAAGGTATTGGTCGCCACGTCCTTGCGGGCCACGAACCACGGCGAATGCGCCCCCCCGCCCTTGGCCGCACCCTGGTCCTTCACACCGCCGATGCCCAGACCCTGACGCTGGCCCAGGGTGTAGAAACTCAGGCCCACGTGCTGACCGACTTCTCGCCCCCGGTCGTCGCGGATGGGCCCTGGCACCTTCTGGATGTAACGGTTCAGGAAGTCCCGGAACGGGCGCTCGCCGATGAAGCAGATACCGGTCGAGTCTTTCTTCTTGGCATTGGGCAGACCGATGTCGGCCGCAATGCGGCGCACCTCGGTCTTGGGCAGTTCGCCCACCGGAAACATCGTCTTGCTCAACTGCGCCTGGTTCAACCGGTGCAGAAAGTAGCTCTGGTCCTTGAGCGGATCGAGCCCTTTGAGCAGTTCGTGCTTGCCACTGGCGCTGTTCAGGCGCACCCGCGCGTCGTGCCCGGTGGCGATTTTTTCAGCGCCCAGGGCAAACGCATGGTCGAGGAACGCCTTGAACTTGATTTCGGCATTGCACAAAATGTCCGGATTGGGGGTGCGTCCGGCCTGGTACTCGCGCAGAAATTCGGCGAACACGCGGTCTTTGTAGTTAGCGGCGAAATTGACGTGCTCGATGTCAATTCCAATCACATCGGCCACGCTGGCTGCGTCCAGCCAGTCCTGCCGGCTGGAACAGAACTCGCTGTCGTCGTCATCTTCCCAGTTCTTCATGAAGATGCCAATGACCTCGTGCCCCTGCTGCTTGAGCAGGTAAGCGCTGACAGCGGAATCCACGCCGCCAGAGAGGCCGACGACAACACGTTGCTTGGTAGACATCCCCGAATTATCCCAGCGTTGCCACGATGTCGAGTGCCTCCGGCGCCATGGTTCGCACCGCGTCGACAGCAATGTCGAGCGAGCGCAGTCGCAAGCTCGGGTCGTACACATCGCTCACCAGCACCAGTTCGTCGGCCTGTGTGAGCGAGTGCAGGCGCTGCAAACCCGCGCGCACCGTGTCGGGCCCACCAATGACCGCAGCCGCCAGAAAATCACCAATGGCAGCACGCGCCTGGCCGTCCACCTTCTGCCAGAAGTCATGCACGGGCGGCTGCATACGGCGCCGGTCCCCAGTGAGGATCCCCAGCACGCGCTGATAGGTGCTGCTGGCCAGGAATTCGGCTTCCTCATCGGTGGGCGCGGCGATCAGCGGCACCCCGATGGCGACGTAGGGCTGAGCCAAAGTGGCCGAAGGGCGGAAACGGCTGCGGTACAGGTCCAGCGCCTGCAACAGCAAACGTGGCGCGAAATGGGAGGCAAAAGCGAACGGCAAGCCGCGATCTGCCGCCAACTGCGCCGAAAACAGGCTAGACCCCAGCAGCCAGATCGGCACCTGGGTACCGGCACCAGGCATGGCGATCAGCCGCTGGCCCGGTTGCGGGTCGGCCAGCAGGCGCTGGAGTTCGGCCACATCGCGCGGGAAGTCGTCCTCGGTCTCCACCCGATCGCGGCGCAAGGCGCGCATGGTCAAGCCGTCGGTGCCAGGGGCGCGGCCCAGGCCCAGGTCGATGCGGCCGGGGTACAGCTCGGCCAGGGTGCCAAAAGCCTCGGCCACCACCAGCGGCGCATGGTTGGGCAACATGACGCCACCCGATCCGACGCGGATGCGCTGCGTGCCACCCGCGATGTGCCCCACCAGTACCGCCGTGGCCGAGCTGGCGATGCCGGCCATGTTGTGGTGCTCGGCCAGCCAGTAGCGCTGAAAGCCCAGGCTTTCGGCATGCTGCGCTGTGCGCAGCGCGATCTTCAAGGCGTCGGCCACGGTGCCGCCCTCGCGCACGGCCACCAGGTCCAGCATGGACAGGGCGGGCTTCTTCATCGATGCATTCATGCACGAGATTGTCGGCCGATTCGAATCGCCTTGCAGCACAATGGCCGAACCCGCACCCTCAAGCGCCGCCAAGCTTTTGGTTGCCTACGGTCACGATCGCAAACTCATCCAACCGCATTGGCATTCAATGCGCAACAAAATTCACCATCATGCCGCGCCTGCACTTTGACCTGCCCAGCCACTTCAGGTTTGCCACCGAAGTCCAGATCTACATCAGTCACGTGAATTACGGCGGACATCTGGACAACGCGCAGCTGCTGACCCTGGTGTCAGAGGCCCGAATGCGGTTCTTCAAAGCCCTGGGCTACCACGAGGGCGACGTGGAGGGTTTCGGCATTGTGGTGGGCGACTTGGGCGCGCAATACCGCTCGGAAGGGTTTCACGGCGAGGTGATGCGCGTGGAACTGGAGCCCTGCGACTTCAACAAATACGGCTTCGACCTGATGTTCCGCATGCAAGAGACCAGCACAGGACGCGATGTGGCCTGCGGCAAAGTGGGGATTGTGTTCGTGGATCCGACGGCCAAGAAAGTGGCGCTGGTGCCGCCAGGCTTCGTGGAGCGGCTGGCAACGCGGTGGCCCGAGTCAGCGACCTGAATCAAGCCGGCGGGCGACGCGCATTCAACCAGATTTTCAGGGTAGCCAGCGATTGCACCGCTTGCAGATCGGACTGCGCCATTTTCAGCGCGCGTTGCTGCGTCTCTAACTCGCTGGCCAAATGTTGCTTCAGGGCATCGGCCTTCAACGACACCGAAGCGGGCAGGTCCAACGCCTGCAGCCATCGCTGCTGTTCGGCTTGGCGCTGCCGCTCCAACGCGGCAGCCTGCTGCTTCAACAACAAAGCAAGGCTTTGCAGGCGCTCCTGCGATGCGCGCTCCAGATGCTCCGGCTCGACCCGTTCGGTCTCGAGCTGCAGGCGCAGCAGTGCCAGCAGGTCTTTGCGGTCGTAGGCCGCGTTGGCCTGGCCCATCAATGCGTTTTTACGCAGCCGCTCCTGCGGATCAGGCTCGCGGTCTGGGTGTAGCGCACTGGCCAGCTGCCGGTACAGTTGGCGCAAACGGGTGTCGGCGTCGGCCTGGGCCTGTTCCGTCTGCTGCTGTGCGGTGGGCGCCTTCTTCTGCCGTCGCGTCTCCGCTTTGGCGGCACGGCGAGCCTGTTTGTGGGCCGATTGCTCGCGCCATTGCGCGGCCGCCGCTTGCCAAACCGCCTCCGGATCGGCGCCTTCCGCCTGCAAAATACCCTCATCTCCTGCCATTTTTGCCAAACGCTTGCGCAATACATCGGCTTCAGCCTGTTGCCGCTGGGCCAGCGTTTGAGGGCTGTGACGGTCATGCACGGCCACCATGTCAGGCTCACCGAGCGCATGCAATTGCAACGCACCATCGCACACCGCCTCTCGCAGGCTGCGCAGCTGGGTCGGGCTCAGCCTGGGGCGCTCGTCAACCAAATGGGGGATGAGACTGTCCAGCATCGCCCGCAACAAACCCCGGCGCTGTGTCTGCAGAGGGTGCAAGGCTTGCCAGCGCTCGGTCTGGTGCGCCAGGCACACCCGCGCCATGTCGTCCAGTTGGGCCTGCAGGCGCTCTACACGCTGCAATTCACGGGCAAAGGCCTGGGCGGCCGGGGGCTGCAACCGCGCGGGCTGCGCCTGCGGCCGCAGTGATTGCGCCACGGTCAACCGCGCACTTCGCCTTCGCCCAGCACCACGTACTTCAAGGAAGTCAGCCCCTCCACACCAACGGGCCCACGAGCGTGGAATTTGTCGGTGGAAATGCCTATCTCTGCACCCAAGCCGTACTCGAAACCGTCCGCAAAGCGGGTGCTGGCGTTGACCATGACGCTGCTGGAATCCACCTCGCGCAGGAAGCGCTGGGCATGCACATGGTGGGTGGTGAGAATGGCTTCGGTGTGGTGACTGGAGTAACGGTTGATGTGCTCGATCGCATCGTCCAGACCTTCCACAACCTTCACGCTGATCACCGGAGCCAAGTACTCCTCGGACCAGTCCTGCTCGGTAGCGTCCTGCAACCGGGCTCCCGCCACACTCGCCAATATTGCCTTGGCTGCCGGGCAACAGCGCATTTCGACGCCTTTTTGCGCGTAAATGGCGCCAATCTGCGGCAAAAACTCGTCGGCCACACCGCGTGCCACCAACAGACTCTCGGTGGCGTTGCAAGGGCTGTACTTTTGCGTCTTGGCGTTGTCGGCGACCCTGACCGCCATGGCGATGTCGCACGGATCGTCCACGTAAGTGTGGCAGTTGCCGTCCAGGTGCTTGATGACGGGGACCTTGGCTTCGCGGCTGATGCGCTCGATCAGGCCCTTGCCGCCGCGTGGAATGATGACATCCACATAGGCGGGCATGGCGATGAGCTGCCCCACCGCTTCGCGGTCGGTGGTGGGTACCAATTGCACCGCATCGGCAGGCAGACCCGCCGCCTGCAATGCCTGCCGCACCAGTTGAGCCAGGGCGCGGTTGCTGTCGATGGCTTCAGACCCACCGCGCAGGATGCAGGCATTGCCACTCTTGATGGACAAAGACGCCGCCTCGATGGTGACGTTGGGGCGACTTTCGTAAATCATGCCGAACACGCCAATCGGCACACGCATCTGGCCAACCCGGATACCACTGGGCATCTGCTTGAGGCCGGAAATTTCGCCAATGATGTCGGGCATGGCAGCCAGCTGCTCACAGCCTTCGGCACAGGTTTCGATGACTTTGGGCGTCAGCTTGAGCCGGTCCACCATGGGTTCGGACAGGCCATTGGCACGGGCGCGTTCCAGATCTTTGACGTTTTCAGCTTGCAACACGTCAACATTGGCGCGCAACAGCGCCGCCAGACCTCGCAAAGCAGCCACTTTGGTCGCCGCACCGGCCTTGGCCATCTGCGCCGAAGCGGCTTTGGCCTGCCGGCCCAGGGTGTCCATCAATTCAACAGTGTTCAGGGCATTCATGGCTTCATTTTCTCACCTTCGCCGAAGAAGTTTGCCACTTGCCCCAATTTGCGCGCTTTTTGCTATACTGCCGCCTCCTTCCAAAGGGAGTAGCTGACACGATCCACTTACGGGTTGTGCTGTGGTATCGTCAATACAGCAGCGATGCGCTGGCATCCATCGTTGCTCGGTACCGCAAACCGTTTCACAAACGGGCAGCAAGACTGGCGAGGACAACCTT
>JACCDT010391225.1_pt1 | contig 10671 bp, 14 predicted proteins | sample 7446291 | NCBI WGS metagenome assembly JACCDT01 (sample SAMN15323446, study PRJNA562643) | freshwater metagenome | isolation source: river surface water | place: USA:Blue River Watershed | collected 2017-08-17 | reverse complement strand
TCCGACGACCAGACCGCGACCGACCTCCGCAACAAGTGGAACGGTCTGCCGCAGTACCTCGCCATCGCCACGGCGAGCATCGACCTGAGCGGCGCCGAGTCCTACATCATCCTGACGTTCAAGGACAACGCCGAGCACACCGTGGCCTCTTACACGCCGGCCACCGCCGACGTCGTCAGCATCACGAACACCACCGAGGCCAGCGCTGCGACGGCGATCGCCACGAAGTCCACCTTCCTCACCCCCGCCGCCGACGGCGAACGCGTCGCCGTCAATCTGTTCGAGGGCTGATCGGCCCAGAAGGACCGCACGACCATGTCTGCAATGATTCAGCTCTCCGACGACTTCGAGGCGCGCATCACCGCGGCGGTGCGTACCGCTGGCGGCGTCGCGGCGAAGTACATGACGTTCTCCGGCAACCAACTCGCGCCGCTCGTGACCGATGCGGCGGAGGGCGACGAGATCGCGAAGGACATCCGCTCGCGCGGGCGTCGCTGGAGCGTCGGCGACGACGTCGAGTGGGGCCCCGGCGCGATGCAGGAGTTCCGGGCCATGCGGTCCGGCGAGCTCAAGCGGTCCGACTCGGCGCTCAAGACCAAGATCGACTTGCGGGAGTTCGAGTCCGTCTCCGACTTCCGGTTCGCGCTCAGCGACAGCAGCGGCGACGCGAAGTACGACGCCCGCGACCTGGCCAAGGCGATCACCCCGGCCCGCGTCGACGAGGCGCCGTCGCTGTTCCTCGCGTCCGAGCTGACGCTGCTCATGCCGGAGATCATCCGGGTCGAGCGGCAGATGCCGTACGCGCGGACCATCCTGCCGATGCGCTTCCTCAACGCGCCAGGCGCCCGCTACTACCGCTTCGACGTGTTCGACGACTACGGCGAGGCGCAGTGGACCAGCAACTTCGACGGCACGCCGCCCGTCGGCGGCGAGACCCGGCAAGAGGTCACCCGCCCCCTCCACTACATGTGGATGATGGCGCGCTGGGGTCTGCGCGAGCTGCTCGAGTGGCAGCAGGCGCGCAGCAACGGCCGGACCCTGCCGAACTTCACCACCGAGCGCCCCCGCGGCGCCCGCGAGTCGCTGCTGCGGCTCGAGAACTACTGGCTGTGGTTCGGCGGCCCGACCGGTTCGCTCATCCTCGGTCTGCTGTCGACGGTCAAGGACCTCGGCGTGGTGTCGTCGCATGGCATCCCGATCAGCACGTCGGCGAACTGGGCCAACCTGACCGCCGAGCAGATCGTCGCGCTCGTGACCGCCGCCGTCACGCGCATCACGATCGGCGGTGTCGAGGTCCCGAACACGATCCTGATGCCGATCGGGATGTACAACTTCATCGCCACCACGCAGTGGCCGAACACGCAGATGATGATCCTCGGCGTGCTCATGACGGCGCTCAAGCCGATGGGCATCACCGAGATCGTCGCCGTGCCTGAGATGGGCTACCGGCTCGAGCTGGAGAACAAGCTCAAGACGCTCAAGTACGACGACGCGACCGCCAAGCGCTACGCGGGTGGGATCAACGGCAAGGACGTGATGGTCGTCCTCAGTCGCAACCCGGCCAAGGTCGCCGGCATCGTGAGCCAAGACGTCCGCAGCCTGCCCCCCGAGGTCCGCCCGACGCAGACCTCGGTGATCCAGCTGCTGGCCTCCGGCGGCTGCGAGGTCCGCTACCCGCTGGCGCACGACATCACGGTGTTCGACGCCTTCGTGCCGTAAACGCCCGAGCCGCGGCGTCCCTCCCAACAAGGTGGCGTCGGGCAACCCGCCTCTAGTCTCCGGACTGAGGCGGGTGTTTTTGCGTCCGCGATCCGGTACGCTGCCTGGGTGTGCGTGTCTGTCCAGAGTGTCCGCGACTGCTCCGTCACGGGCGAGTTCGATGACCTCGACGCGGCCAAGATCGACAAGGTCATCGAGCTGATCTGCCCCAAGTACAAGACGGCGCGCCAGAAGAACGTCAGCCACTGGCGGGAGCTCGTTCGCCTCCACGTCGCGCACTACCTGTCCCGGGCCCTGTCCAGCGAGGGGCAGGGCGGCGGCGGGCCGGTCTCCAGCGAGTCATTCGCGCAGGTCGGATCGCGCTCGTACGCGGCGGCGCCGCTGCAGGGCGACGGCTCGAACTGGTGGACGCTGACCTCGTACGGCGAACTCTGGTACCAATACTGGATCGCACTGCCTCCCGGCATGGCGGCGCCCGGACTCTGATATGCCCCACACGTTGACCGTCACGTTCCCCGAACTCGCCGAGATGGGCCATGCCGAGATGCTGCGCAGCATCGTGCTCGACGCGGCACGGGCGTTCGGCGTCACGAAGTCGACCGCGACGATCATCCCCATCTCGCAGGGGCGAGCACCGGCGCCGCTGTCCAGCTCGATCGGCGTGGTCGCCGTCGAGGACAGGGTGACTAGCGACTCGTCTCCCTCGCCCGCGGCTGCGCAGCCGCGGATCAGCGACCTGTTCAAGATGACCATGTCGGTCGACGAGGAGGCTGACGATGGTGGCGAAGACGTCGGCTGACGCTGGTGCGTACTTCGACAAGCTCGCGCGCCGTCTCAACGCGGCGGACGGCGCGGGAGTCGAGTACGGCATCCGCGACGAGCCGCACTACTCGGGCCTGACGACGGCCCAGCTCGCGCGCCGACTTGAGCGCGGCGACCCGGACCGCGGGCTGCCGGCGCGTCCGTTCTTCGAGCAGGCCGAGGAGGACATGAAGACCATCGCGCCGCGCCTGCTCAAGCGCGCGGTGCAACAGATCCAGAAGGGCAAGAGCCCAGAGCGCGCGCTGGACACGCTGGCGGACGCGGCCCGCGAAGCGCTCGTGCGGGCTATCGACAACTTCGACGACCCCGCGAACGCGAAGTCGACGATCAAAAGCAAGGGCCGCGACGATCCGCTGGTGAGCACGGGCGACATGATGCGCGCCGCGGATGCCGTGGTCGTGATGGACGCTGGCGCTGACGCAGACAGAGCAGGAGACCTGTGAAGGACCAACCCGGATTCGCTGACGTCGTCGCAACCCCGCCCGCGCCTGTCGCGGTCACCAACCTGATCACCGAGTACAAACAGGACATCATCGTCTCGGTGAACTTGCCTGGGGAAGTCGAGCGCGCTCTGCTGCGCGAGGCTGGGTTCATGGATCCGAGAGACGCTCCGCCACCGATCGTGCTGACCACGCCCCGCTTTGACGTCGCTGTTCGTGACGTCGCGTCTGAGGTTCCAAACACGAACGAGCTGCGCGAGATCATGGCGCAGATCAAGGCGGAACTCTCGCGCGACCTCACTCCGCAAACCCGCGAGGCATTTCGAGCCGCGATCCGGAGATGACCATGCACTGCTGTCGATGCGATACCAGCGATCTATGGATGGACTTCTGCAACGTGTGCGGGCTGACGCTCTGCCCGATGTGCACCGCTGAGGGGTGCTGCGGTGCGGTACCGATGGGGTCGGGCACGTTCGGGCCGACGCCGAAATGGCCAACCACCTATGCCGATTTTCGCGGACTGCCGCTCAATGCCAAGCCGCTGCAAGCGTTGGCCGCAATCTACGGTCCGCGACCTCTGCCCTCGCTGCGTGGGGGTGAGGGCTGGGAGTCGATGTGTCGCATGTACGACGCAGGGTTGATCGAGTCGCACGAGGAGGCGGCCTGACATGCAGGCGCCGAACATCGGGCTCAAGCTCCTCAAGCGGTTCCGGACGGACATCGCGGAGCCGCTGCGCCTGCGCCGACATCTTGGGTGGGTCCTCAAGGACGGCACCTTCGAAGATCTCGGGTACGAGGAGGACGACCTTCCCGCGCCACACACGTTCGTGCCGGTGCCGCCGAACATGCAGATCGACCCGCTGCCGCTTGGTGACGAGATGCGCGACGCCCGGTGGTTGTGGGCCGCGGTCGACCCGCCCCTGTCCCGCGGCGTGGACGGCGACCCACCGGACAGCCGCGCCCCCGACCAGATCGTCCGTGTCCGGACCGGCGAGGTCTACCGGGTCGCGTCGCACCTCGACGTCGGGTCGCTGCAGAGCGGCGCTGAGGGCGTGCTGCTGCTGCGCCTCAAGACCTGATAGGGTGAGCCCATGCCTGTCTGGTTGATCGCCACAGCGCTCGCCCTCGCCTACCTCGGCCTGCTGTTCATTCTCGCCTTCCGATCGGCTGCGCGGGGTGCCGCGAGGGTGCCGACGTCGAGCGACGTGTCCGAGCGACCCGCATGCGAGCGCGGCGCCATCTTCGGCGACGGTGCGCGGCGAAACCGGACGCTGCTCGCAGAACTCGGGCTAGAGGTGCTCTATGCGGACGGCCGGTTGACCTTCGTACGGCGGGAGAACTGACGTGCCGGGGTACGCGCCAACGCCGATCGTTCAGCAGCAGGTCAACGACTGCCTGTCGCGCTGGGCCGAACGCGCGACCGGATTGCGGGCCGCGATCGCCGAGCAGAACGTGCCGAAGCTCGCGCGGCCGTACGTCTCGATCGAGTGGCAAGAGGAGCCAGGGCCGACGATGGCGGCGGTCAAGCGGACGGAGGCCGGGCTGCCGATCACGGCGACGGTGACGCTGTCCCCTGCGGCGGACGAGTGGGCCGCGGTCGTCGTCAACCTCGCACGGCCGGGGCTACTGCGCGACGGTGTCGAGACGTTGTCGGAGTTCACTGACCGCTACGCCGTCGAGCTCCAGAGCTATCTGTTTGGGCGCGTGCTGGTCGAGCGGGACGGCGTCGCTGACATCGTGCTGATGCCCGTCGCGCTCGGCGATCTGTGGCGCGCCGAGGCTGTCGAGAATGCGTCGGTCGTGCTGGGGGAGACGGCCTCGGCGAAGATCACGGAGCGCGTGTACACGGGGCTCGTCCGCGTGTGGGTCATCGGCGCGGCAAGGACGGCGGTCAAGGCCGGCGATTCGACCGAAGGGCGCGGCGTCATGGAGGTGACGGCCCTACTCGTCGAGTCGCTCGTCGAGCCGTGGTGCCGCGAGATGTTCGACGCGTTCGGCGTGCGGTGCGGGACCCCCGAGCCGCAGCCGGTGACGGCAACCTCGAAGCGTTCGAACGCGGTCCGCGAGACCCGCGCGTATATCGATATCCAGATATCGGTGACGGCGCGATTCGGCGTCGCGCCGAACGTCGCCACGGCCCTACACTTCGGCGTAGGCTTGCAGCAGGATCCGCCCCCGGCCGAGGATGCCGTGGCTGTGGAGGTGCAGGTCGACCTGGAGACCTGACCCCATGGCCAACCCGGACGCGTACGCAGATTTCGTCGAGTTCACAGTCTCCATCGTCGCTGGCTCTCAGGTCGGCGCGAGCCTGTCGAAGGTCTGCCTGATCTCGACGTTCGAGCCGTTCGACGCGTTCCTCGGCCGCTTCAAAGACTACTTCGGCACCGCCAACCAAATCCGGCAGGCGCTGCTGGACGACGGCTTTACGCTGACCTCGGCGGCGTACCGCATGGCCGATGCGTTCCTGCTCAACGTCCAACCGATCGGCGAACTCCGCATCGCCCGGCGCGACGCGGACGACGCCGATCTGGCCGCGTCGCTTGCGGCGATCATCGCGGCGGAGGACGGCGCGGGCGACGACTTCTTTGCGTTCTGCATCGACACCCGCCTCAAGGCCGAGCAGAAGTACGCGTTCGAGTGGGCGCAGTTGCGCGGGAACCACTACTTCATCACGTACACCCGCGACCCGTCCGCGCTGGTCGGTGACGTGGCCGCGCTGCCGTACCTGCTCAAGGCCCTCGGCATCCGGCAGGGCATGCTGATCTGGTACGACCCGGGGCTCGCGACCAAGTACGGACCCGCGGTCCTCACGTCGTCGCCGGGCACGTTCGACGTTCCGAGCGGCGGGACGCTGGTCCTCGCCGTCGACGACGGGGCCGACCAGCTGTTCACCTTCAACTCGGCGCCGGCTGTGCTGCTGTCCGGGACTGACGGGCCGTACGTCCTCAGCGAGGGCGATCAGCTGATCATCCGCGTGAACAGCGGGCCGCTGCTGACGGTGTCGCTCGACGGTGGGCTCGAGGCGGAATATTTCCCCGACGGCTTCGGGGCGGCGTCAGCGGTGCAGGTCGCGGCCTTCCTCAACGACATGGTGCCCGGCATCGTGGCGTCGGCGGTCGGGCTCAAGATCCAGATCGCCACCGAGCAGCGCGGCACCGGTGCACACCTCGAGGTGTTCGACGACAGCGATACGCTCGGCTCGGCGACGGTGCCGACCGCGCTCGACCTGACGTACTCCGAGTTCCAGCAGAACACCGGCACGATCGTCCCGAGCAACGGGGCGCAGGTCGGGTATGTGGTCGATGCGCTCGCCGCCAAGTTCGTGGTCTCGACCGCGTCCGCGTCGGGCACCGCCACGTTGCTCGCCAACGCGTGGAATAACGATCCGGTGTACTTCGCGGTCGCCACAGCGCTCGCGGACGGCGACGACGTCCGGCTGACGTTCAAGGACCACAGCGCGCACACCGTCGCGGCGCACTCGCCCGGCGTCGCCGACATCACGCCGATCGTCCTCGACAACGCGGCGGTCGACGCCGAGGTCGACGGGACCGGGTTCGCGGTCAACGCGTCCGCGGCGACCTCCGCAGAGGTGTCGACGCTGATCAACCTGACCCTGACCGACGCGACCGCGGCGGCGTTCGGCGCCCGCTTCAAGGTCACGACCGCGTCGCAGGGTGAGGCGAACGCCTCGATCGAGGTGTCCGGTGGGTCGCTCGTCGAGGAGTTCGGGCTCGAGCTCGGTGAGGTGCTCGGCGTCGGCACGCAAGAGAACTACCTCGACTGCCAGATCGCGGGCCGGGTCATGGGCTTCGATCTCGACGCGCCGGACGGCTCGGCCGGGTTCGTCAACCAGACCGTGCCGCAGACCCCGGGCAACATCCTCACGAACACGCAGCGCAAGGCCGTCTGGAACCAGAACTGCAACACGTACGAGAAGGTCACCAGCAACCGTCCCGGCGAGCTCCACCCCGGCGTGTGTCCGGCGGGCTTCGATGCGGACGTGCCGGTGTCGGCGTTCTGGTTCCGCGTCCGCGGCACCGAACGCGTCAAGCGGCGTCAGGACGTCGCGGCCGACCGTGCCGAGCGCATCCCGTACGACGAGGAGGGCGTGTCGATCTACGCCGCGATCCTGCGGACGCTCATGCAGGATGGCGCCCGCAACGGTCATATCCAGGGCCCGGACCTGCTGCCGAAGGACCCGCTCGGAATCCGCGTGACGTACTTCAAGACGCCGACGATCGCCGAGCAGACCCCCAGCAACCGGGCGAAGGGAGTCCTCGCCGGCTTCGATACGCTGCAGCTCTCGCGGGGCTCGGCCAAGGCCGTGAAGATCGCCCTGACGATCCAGACCCCGTGAGCACCGAGGAGACAGACACGTCATGGCCGTTCTACCGATCGCAGCATACGACCCGTCTCGGGTGATCCAGAACCTCGGTGACCTCGTGCCGCAGGCCTACGGGCCCGACTCGCGCATCTCGATCACGAAGACGGTCCCGCCGTTTTCCGTCATGCAGGGACAGGACGGGTACATCATCCGTGTGAAGACCCGGGCGTTCCATCACCTCGTGCAGTTCGTGCTGATGAAGTCGGACCCGGTGTGCGATGCCATCGACGAGCTGATCCAGAAGGACACCGACAACCTGACGCCGACGGGCATCTTCAAGTACGAGCTGACCGACAACAACGGTAAGGCGAAGGCGACCGCGCCGTACGCGTGGTTCACCGGCAAGCCGGACCTGATCTACACCGCGGCCGGCGAGGCCTACACCTACGATCTCGTGCTGGCCAGCGCGATCGTCACGGCGGGCTCGATGACCCTGCTGCCGTGAGGGGTGACGCGTGGCGCTGATCGGACTCGACTCCGTCGTCGCCTCGTACGACCCCAACCTCGTGTTCGTGCACCTCGGGTTTCCGGCCTCGCTTGAGGTCCGCGGACTCGCCGACGTCCCCGGCGCGGTGCGCATCGCGTCGCCGCCCCGGTGGGCGTCCGCCCGTGGCTGCGACGGCGAGAAGTTCCGGCGGCGTCTGCCGGCGCGTGACGGGGTGCTCCAGCTGATCCTGATGCAGAGCTCCGTCCAGCTCGACCTGCTGACCGGCGTCCGCCTGCTCGACCAGCTGACGGGGCTCGGGTCCTTCCCACTGGCCGTGGTCGATGGCAATGGATCGGGCAACCGGTTCGCCATGGCCGAGCGCGCGTGGATGGAGGGGCCGCCGTCCGAGCTGGACCTGTCCCCGAAGCCCACGGCGCTCGTGTACACGTTCCAGGTCGACGGGCTCGAGATCGTGATAGGGTCGCTGCGGAGGGCGCGATGAACATGACCAGCGAGACAAGACAGGACACGGCAACCGAGGACGCAGAGACCATCCGGGGGCGCAGGGCGAACACGACGCTCGTGGTGCCGGAGGCGCTGGCGCGGCTCGGGTACGAGGCGATGCCGTTCGGGGTCGGGAACCTGTGGGACGTGCACGACGACCAGTACATCTACCGGCCGCTGCGCGCGTGGGACGCGGCGCAGGCGGAGGTCGACGCGGTGATCAAGATGACCGGCGGAAGCGTGTTCACGCTGGCGTCGGCGATGCTCTCGATCATGCGGGCGACGGCGACGATCCAGCCCGAGATCGACGAGGAGACCGGCAAGCCGGAGACCGAGGACACGGTCAACCGGATCCGCGGCTCGTTCTGGATGGAGAAGTCGTCCGCGACGTGGACCTCGTTCCTCGCTGCCTGCCCCGAGTTCAAGCTCGCGTCGTTCGCTCGGGACATGGTCGTCAAGTGCGGCGTGCACCGGCTGCCGACCGCGGCCGAGCAGGCGAAGGACGACGCCGACCCGACCAAGGACCACGGCGGCAAGCTGTTCGAGATCAAGGGCGCGGGCTCCGTCGACAACTTCTACAAGGGGCGCCGCCAGCAGGTCATGCGGATCGGGCTCGCGGCGTTCTGGGGGTCGTGCGGGGATTTTTTCGTCGGGCGGTGAGGCCCCGCGCACCCGCGGGTCCTGCGTCCGCGACGGAGCAGGTGGCCCGCGGGTCGCCTGCGCTCGCCGCCCTGACCCCGCCGCCGGGGATGTCGCCGCTGCGTATGCGGCTGCTGCGGCTGTGTCTCAGCGATCAGGGCATGGCGTGCCCCGACAAGCTGGACGGGCTGCGGCGCATGTCGCTGCGCGAGGCGCTCGAGATGGAGGACGTCGCGCACTACCGGCAGCGTGAAGCGCTGCTGCTGCAAGACGCGCTGAAAGACGCGTCTGCCCGCGACGCGGCGCGTCAAGCGGCGATCGGAGGCGCCGGTGTCTGACCGCGAGGTGATCAGCGAGCTCGTGTCGGTCGTCAAGATCGACGCGACGCAGGCGGCCAAGGAGGCCAAGGAGCACGCGACGCGCCTGCGCGCCTTGAAGACGGCGCAGGACAGCGTGACCACGGCCGACAAGGCCGCGACTGACGCGTCGGCCAAGCTGCGCAAGGAGCTGATCGAGCTCAAGAAGGTCGAGATCGCTGGCACCGGCGACAAGAAGGCGCTGGCCAAGCAGGCGCAGGAGGTCCGGCTGCGCCTGATGGAGCAGGCCGAGGGCGCCCGAGCGCTGCGGCGCGAGCAGCAGGCGCTGCGCGAGGAGCAGAAGCGACTCCAGACCGAGATGCGGGAGACCGCCCGCACCGCACTGCAGGCCGCCCGTGCGCAGGCCGACGCGACCAAGATCATCGCCCGGGCCGAGGCGATGGCGCACCGCGAGCGGATGAACTTCCGCCGCCTGCAGGAGAGCGGAGGTCGGATCAACGACCTCACGAGCTCGAACGCCGCGAGCCGGGACCGGCTGGCGCGCCTCGGGCAGCCGCTCGGCGGGCTGCGCGTCGGAGCCCGCGACGCGGTCGCGGGGTTCCGCGAGAACTGGCGCGACCGCATGGGCGCGTCGGTGTCGTCTGGCCTGCGCGCCGCCCCCGGCGCTGTGATGGGCGCGGGGCGGGCGGCCCTCGGCGCGGCGTCCGTCGTTGGCGGCGGTCTACTCGGCGCGGGCGCTGCCATCGCCTCAAAGGGCGCGCAGTTCGAGAGCCTGCGGACGTCGCTGGAGACCGTCGAGGGCTCGGCGCAGAAGGCCTCGGCGTCGTTCAAGCTGATCCAGGAGTTCGCAGCCTCGACACCGTACTCGGTGCAGGAGGCGACCGAGTCGCTGATCAAGCTCAAGGCGCGCGGCCTCGACGCGAGCCTGCCGTCGCTGACCGCGTACGGCGACACGGCCGCGGCGATGGGGAAGTCGCTCAACGACGTGATCGAAGCCGTCGCCGACGCGACGACGGGGGAGTTTGAGCGGCTCAAGGAGTTCGGGATCAAGGCGAAGTCCGAGGGCGACAAGGTGTCGTTCACGTTCCGCGGCACGACCGAGACGGTCGGCAAGAACGCGCAGGACATCGAGAAGTACCTGCAGCGCGTCGGCAAGGTGAACTTTGCTGGCGGCATGGAACGCCAGAGCAAGACGCTCGCCGGCCAACTCTCGACCTTGTCCGACACGGTGTCCCAGCTCGCTGACACCGCGTTTCAGAACGGTCTCGGCGACGCGCTCAAGGACATCGTCGCCGACATGTCCGGCGCCAGCGGCGGCGCGGACGACCTCGCTAAGTCGGTCGGGCAGGTGCTCGGCGACGCTGCGCGCCAAGCCTACAAGGGGATCAAGGACTTCGTCGGACCGATCGACGAGCTGCC
>JACCDT010751341.1_pt1 | contig 10675 bp, 11 predicted proteins | sample 7446291 | NCBI WGS metagenome assembly JACCDT01 (sample SAMN15323446, study PRJNA562643) | freshwater metagenome | isolation source: river surface water | place: USA:Blue River Watershed | collected 2017-08-17 | reverse complement strand
TCGGTACCTGGACGCTGCCGTATTGATCTGGCGTCTGGCTAAGCACGAATGCGCAGAACGCATCGAGCTCCTCCACCTTCACGCTCATCATTCCGCTGAAATCCACCTTGCTCTCAGGCTTGGTGGACTTAAAAATTGCCAGGTTCAGCTTGAAGCTCATTGCTCTCCGGGTTGATGGTGTTGGCCTGTTCGTATTGCTCCACCTCGGCCAAGGGGTAGAGCACGAAACCGGGCGTGCGGAAGTACGCAGGCCCCTTGCCGGTCTTGCGCCAGCGCAGCAGCGTGTCACGACTGACACCCCACCGCTCGCATAACTGCGTGGCGGTTAAGTAGTCAGAAGATCTCATCGTCATCCGTTGCAGCGGCTGCTGTTTCGGGCTGCAGCTTGGCATTGAGATCCGCCACGCTTGTGGTTGCAGGTGCTGCGCTGACCGTTACCGGCTGCACGTCCAACACCTCCTCCTGGCTCTGCATACCGAGCAGCATGTCACTCGCATACAGACGGCCCCAGAAGGCCGCGGCGCGGTAGCGAATCATCAGCTCCGGCATGGTCTGCCATTTGCTGCCGCTCTTGGCGGCCCATCCTTCCTTCTTCGCCATCGCCATGGTGACAGTTGGGCCTTTCAGCTCTTGGCTGCTGGCCAGATCGGTGGCGACCGCATAGCAGGCCAGGCCATCGCCTTCACCGTGCATCTCAAACCGCAACGGGCTGAAGCGGCCGCAGCCGTTCACCATCGCAATGATGAAGCTGCTGCTCCACGATGGGCGACCGTGGATCACGTGCAGGTGCTGCATGGCAAGAAATGGGCTGATGCCCATGCGGCCTGCAATCTCGAGCGCGACGAGGCAGTTGGCAAAGCCCTGCTGCCCTTGGAACTGCGGCGGAATCAGCGTGCTGCTAGCCAGTGCCTTGGCGATCCGTTGCGCATCCTCGAAAGCCTGGATGCCCGAGAAGACTGAGCCTCCGGGTTGTGTGGTGGTGAGTGCTGTTGATTCAGTCATCAGTACGTCTCGATCTCGGTGATCTGTTGCTGCGCGCCATTGGCGCCCGTCATCCAACCCGGCAGGCTGATGGTCTCGATCTGATCGCTGTAGCTCGGCCAACTATCAGCAGCACGGCAAACGGCCAGCTTGCCTAGATCCTTCATGGCCTGTTCATAGCCGCGATCAGTCATCACCTCATCAGCGGCATAAACCGCCACGGCGTAGGGCGCGGTCGATTCCACACAGATAAAGATGAACTGATCCGGGCGCTTGCCGGTGGCCTGCTCAACCCCGTTCAGATACCAAGCTGTCTGCACGTGGTAGCGGTAATCAGCGATGCTGCGCATGAAGCCGCGTGGGCTGGCGTCACGCGTGGTTTTGAGATCCACCATGATGCTGCCGTCATCGGTCAGCCAATCCGGCCGGCACTTGCACTCCACCCCATAGGTGGCATCCGTCCACATGTGTGTGGTCTCAGCCTTGCCCGGCAAAGCCAGCAGCATTGCTGCACCGGGATGGCGCATGATGCTGCAGCCCATGGCCATCACCACCTCGGCATCGTCGGCGGTGATCACCGTTTTGCCAGCAGCAGCGGCCTCGAATGCTGCATAAGACTCCTTGCCGGCCTTGGTGCGGCGATCCATCGCAGGCGCTACGGCGATCTCTTCATCCCACCTGCTCAGCTCAAGCACGTGCGTATGCAACGCAGTGCCAAGACGCATGGCAGCAGACGGCTCCGGCGTGATGCGGTTCGGATCCAGGTAGCGCGACCAATAGTGCAGCGGTGATCGCGCGATGAGATCCAGATGAGACTTTGAGACGGCCGGATGCGCGTGATACGCAGTGTTGTCCATAGTTGCGGGCAGTTGCGGCCAAATACTAGCAGTTGCGGCAGGCTGCGCTACTGTGCCGAGCGCTGGGACACCCAGCCCGATCCTCCGCCTATGACCTACTCAGACTTTCTGGCTTCAAAGTCCACAGCCTGCCCACCAGCAGGATTTGATCCGGCATCCTTCACCGCGCCGCTGTTCCCCTTTCAGCGGGACATCGTGACCATGGCCTGCCGTGTTGGCAGGTTCTGCATCTGGGCCGACTGCGGCATGGGCAAAACCGCCATGCAGCTTGAGTGGGCACATCAGGTGCATCAGCACACTGGCGGCAACGTGCTGGTGCTGGCGCCGCTTGCCGTGGCACATCAGACCGTGCGCGAGGGCAGCAAGTTCGGCATCCCATGCGCGTTCGCTGCCACGCAGGCCGAGGTCAAGCCCGGCATCACGATCACCAACTACGAGAAGCTGAGCCACTTCGACCCAGCCGCATTCGATGGCGTGGTGCTTGATGAAAGCAGCATCCTCAAGGCATACACCGGCAAGATCCGCAACCAGATCATCGAGTCCTTCGCGCAGACGCCATTCCGGCTGGCTTGCTCAGCCACGCCAGCACCGAACGACCACATGGAGCTCGGCAACCATGCCGAGTTCATCGGCGTGATGACCCGCACCGAGATGCTGGCCATGTTCTTCGTGCATGACGGCGGCGACACCGCTAAGTGGCGGCTCAAAGGTCACGCGCAATCCAAGTTCTGGGAGTGGGTCTGCAGCTGGGCGGTGACCATCCGCAAACCATCGGACCTTGGCTACGACGACGGCAGCTTCATCCTGCCGGCACTTGAGATCAGTGACTGCACAGTTGAGACGCCACGTGATGCCGCAACTGATGACGCTGGCCAGATGGCGCTGTTCGCCATGGAGGCCCGCACATTGAGCGATCAGCGGCAGGTGCGCAAGGCATCGCTCGATCTGCGCGTTGCAGCAGCAGCCACCCTGGCCAACAAAAGCACCGAGCAGTGGTTGATCTGGTGTGACCTGAATGATGAATCCAAGGCGCTCACTGCTGCCATCCATGGCGCGGTTGAGGTCAGTGGCTCTGATTCAGATGATCACAAGCAGCAAGCCGCCATCGATTTCCAAGATGGCAACATCCGCGTGCTAGTCAGCAAGCCCAGCATCTTTGGTTTTGGTCTGAACTTTCAGGGCTGCCACAACGTCGCCTTCGTTGGTCTGTCACACAGCTACGAGGCGTTCTATCAAGCCATCCGCCGCTGCTGGCGCTTCGGCCAACAGCAACCCGTCAATGCTCACATCATCTACGACGTGGCAGAAGGTCGCGTGATCGACAACATCCGCCGCAAAGAAGCGGACAGCATCGCCATGGCCGAATCAATGGTCACCATCATGAAGCAATCCACAATGGAACAACTCAAGAAGATCCAGCGCCAAGTCGCTCCACACATCACTGAGCACAAGACTGGCGACAACTGGGATCTGTACATGGGCGACTGCGTGGAGAGCATCCGCCAGCTGGACTCTGATTCGATCCACTACAGCATTTTCAGCCCGCCGTTCGCGTCGCTCTACACCTACTCCAACAGCGACCGCGATATGGGCAACAGCCGCACCGAGCAGGAGTTCTTCGATCACTTCGCATTCCTTGCCAGTGAGCTGCACCGCGTGATGATGCCCGGCCGGCTGATCAGTTTCCATTGCATGAATCTGCCCAGCAGCAAAGAACGCGATGGCTTCATCGGCGTGAAAGACTTCCGCGGTGACATGCTGCGCATCTTCCAGGCTGCTGGATTCGTGTTCCATAGCGAGGTGTGCATCTGGAAGGATCCCGTGACCGCAATGCAGCGCACCAAAGCAATCGGTTTGCTGCACAAGCAAGTGCGTAAGGACTCTGCGCTCAGCCGCCAGGGCATCCCTGACTACCTGGTGACCGTGCGCAAGCTGGGCGACAACCCAGAGCCGGTAGCTGGCCCGTTCACTGAGTTTGCCGGTGAAAACCCGCCAGCCAAAAGCGGCGATCCGATCAAGGACTCGATCAACATCTGGCAGCGCTACGCCAGCCCCGTATGGATGGACATCAATCCATCAGACACGCTGCAATACCGCAGCGCACGCGCCAATGAGGATGAACGCCACATCTGCCCGCTGCAACTCGAGGTGATCCGCCGCGGCCTGCAGCTATGGAGCAACCCAGGCGATCTCGTGCTGAGCCCTTTTGCTGGCATCGGCAGCGAAGGCTACGTCAGCCTTGAGATGGATCGCCGCTTCGTTGGCTTTGAACTGAAGCCCAGCTACTTCAACTGCGCTGTCAAGAACCTGACCAATGCACAAGCAGCAAAGCAGGCGGAGTTGCTGCCATGCAGCTGAGGTCTTACCAAGACCGCGCCATTGATGATCTGCGCTCGGCTTATCAGTCGGGCGCCAATGCACCGCTGCTGGTCTTACCAACCGGCGGCGGCAAAACCTGCATCATTGCCGCGATCTCAGCCAATGCCGCAGCACGTGGCCGCCACGTCTTGATACTCGTGCATCGCCGTGAACTGATCCACCAGACCAGCAGCAAGCTCGCATGGGTTGGACTTGATCACGGCATCATCGCCGCAGGCATTCCGCCATCCGATCACGCGGTGCAGATCGCATCCGTGCAAACACTCGCGCGCCGGCTGAGCCGGTTGAACTGGCAGCCGACGCTGATCATCATTGATGAGGCCCACCACGCCACTGCAGGGCAGTGGGCGCGCATCCTCGATCATTGGCCCGATGCCTACCGCCTTGGTGTCACCGCCACGCCATGCCGTCTCGATGGTTGCGGACTGCGCGGGACCTTCGACACCATGGTGCTCGGCCCCAGCGTTGCCGATCTGATCTTCACTGGCTACCTCTCGCCCGCACGGATCTACGCACCACCAGTGGTCGCTGATCTGCAGGGCATTCGCAGCCGTGGTGGTGACTACGCCAACGATCAGGCAGCGGCCGCTATGGATCGGCCAACCGTCACCGGTGACGCCATCAGCCACTACCAGCGCCTGGCGCTAGGACAGCAGGCCATTGCCTTCTGTTGCAATGTCAAGCACGCAGTATCAGTGTGCGACGCATTTAAGACAGCAGGTATTGGCGCGGAACTGCTGCTAGGCAATACTCCATGCCGCGAGCAGGTGGTGGCCGACTTTGCCGCGCATCGCATCCGCGTGCTCGTCACTGTCGACGTGGTGAGCGAAGGATTCGATGTGCCAGCCGCCAGCTGCGCCATCCTGCTCAGACCCACGCAATCACTCGGCCTCTACCTGCAGCAGGTTGGCCGCGTGCTGCGCCCCGCACCCGGCAAGGCGCACGCCGTGATCCTCGACCATGTGGGCAACGTCCACCGCCATGGTTTCCCCGATGATCACCGCGACTGGTCGCTGGACGATCGCCTGAAGCGCAGCCGCGCAGCTGGTGCCGCAGCACCCACCGTGCGCACCTGCCAGGTCTGCTTCGCCGCCTTCCCGCCACAGCCGGCCTGTCCCTGCTGCGGCACACCGGTGCCGATCCAGCCCGCACGCCAGCTGCGGCAGGTCGATGGTGAGCTGGTTGAGCTGCGCAAAGACATCACCCCAAGCAACCGCCGAGCCATTGAGGCTGTCAGGGCTGCCTACCGCGAGCAAGGCCGTGCCCGCACCCTGCCCGAGCTGATGGCCATCGCACGCCAGCGCGGCTACAGCCCCGCATGGGCGTGGAAGGTCCACAATGCGCGCGCCCGCTAAGTTGAGGTGCCCCAGCGGCCTGGCAGCCCTGAGGCGTGACCACCTGCTTGCACAGATGATGACCAAGGCTATCCCGTTGCCGCCGCTAAAAGAGCTGGAGCAGCTGCTTGATTACGACCCGGAGACCGGGGTTTTTAGGTGGAAGATTAGCAAAGGAAGCGTGTCAGCAGGGTCGCGTACTGGCATCAAGAAAGCTCATCGTTATGCTATGATTCGCATAAATGGCAGAAACTTTCTTGCTCATCGAATAGCTTGGTATTTGCTGTACAAAGAAGATCCAAAGGACTTATCAATAGATCACGTTAACGGAAATAGGTATGACAATCGCGCCTGCAATTTGCGACTTGCAACTCATAGCCAAAATTTATGCAACAGAAAAGCCCAGGTTAATAACTCAAGCGGATACAAGGGAGTCGTTTTTCATAAAGCAAGCCGCAAATGGGCGGCATATATCGGAATAAATCGCAAGTTACATTATCTTGGAATTTTTTCTACTCCCGAACTAGCCCACATGGCCTATTGCAAGGCCGCGGCTGAACTGCACGGCAACTTCGCGAGGGCTGCGTGAGCAACCCCGAGACCGACCTGCAGCAGCGCATCCGTCTCGCGCTCGGCACGCACCCCGATGCCCGACTGTTTCGCAACTCGGTTGGCAGCCTGCCCGATCCACGCACCGGCCGCCTCGTCACCTTCGGCCTGGCTCGCGGCTCAGCTGACCTGATCGGCTGGCGCACGCTGGTGGTGACCCCCGAGATGGTCGGCCAGCGCATCGCCGTGTTCACCTCGCTCGAGATCAAGACCCCCTCAGGCCGCCTCTCGCCTGCTCAGACCCACTGGCTTCATGCCGTCCGCTCAGCCGGTGGCATTGCTGGAGTGGTGCGCAGCGTGCCGGATGCGCTGCAGATCATCGGATCGCCGCTAGGATCACCCCAGTGATCCCCCAGCGATCCCCATGCAACCTAAGCGCACACAGCGCCGCACCATCACCCTTGATCTACCGCCAGAGCAGATCACCTGGCTGGATCAGCAGGCCGCCGGCCTCATCTCACGCTCGGCCTTCGTGCGTCAGCTCATCGCCGCAGCCATGCAGCAGCAGGCCGCGCAATGACCAGCACCAACATCGTCCGCGATCGCTTCATCGCAGATCTGTCGCGCTGGCTCACGCCAGACCTTCTCTATCACTGCTTCACCGGCGAAGACGATCCGTACCGCCTCGCTCACATTGCCAAGCTCGAGCCGTCGCTCCTTGAGCCGCTGCTGAACAAAGCCGAGCGCGAATGGCCTGCACGACTGCAGCGCATCGCCGAACAACGCCGCGCTGAGCGCCAGCAGTCCAAGCAAGCAGTTCAACAGTTCGTTCTCGGCATCAAGCCATGACCAAGATCACTGACCTCGCCAACGGCCACTGGCCGTCGATCCTTGGCGCCTTGGCAGGCCTCACCGCCGAGCAGCTCACCGACAAGCATCAGCCCTGTCCGCTCTGTGGTGGCCGCGATCGCTACCGCTTCGATGATCAGAACGGTTCCGGCTCGTGGTTCTGCAATCAGTGCGGCGGACCGCAGCAGGCTGGTGGTGCCGGCAATGGCATGGAGCTCCTGCTGCGCCGCACCGGCTGGACCTTCAAGGAGGCCGCCCAGCGCATCGAGCAGCACCTCGGCATCACGCCGCAGCGCCCAGAGCCACCCACCAAGGGCGCCGAGTCCGTCTGGCACTACAGCGACACCTTTCTGGTCTGCCGCTTCCCCGGCAAGAAGATCAGACCCCTGCACTGGACCGGCAGCCGCTGGGAGTGGAAGGCGCCGCCAGCACCGCGCCCGCTGCTCAACCTCAGCCAGCTGCGCTCACACACCGGCACCGTCTTGGTGGTGGAAGGCGAGAAGGCTGCTGATGCCGCAGCCAAGCTCTACCCCAAGGCTGTCGTCACCACTTGGCCGTCAGGCTGCAAGGCGATCGACAAGGCCGACTGGTCGCCTCTCACCGGCCGGCGCGTCATCCTCTGGCCTGATGCTGATGCCGTAGGCCAGCAGGCCATGGATCGCCTCGCGCAGCTGCTGCTGCGCCTGCCCGTCGATCGGGTGCAAATAGTCGCCAACTATCCGGAATTGCCAGAAGGTTGGGATCTCGCTGATGCCACATGGAGCGAAGCCGAAGCGCTCGAGCACCTGAAGGCGAACCTGTCGCAACCCCTCGAGCTCGATGAGCTGATCGCACCCGAACCTGAACCTGAACCAGACCCTGAGCCCGATCTGCCCGATCTCGACGCGAACGGTCATTTCACCTGCCTTGGTTTCGATGGCGATGCCTACTACTACCGCCCGCACAACACCGGCCAGGTCGTTCGCCTCACTCGCGCATCACACACCTCAACCAACCTTGTCTCACTCGCTCCGCTCGCCTACTGGGAGCAGCTCTGCCCCGGACAACGATCCGCCGTGGATTGGACGCATGCAGCCGCAACCCTCTTCGCCATCAGCGCAGAGCGCGGTTTCTACAACCCCGATCGCATCCGCGGCCGCGGCGCATGGTGGGACGAAAAGCGCACCATCCTCCACCTCGGTGATGAGCTGGTGGTGGACGGCAAGCGCCATCCAGTGCTGCGCCCCTTCGACTCGAAATACCTCTACCAGCGCATGTCGGAGCTGGAAGGTTCCGGCAACGCCAAGCCCCTTTCCGACGCTGAAGCCATCACCATCTGTGAGCTGGCCGAACGCTTCCATTGGGAGGTGCCAGCCTCCGGCCTTCTGCTGGCTGGCTGGGTCACGCTCGCTCCGATCTGCGGTGCGCTGCCATGGCGCCCGCACGCATGGCTCACCGCAGCAGCAGGCTCCGGCAAGTCCGCCATCCTTGATCGCTATGTCGCCGTGCTTCTCGGTGACATGGGGCTGATCGTGGCAGGCAACACCACCGAAGCAGGCCTGCGCCAAACCCTCCGCTGCGATGCTCTGCCCGTCGTTTTCGATGAGGCCGAGTCCAACGAAAAGGCTGACCAGGTGCGGATGCAGAACATCCTCGCCTTGGCTCGTGTTGCGTCCAGCGAGTCTCACGCAACCATGCTCAAGGGCAGCCCTGGCGGTGACGTGACCCGATTCAACATCCGCTCGATGTTCCTCATGTCGTCGATCGCCACAGCTCTCAAGCAAGGCGCCGACCGTTCACGCTTCGCTCAGCTCACCCTGCGCTCACCCAACGAACTGCCCAAGGCCGAACGCATCAAGCACTGGGAAGCTCTCGATCGTGACCTCGATCGCCACATCACCCACCAGACCGCACAGCGCCTCATCGCACGCACCGTCTCGCTGATCCCGATGATCAGAGCCAGCGTTCGCGTCTTCACCAAGGCCGCGGCCGAGCACTTCGATTCACAGCGCCTAGGCGATCAGTACGGCACCCTCCTCGCCGGTGCATGGTCGCTCATGTCCAGCGAGGTGCCCACACCACAGCAAGCCAAGCAGCTCATCGATCAGAACGACTGGGAGCCCTACAGCCAGACCACCGAGGTGCCTGATGAGCAGCGCTGCATTCAGCGCATCCTCCAGCACCAGGTCCGCGTTGAGACCGATGAGAAGACCGTCACTCGCACCCTCGGCGAGCTGGTCGAAATCGTCTGCCATCACCTCAACGATCACGACGTGTCCAGCCGCCACGCTCAGGAGAGCCTCGGACGCCATGGCCTACGGGTCGATGCGGAAGCGGATCAGCTGCTGGTGAGCAACACCGCAGAGGCCTTGGCCAGCATCCTGCGTGACACGCCGTGGTCGCACAGCTGGGCAACGGTGCTCGGTCGGCTGTCTGGTGCGAGCAAAGCAGGCGCCACCCGTTTCAGGGGCGCAGGTGCCATCTCCAGGGCGATTGCGTTACGGATTTCGGCTTTGCAACGGGCTTGAAACGGGGTCTGTTACGGCCGAAATCCCTTGCGCTGCAACGGGTTAGCCAAAAGCGTAACGGTGTAACGGTTTTTGGCCAAGACTCTCTCTCTCTCTCGTATAGAGAGGTGTGTGTGTGTGAACCCCCTTAGGCCCTCTAATAATAATAATTCTATTCTAAGAGAAAGTGGTTACATGGTTACGAGGCCTCTAAAGCCCCTGCGCCGCAAGGGGTCTTGATGTAACGGCCCCTGTTACACCGGCGTTACGCCTGTGACAGCCGATCTCACCGCTTCCCACTCGCCTGGCCGGGCCGCCGCCCCTACCCTTGATCCATGGCCACCGTCCGCATCGACCTCCAGAGCGACCTGCAACGGCTTTCGAGCCGCGTGGCGCTGCTCACGGACCAGAACCTCCGCTTTGCCACCTCCAAGGCGCTCACAGCCACCGCTCGCGCTGCACAGGCTGAGCTGAAGCAGCAGACCCCTCGCTACATCGATCAGCCCACCCGCTGGACGCTCAACGGCACATATGTGCGCTTCGCACGGCCGGACACCCTCGAGACCGAGGTGGGCTTCCGCTCCGAGCCCCAAAGCCGCGGCAATGCCGCAGGCCGCTACTTGCAGCCGATCGTGAAGGGCACCACGCCGAAGCTGAAGGGCGCCGACCTCGCGGCCAGCAAGATCGCCCGTGAGGCGCCCGGCGCTGTGCTGGTGCCAGCCAAAGGCTCAGGCCTCACCAACGCAGCAGGCAACGTCTCGCTGAGCAAGTACGCCACGATCCTCGGCCAGGCACGCCAAGGCGGTGGCCAGTACTTCGTCGGGCCGGTCAAGCCGGGCAGCTCGATCAAGGCCGTGTTCGAGCGCAAGGAGGGCTTCATCAGCCGCACCTCCACGCTGGAGCGCAGCACCCGGCGCGTGTTCACCATCGACCCCAACCCCAAGCAGCGGCGCCCGCAGTTCCCCGTGCGCGAGATCCTCACCAAGGCCTTTGGGCAGGCATGGCCAGCCGAGGTGCGCAAGGCCTACGAGGCCGAGGTGCAGCGCAAGCTGGGCAGGCGCTGAGATCCCTTGCGGCGCAGTCGTTCTCAACTGCAACCCATGTTGAGATCACGGCATCGTTGTATCGTCATGCACCCCCATCGCTGAGATCCCTTGCGCCGCAAGGGGTTTGGGCCGAGGGGCACCCTGTTGAGAATGATTCTCAATAGCGGGAGCGGGTCCCTCCTGCCCCACGGGCC
>JACCDT010408792.1_pt1 | contig 10675 bp, 13 predicted proteins | sample 7446291 | NCBI WGS metagenome assembly JACCDT01 (sample SAMN15323446, study PRJNA562643) | freshwater metagenome | isolation source: river surface water | place: USA:Blue River Watershed | collected 2017-08-17 | reverse complement strand
CGCCGGTGATGGCCTCGCTGATCTGGCTGCGGCGGTCGCTGCGGAAGAGCCCGCCCTTCTCCAGGATGTCGGTGACGGTGGAGCCGGTGAAGTTGCTGCCGCTGATCGAGCCTTCGATGCCGCGGCCGGTGACTTCGGGCGCCTTGCGGCCGAAGAGGCGGTTCACCACGCCTCCGATCAGGCCGCCGACGGCCGCGCCGACGGCGGTGCCGATCACCGGGACGATGGAGCCGACCACCGCGCCGATGGCGGTGCCGGCGTTCACGGTGCCGTTGCCGGAACCGCCGAAGGCCGCGTAGCCGCCGCTGATCGCCCGGCCACCGTAGACGCCCACCGCGGCGCCTGCGGCGGTGCTGGCGACGCTACCGAAGGCCGTGCCAGTGCCGCCGGCACCGCCCGCGGTTCCGTACGCGTTGTTCGTCGCCAGCAGCGCGTCGATGCCGCCGCCGGTGGCGTTCGCGTAGGTCGTGCCGTACAGGTTGGCGACGCTGGTGCCCACGCCGGAGAAGCCCGACGCGAAGCCCTCGTAGATGCTCTGCCCGGCCTGGAACAGCGTGGAGGCCTGCTGCGCCTGCCCGAAGGCGCCCTGAGCGACGGTGCCCTGCGCACTCGCGCCCAGCGAGGTGCCGGCCAGCACGCCAGCGATGGGCCCGACGAACGGCTGCAGCAGTGGCCGCAGCACGAGGTTCCGGAACAGGCCCTTCAGGTAGTCCGCCGCGCTCTTGCCGCCCTCGATCAGCGCGTCGGTCAGGCTCTGGCTCAGCTGGTCGTACGCGCGCTCGTAGGCCTGCTGAAACTCCTTCGCCGACTTCTCGGCGGACTCGCGGGCGTTCTTCGTCTGCAGAGCCGTGAGCAGCCCCTGGCGCGCGTCGATCTCCTCGTTGATCTGCTTCACGCGCTGCGGGTCGCCGGATGACGCCGCGGCCTGCTCTTCGAGGCGGGCGATCGTCACGAGCTCGATGGCCTCGGCCAGGCTCACGTTGCGCTCGGCGGCCACGCGGACGGCCTCCTCCTCGTCCTGCAGCTTTCGGGCGCGGTCGTCGATGCTGGCGATGCCGCGCAGCCGCGCCTCCTCCTCGCGGGCGATGGCGTCGATCTGCGCCTGGATGGCCTTCGCCTCGGCGTCTGCGTACTCCTGCTCGGCCTTGACCTGCTTCTGGAGCGTCTCGATGCGATCCTGCGCGGCCACCCGCTGCGCGATCTCCGCGGCGACGGCCTGGCGCTGCACGAAGGTCAACTTCTCGGCCTTGTCGGCGAACTGGTCGATCAGCCGGATCTGCAGCCGGCGTGCCTCGCTGACCTTGCCGCCGGTACGCAGTTCCTCGTCCTGGATCTGCGCCAGCTTGAGCAGGTCGCGGATGATGTCGCCGTATGGGCTCTCGACCTTCGCGCCGATCGCCTTGTTCGCGTCGGCGATGGCCTTCTTCGCCTCCTGCGCGGCCGAACGTGCAGCGATGGCGCCTTCGGTCTGGTTCAGCAGCGAGCGATTGAGCGAGGCGCGCTCCGCGAGGTCGCCCTCCCGCTCTTGCAGCTGCGTCGAGACTCGGCGACCGCCACGCGCTCGCAGGCGCATGTCCTCTTCGGTCCTCGATAGGCGCTCGTTGACGCCGGCCAGCCGTTCCTCGATCGACTGCTCGCGGCCGATGTTCAGCATCGCGTCCCAGGCGCTCTTCGCCGCGCCCATCACGCCGCGCCAGCTGCGCTCGATGATGCCGAGGCGCTGCTCCAGTTGCCCGGTGCGGCCGATCACCGCGTCGGCGTAGGTGTTCTGAGCCAGCGCGGCGGCCTCGGCCGTCTTGCCCTGCTCCACCAGCGCGCGGATCTGCTTGTAGACGCTCGCGGTGAGGAAGTTCTCGGCCTCGTTCAGGCGCTCCACGGCCTTGACCGGGTCGCGGCCGAGGTCGCTGAACTTCTTCGCCGTCTCGCTGGCGGCCGGGCCACCGACGCGCGCCAGGCCGATCGCCGCCTGCGTCGCCTTGCCGAGCAGGGATGCGGCCACGTCGCCGGAGCTCGCCAGTTGCGCGAGCACCGCCGCAGCCTCGCCCTGGGTGCCGGCGATGGCCGACTGTGCCTTCGCGAGTTCCTTCAGCTGGCCGGTCGTGGTGCCGGCGGCGTTGCCGGAGAGGATCAGCGCCCGGGCATAGGCCTCGGTCTCGGCGTGACCCTTCGCGAAGGCGACCGCAGCGACTGCCGCAGCGGCGGCCACGCCACCGAGTACAGCCGTCAGCGGCGAGATGCGCGCGCCGAGCCCCTCCAGCCCACCGAACGCGATCCCGAGCTGCCCGACCCGCTGCGCCGCCTGCGCGAGCGGGCCGCCAGACGCGCCACCGATCACGGCCACTGCGTCGCCGAAGTTGCGGGTGAGCAGCCGCGCCTGTCGCGAGGTGAGCTCGGTGGCGGCGCCGAGGCGGCCGACACTGCCGGCGGCGGCATCCTGCGCGGCCTTCGCCTGGTTCAGCCGGTTGATGAGCGGCCCATAGACCGACTCGCTGATGCCCTGCTGCTGGGCCTGCCACTTGCGGTACTCGGAGCGGCTCAGCGTGAGCGCCGCGATCTCGCGCTCGACGGCAGCCGTGAAGCGCTTCGACGCGGCCTCGCTCTTCGCCGCGGCCTTCTCGGCACCGTCGCCGATGCCGCTGGCCGCCGCGCCGGCCTTGCCCGCCGACTGGACCGCGCGACGCTCGAACGTCTCCGCGGCCCGCGTCATCCGGTCCAGCTGCGCGACGAAGCCCGACCCGTCGGCCGAGACTTCTAGCGCACTGGAGCCTGCAACGTCGTCAGCCATGTGGGTCAGTCCTCATCGCGTTTATTCAGCAGGGCGAGCGCCTTGCTTTCGAGGTGGCGCAGGGCCTGGAATACGTCGGGCATGTCGGCGGGCTCGACGGTGATGCCGGCCCACTGCATGACGATGGGCAGCACGTCATAGCGCAGCCCGGTGTAGCCGCCCATGGAGCCGGTCTGCCACTGGGTGCCGAGGTTCATGAAGAGGTCGACGGCCGTGACGTTCTCCGGCCAGACCTCGACGGGCGGTTGCGCCGCGTACGCGGACAGCGGGATCCCCAGCCCCTTCGCTTGCTTGGCGGACGGCAGGCGCTGGTAGAGGCGCTCCGCTACCGCTGTGAGTTTCCCAGGCGGCCATTCGCCAACGCTTCGCGGTATGTTGTGCTGATGCGGTTCGCCGCGGCGCCGTGCAGGTTGCACAGGGCCTGCAGGTTCGCCGCGTTGAACTCGGCGCCGTCGATGTTCCAGCCCTCGGCAATCTCGAGCAGGCCATCGACGCTGTCCTCGATCTCCTGCTCTGCGTCGGCGAGGTACTTGCCGGGCGCGAACGCGTCCTCTTCGGCGGGCGGCTCGCCCCGCTGCTCGCGCTCAAGGCGCAGACGCTCGCGTTCGGCCACCTGCGCGTCGAAGCGCTCCTTCAGCCGCGCCACGCGGGCATCGGCGAGCTCGCCGAGTTGCTTGCGGGTGCGGTGCTTGAAGACGAACTCGATGTGCAGGGTGTCGCCGCCCGCGGTCGGGATCTCGACCGGGGCGGTGAACGTGATCGGGCCGGCGGGGAAGAGGTCGACCTTGACCTTCGCCGGCTGTTGCTTGGCGGCCATGTTGTGATTCCTCGGGGTGGGGCTTGTTCTTCGGGGCCTGCCGATCAGGCGGCGGCGTAGACCGTGGGCTCGGCGCGCACGGCCATGGTCAGCGTGTTGACCTGCACCTGACCCTTCGTCACGGTCGGGACCGGGTCGAAGGAGACCAGCGCGAGGAAGTAGCTGACCGAGCCGTCCGGGTACGTGATCCGGAAGGGGATCTCGTGCCGGTTCTCGCTGGCGGTGCGCAGGCCGCCGAAGTGCGTCGCCGTGGTCCCCTGGAACGCGACGCCGCAGCTGTAGCGCCGCGGCGTGCGCGAGGTCGGGAACTCGTACTGGTCATCGGAGTCGAGGAACTCCTCCGTGACGAACTGCTGCTCACCGCCCTGCCCGGTGAAGTCCTTCACGTAGGGGATCTGCACCCAGTAGGCCGCGGGCACCTCCTGGATCGTGCCGGTGCCGGAGCCGGCCGGGAAGCGGGTCGTCGACGAGGTGTCGATGCCCTCGAAGGTCACGTTGTTGTCGGTGTCGACATCCTTCGCCCGGGCGATGCGCTTGTTCGCCTTCAGCCAGCCGCTGAAGATGATGAGGATGTCGTCGTCGACGATGCTGTGGCCAGAGGCCAGCACCGCGACCGCCTCGGTGGCGTTGCTGAGTGCGGACATGACCTTCGAAGCGCCGAGCGAGGCCAGTGCGCAGTAGGACAGGGTCGAACCGTCGGGAAGTTGGATCGCGGCCATGGTGGTGGGCCCTTTCAGATGGAAAAAGCCCGCGAGGCGGGCATTGATGGAGCCCCGCGAGGGGCAACGAAAAGGGCCGCCCCGTTGCCGGTGGCGGCCCCTGTTCGGAAGGCGTCAGTCGCTAGTCAGCGAGCCAGACGCTGAAGTCCTGCCGTGCGCCGTACAGCTTCACGGCCTGGTCATAGATCGCGGTGAGCGCACCGATGGCGGTGGCCTGCAGAGATGGAGTGCCGAGGATCTCGACCTCGATGGCGCGCATCAGTTGGTTCGCGCCGAGCCGCGTCGAGTCCCAGGTGTTGATCTGGATGCGCGCATTGCGCAGCCCGGGGTGCCCGCCCTCGAGGAAGGAGACCACCTGACCGCCGATCTGCTGCCACGTCACGAAGGGCAGCGTCTGGCTCACGCCGATGGGCCGGAAGTCCGGCCAGCAGCGACCCGCGCACAGCCCTCGCAGACGCTCGCCGATCGCTGCCTCGAAGCTCATTGCCACCCCGTGTTCGATTCGCGCAGCGCCTGCGTGTAGCGCTCGCGCATGGCTTCCAGGGCCTGCGTGCTGGTGGCATCCAGCGTCGGCCGGATGTACGGTGCCGCGGGGACGAAGACCGGCGCCGGCAGCGGCCGGTCCTTCAGCGTGACGAACTGGCCGTCGATCTGCACGACGGCATACGGCTGCCAGTGCCCGAACTCGACTAGGTGCCAATGCGGCGCCTTGCCCTTGTTCGGGCCGACGACGTAGACCTGCCGCGCCTCGGTGGACTTGCGCTCGAGGTAGAACTGGTAAATCGAGTCGCGCAGCACACCCTCGGCCACCGGCACGCGGGCGCGCATCTCGTCATAGAACACCTGCGCACCGGCCTGCGCCGCGGGCCGCAGCGCCTCCTCGGCGCCCTTGCCGAGCGCCTTGATCTTCTCGGCCAGCGAGCCCCGGAACCGCGCCGAGACGAAGCCGTTCTTCCCGCGGTAGACCTTCTCGGTCACGCCGGCCACCTGTAGCGCCGGAGGGCGAACGAGTAGATGCTCTCGCGGCCCGCTTGGATCTCGGCGTCGTTGCGCTCGAAGCAGCGGAAGCCGTGCGCGTCCATCCAGCCGAGGAAGCCCTCCTCGGTCCAGTAGGTGAGGTGCTCCCCGGGCCGGTAGTGCCTCGACAGCCGGATGGCGCCCAGCGCGTAGACCAGCGGCACGCTGACGAACAACCAGGCATGCAGCTGGATGTGCCGCAGGTACTGCTCCGGGTCGTGCAGGTGCTCGATCACGTCCCACATGGTCAAGCCCGCGAAGCCCTCGAAGGTCTCGGCCCAGCGGCCGGTCGTCTTTAGCCAGTCCACGGCCACCGGGTTGATGTCGCGGCCCCAGGCGTTCGGCCGGCGGCGGATGAACTCGCCGGAGCCGATGCCGATGTCGAGCACCGGGGCGCCGCCGACGTGCCGCGCGACCAGCGAGACCCGCGCCGCGTTGACGGCCTCGACCATCGCCGCCGGGTGGCTGCCGGTGCGCTCGAAGTACGCCGCGTCATACGCCACGCCGTGCGCCCGGTCGAGCTGGTAGGCCAGCCCGTGCTCGCGGCACAGCATCAGGTCGCCGTCCTGCTCGGTCGGCATCGCGGCGATGAGGCGGCAGAGGCTGTTCACGCCGCCCTCACGCCTCCGGCCTGCCAGTAGGCCAGGCAGTCGAACTGCGCGCGCACGATCTCGTTCTGCGGCAGCGAGTTGACCAGGTTCCACACCGCCGGCTGCAGCGGCCAGTATTCGTGCAGCAGCACGCGGCCGCAGCGCTTGACCAGCGCGAAGTCGGTGTGCGTGTCGTTGAGGTGGTCGCCGTCCTGGTAGCAGAAGTCGAAGTCCAGGTCGCGGATGATCTTGGCCTTTTCCTCGTTGCTTGCGCAGTCGAAGAAACGGATGTTCTTGATGCCGAGCGCCTTCACGATGTCGTGCTTCAGCAGCTCGGCCGGCTTGTCGTCGACGCTGACGCAGATCACGCGGTCGAAGTACTGGGCGAGCACGATGGCCGAAATGCCGTTGTAGGTGCCGACCTCCAGGCAGGTCATGCGGCGCTTCGGCAGCTGCGCGTGCACGCGGCGTAGGAAGGCCTCGAACTCCATCATGATCGAGCAGCGGCGGAACGCCTCCGCGCCGAACTGCTGTAGCACCTTGTTGAGCGCCGGGTTCGCCAGCGCCCCATAGCGCACATCACCGTTCACCTTTTCAGCCACGCTCACTCCTTGAATCCGACGACGGAGAACGACCAGCAGAGGTCGCGCTCGCTGTTGATGACGTTCACGAAGCCGAGGTCGCGCACGATGCGCGCCATGTCGGCCGGCCAGAAGGCGTGCAGGTGCTTCGCGCAGTTGCGCGGCAGCCAGTAGGTCATGTCCGGGTGCGGCAGGTAGAGGAACAGCACGCCCCCGGGCCGCAGCCGGTCGCGCCAGTGCGCCAGCGCCGCGATCGGGTCGGCCAGGTGCTCGAGGCAGTGCGACGAGAACACGAAGTCGAACGGCCCGGCCGGCAGCCGCATCGCGTCGCCGCCGTCCTTCGCCTCCACCGGGACCGCCCCCGGGAACGGCCAGCGCCCGGCGCCGACGTCGACCCCGTTGCCGCGGCAGAAGTGCACCGCCGCCGGCAGGATGAAGCGCATCGCTCCACCCTCGCGGATGTACGTCGGGAACTGCTGCCCCTCGTACTCGAACGTCCTTACCTCCACGGCCGGCCCTCCAGCACGTTGGCCAGCGCCTTGTCGACGCTGATCGGGTGCTTGTCCATGTTCCAGCGCAGCCATGCCGCCTCGACCTGCGGCAGGTGGCCGATGGGGTCATCCGGCCGGCCCGGGTTCCAGCGGTCGCTCACGTTGTGCCGCCCGGACGTGAAGAAGTCGAAGCCGGTCATGTAGACGCTGGCCGGCGAGTAGCTCAGCACATCCAGCAGCGCCGCGAAGCCGGTCGTCGGTACGTGGCCGCCGAGCAGGCGCACGTGCGCGAGGAACTCCTCGACGGTGGGGACGTAGGTCGCGCAGAACCACCATTCCGCCCGCGCCTCGAAGATGTAGCGGAAGTCGACGCCGTGCGGCTTGTGCATGCGCTCGTGCCACCGCGACTCCATCGCCTTCGCGTTCGGACACTTGCACATGCAGAGCGTCACGCCCTCGCGCTTCAGCTCGGCGCGGCTCTTCTTGATCGACTGCCCATAGAACGAGTAATGCACGTCCGTCCGGTGCCCCGTGGTGTCGTCGATCAGCCGGTGGTTGTTCACCCGGATCACCACGTCGTGCGAGTCCACGAGGCCGGGCTCGTTGCCCAGCACGCCGGGCCCGCTGCCGACCAGTGCGATGCGCTTGCCGGCCAGGCGCTCGGAAACGGCTGCGCGGTCAACGAACACCGAGCACCTCCACGTCGATCACCGCCCGCGAGGTCGCCTTGTGCAGCACCTTGGCCGGCGTGATCGAGCTGATGAACGGCTGCCCATCGTCGAGCCCGCGGCGCGACCAGACGAAGGTCGCCGGCTTGTCCAGCGACTCAGCCAGCGGCACGAGGAAGCTCACGTAGCCCAGGCATCGGTCGGCGGCCGACACCGCGTCGATGGTCTCCGCGACCGTGGTGCGGTTCGCCAGGTCCAGGTCGATGCCGCGGAACTCGAACAGCGGCCTGCCGGCGCCGATCTGCACGATGCGATGCGTGGCGCGCGCCTCGTCGATCAGCACCTGCATCGCCCTGCAGTCCGGGAGCAGCGTCTTCCCGAAGCCGTCCGTGCGGCCCATCGGCGTCCGCGGCATCTGCACGATCAGCACCGGGCGGCCGTCCTTCTGCACCTCGTCGACCAGCGCCGGATTCGTCACCGTCCAGTCGAGGCGCAGTTCCGCCTCGCCTTCGATGCCGGCGCGCTGGCAGACGTCCTGGAATTGCGTCGTGTCGAGCCGGCGCTTGCCCATCACGTAGTGCGCCACGATGTCGACGCGGCGGGTGAAGGGGATCACCTCCACGCGGTCGCCCAGCGGCCGGAAGACGTCGGGCCAGTCGGAGGCGATCCGCATGCGCAGCCCGCCGCGCATCAGCAGGTGGCGCACCGCGGCCTGCAGGTAGAGCGAGTCGCCGAACCCGCGCCCACACCGGATGCTCTTCAAAGTGCGGCCTCCAGGTCGACGCGCGGGAAGCAGGTCAGCGCCGTCTCGCGCGTGGCGTTGACCACCGGCACGCGGCGAGCCTCGGCGAACTTGGCCACCTTCGCGAACAGCTTCGGCCAGCCGGGCATCGAGTGCGCGTTGCCGAGCGTGCGCGGATGGTCGCCATGCCAGTGCGTGCGGCCCCCGGTCTTCTGGCAGTCGTATCCCAGCATCACCACCTTCGAGGCGCCGGCCACGATCGCCAGCGAGATCGCGGCCGTGCCGCTGTTGCCGTAGGAGTCGAACCACGCCTTCTCCTTGTGCAGCGTCGTCTGCACGCCCCACCGCGCGGCCGCACCCTTCGGGCAGAAGGTCAGCGTGCGCCCGGGGAAGGTCTCGCGCACCTCGCGCGAGTGCACCTGCCACCAGCGGCAGTCGAAGGCCATCAGCGCATCGGCCCACGGGCACAGCCGGAAGGTCGTGTTCGTCACGATGGTCGGGTGCCCGCTGGCCCGCACGCGCTCGGCGTCCTGCTCGGTCAGCGATGGCCCGCTGGCGATGCAGACGACGGTGCGGCCCAGCCATCGGCCCTCCCACTCATCCCTCGCGGGCATCGGCGCCACTCACGCACAGCAGGGTGATCCAGTGGACGCCGCTCTTCGGGTCCGGGATCACCGCCTCGATGGTGTAGATGGTGTCGCGGTGCCGCGCCCGGGTCTCCAGCGCCACGATGTCGGCCCGGTAGCGCATGCGGATCCGCGTGTCGACCTTCGACGCCGTCGCCGCGGCCGCGATCAACTCGCCGCCGGAGATCGGCATGATCTCGGCCGGCAGCGGCGCCCAGATCGGGGTCCACGTCTCGGTGCGCACGCCGTCGGAGTCGTCGGAGACCTCCACGCGCTCGATCGTCACGCGATGGCGCAGGCGGCCAGGGTTCACGCCATCCCCAGGCGGACGCGCCGCGGCCGCAGCAGGGCCTGCACACCGAGCGGCAGACTGGACATCGCCTTCTCGGTGCTCTCGCTGCGGTTCTCGTACAGGTGCCCGATGACCAGCAGCATGGCCGAGCGGAACACCGCCGGCAGCGGATCAGCGCCGTCGGTGGTTTCGCCGTAGCCGGCCAGATACCGAATCTTCACGGCGTTCGGCGCGCTGGTGACGCTCGGCCACGCGGTCACCGGCTTGAGGCAGTGCGGCACCGAGTAGTCGTCGAGCACGTACTCGTCGGCGTCCATCTCCGAGTCGGAGTCGTCGCCCCACGAGACCGAGGTCACGTCGATGACCGGGCCCATCGGCAGCACGATGGCCGCGCCGTCGTCCGGGAAGGTGTCGAGCGCGATCTCCAGCGTGCGCACCGCCAGCGACAGGCCGAGGAAGTCCTCGCAGTGCTCGCGCGCCGTCTGGATCCACGCCTCGATCATCGCGTCGTCGGTCGCGTCGAGATCGGTGTCGCCGTAGCGCGCGGCCTCGAGGTGCGCGCGGGCATCGTCCACGGTGATCGGCTCCTCGTCCGGGGCGAGGATCGTCTTCGGGGCGGTCATCGCGTGCCCTTCACGGCGAGTTGCCAGTGGTCGCCAGGCGGGTGCTGGTCGGTGTCGGAGCGGCAGATGTAGATCGAGCCGCCCCAGGTGTAGGCGTCGCCGGCCTTGAAGCCCGTCTGGCCGCTCTTCACGGTCCCGCGGTACAGCGGCAGCCCGTCGAGCGGCAGTTCGCGCACGACCTCGCCGTCCTTCAGCTTGAAGGTCAGCGCGACAGTGCGGCCATCCTTGATGGAGAGGCCGATGTCCTCCGGCGAGATCCCATCGCGGCCATCGGTGCCCGGCCGGCCGTCGCGCCCATCCTCGCCGCGCTCGCCAGGCCGGCCCGGGAGCCCGTCGCGGCCGGCGGGCACGAGTAGCGCGGTTCGCGCGATCCACTCGGCCGAGACCGCTTCCAGGCGCGCGGTGACCGCCTTCTCGACCAGTCCCGGCAGCGCCTCGGCCACCGCGCGGTCGACGCAGGCGCGCACGTGCTCCGGGTCAGCGTCCCGGCCGTCGCGCCCGGGGTCGCCCTTCTCGCCGCGCTGGCCTGGCTCGCCGTTCTTGCCGTCGACGCCGTCGCGGCCGTCCTTCCCGGCTGCGCCATCCTTGCCGTCGGCTGGCCGCGGGATCGCAGCCACGGCGCGCGCCACCAGCGCCTCCACCATTGCCGGGTCGGCATCCTTGCCGGGAGCGCCGTCTTTCCCATCTCGACCCGGTGCGCCGTCCTTCCCTGCCGGCCCAGGCT
>JACCDT011125085.1_pt1 | contig 10681 bp, 9 predicted proteins | sample 7446291 | NCBI WGS metagenome assembly JACCDT01 (sample SAMN15323446, study PRJNA562643) | freshwater metagenome | isolation source: river surface water | place: USA:Blue River Watershed | collected 2017-08-17 | reverse complement strand
GGCGCTGAAGTACGCCGACTACGGCTACATCATGGAAAGCGGCCGCATCGTGATGGACGGTGCCGCCAGCGACCTGCGCAACAACGAGGACGTCAAGGAGTTTTACCTCGGCATGGGCGGGGGTGAACGCAAGTCCTTCAAAGACGTGAAGAGCTACAAGCGCCGCAAACGCTGGCTGGCCTGATCCGGGAGACCTGCCATGCCGACCCATTTTGACACGCTGGAAACCCGCGCCCCGGCCGACCGCGAAGCGGCTTTGATGGCGGCTCTGCCCGGCCACATTGAACATGCCCGGCGCCACAGCGCCGCCTACGCCGAACTGCTGGCCCAGGTGGACGCGACCGGCGTGAACAGCCGCGAAGCCCTCGCCCAATTGCCGGTGGTGCGCAAGCACGAATTGCTGGAGCGCCAGCAGGCGTCTCGCGCGCTCGGGATCGACCCCTTTGGCGGCTTTTCGACCATCGGCTGGGCAGGTCTGCTGAGCACACGCGGTGCACGCCGCGTTTTCCAGTCGCCCGGGCCCATCTATGAACCTGAAGGCGTCGCGGCCGACTACTGGCGCTCGGGCCGAGCGATGGCTGCCGCTGGCTTCGAGGCTGGTGATTTGGTGCACAACTGCTTCAGTTACCACCTCACGCCTGGTGCCTGGATCATGGAAGCCGGTGCCCATGCGTTGGGCTGCACCGTGTTCCCGGGGGGCGTGGGCAACACCGAGCAGCAACTGGCCGCCATGCAAGACCTGCGACCGGTCGCTTACACCGGGACACCCAGCTTTTTGCGGATCCTGGTGGAGAAGTCTCAGACATCGCCCACGGGCCTGCCATTGCGCAAGGCACTGGTATCTGGGGAGGCCTGTCCGCCATCGCTGCGGGACTGGCTGGGCGAACATGGCGTGGCCACCTACCAGTGCTATGCCACTGCCGATGCCGGGCTGATCGCCTATGAAACCAGTGCCCGCGAGGGGCTGGTGCTGGACGAACAAGTGGTGTTGGAGATTGTGCGTCCAGGAACCGGTGATCCGGTGTCCGAAGGGGAGGTGGGCGAAGTCGTGGTCACCGTGCTCAACCCCGACTACCCGCTGGTGCGCTTCGGCACTGGCGATCTGTCCGCCGTCCTGCCCGGTACTTGCCCCACGGGACGCACGAACACCCGCATTCGCGGCTGGTTGGGCCGTGCGGACCAGACCACCAAAATCAAGGGCATGTTCGTGCACCCGTCGCAAGTGGCTGAGGTGTTGCGACGTCACCCCGAAGCGCGCAAGGCTCGCTTGGTCGTCTCGGGCCAGATGGCAGACGACAAGATGGAACTGCAGCTGGAACTGAGCCATCCCTCGGCAGCACCCGAAGGCTTTGTTCAGGCGGTGGCCAGCACGGTCAGAGACGTCACCAAACTCGGCGCCAGCATCCGGCTGATGGCTGCCGGCGAGTTGCCGAACGACGGCAAGGTGATCGAAGACGCGCGCAGCTATGCGTAAACCCTAAGTGTGGGCTACGTAATTTCCGGGGTGTACAGGGCCTCGGCGACCACTATGATCAAGACATCCAGTTTTAGGAGACTTGCATGAAAAAGCTCATGTCTTTCGTGGTCGCCGCAGCAGCGGCTTTCTCGGTATCGGCCCAGGAATACCCTAGCAAACCGATCACGATCGTGGTTCCGTTTGCGCCTGGCCCCACTGACACGGTTGCGCGTCACCTGGCAGAGACCATGCGCAAGTACCTTGGCAATGCCACCATCATTGTGGAAAACGCGGCTGGCGCCGGCGGCACGATCGGTGCCACCAAAGTTGCACGCGCTGCACCGGACGGTCATACCCTGTTGATCTACCACATCGGCATGGCAGCCACGCCTGCGCTGTACCGCAAATTGCAGTACAAACCGCTGGAAGATTTTGAATACCTGGGCATGATCAACGATGTGCCCATGACGCTGGTTGGCTCAACCAAAATGAACGCCAACACCTACCGTGACTTCGAAGGCTACATCCGCGCCAACGGCGGCAAGCTGAACCTGGCCCACGCGGGCTTGGGATCAGCTTCCCACATTTGTGGCCTGATGTGGCAATACGCGGTGAAGCTGGACAAGTCCATGGCCACCATCGCCTACCGTGGCACGGGCCCTGCCATGAACGACTTGATTGGCGGTACGGTCGACGTGATGTGCGATCAAACCACCAACACCACGAGTCAGATCGAAGCGGGGCGCATCAAGGCATTTGCCGTTACCACGGCCAAGCCTTTGAGCAACCACCCGGTTCTGAAGCATTACCCGAGCTTGCAGGAGATGGGCCTGAAGGGTTTTGAGCTGACCATTTGGCACGGCTTGTACGCACCCAAGGGTACGCCTGCCGCAGTACAGAAAAAACTCAACGATGCCCTGCAGGCGACATTGAAAGACCCTGAGTTCATCAAACGGCAAGAAGGTCTGGGTGCCATCGTGGTCAAGGACAAGCGCATGACGCCCGAAGGTCACAAAGCCTTTGTGGCCAATCAGATCACCCAGCTTAAAACAGTGATTGACGCTGCAGGCCAGTACGCCGACTGAGCCGATCCACCCACGTCAGACCACCCCGTGCCAGTCACGCGGGTGGTTTTTTTATGGGTGCAAGGAATTCCAACTCAAACGCCCCAGACCACCTCACAACCTTCACGCATGCAGTGGTTGAGCATGTCGATGAACGGTTTGACGCGGGTGCGCAGGCTGACCCGGTCGGGGTCGGGCAGCTCCTCCTCTTTAGCCAGCGCTTCCTGTTTCAGACGCTCGAATTCGCACTCGTCTTCGAACACCGCGTCGCGCAACGCCTGGATGGCGGCGGGCATCTGCTCGAGGAGGATGATGCCCGGACCCGAAGGGTCTTTCCCCAGAATCTCCAACAACTGCTTGCCATTGGACTCCAGCATCACCACATCGCCAGTGGCCTTGCATTTGAAACGGTACAGCATCGGGTGATCCTTTCTGCGGGCCAATGGGTTACGACCATTGTGGCACCACGCCCTGTGCTTGCCAAGGGACACCATCGGCTACGGGAAAACCCGCTCCCATGTTCTTGGCCATGGCCTCAGAATTTGTTGACACTTAAACAAATTCACCATGAACATTCTTTGCATTGGTGGTGGCCCCGCTGGACTGTACTTCGGCCTGCTGATGAAACAGCAGGACCCCACGCACCGCGTCGTGGTGGTGGAACGCAACCGCCCGTTCGACACCTTCGGCTGGGGCGTGGTGTTCTCGGACGCCACGCTGGACAACCTGCGCCACGCTGACGCCGAGACCGCCCGCGAAATCGGCGACGCGTTCAACCACTGGGACGACATCGAGGTCTTCTTTAAGGGCCGCTCGGTGCGCTCGGGTGGTCATGGGTTTTGCGGCATCGGACGCAAGCACCTGCTCAACATCCTGCAAGCCCGCTGCATCGCGCTCGGGGTGGAATTGGTGTTTGAAACCGATGTGCAAGACGATCAGGCACTGGCCCAGCACTATCAGGCCGATCTGGTGATCGCCAGCGACGGCCTCAACAGCCGAATCCGCACCCGCTACGCCCACACCTTCCAGCCAGACATCGACACCCGGCAATGCCGTTTCGTCTGGCTCGGCACCCACAAGACGTTCGACGCTTTCACGTTCGCTTTCGAGCAGACCGAACACGGCTGGTTTCAAGCGCATGCGTACAAGTTCAACGGCGACACCTCCACCTTCATCGTGGAAACGCCCGAAGACGTGTGGCGCGCCCACGGGCTCGATCAGATGTCGCAGGAAGACGCGATCGGGTTTTGCGAGCGGCTGTTCGCCCAACATCTCGACGGTCACCGGCTCATCAGCAACGCATCGCACCTGCGCGGCTCGGCCATCTGGATCCGCTTTCCGCGCGTCATCTGCCAGAACTGGGTGCATTGGCAAGAGATGGGCGGGCAGCGCGTGCCCATCGTCCTCATGGGTGACGCAGCGCACACCGCGCATTTTTCGATCGGCAGTGGCACCAAGCTCGCACTGGAAGACGCGATCGATCTGAGCCAGGCGTTTGCCCAGGGCGGCAACTTGGAAACGGTGCTGGCCAGCTACCAGGACCGTCGCAGCGTGGAGGTGCTGAAAATCCAAAACGCGGCACGCAACTCAACCGAATGGTTTGAGCATGTGGACCGCTATGCCGGTATGGAAATCGAGCAGTTCGCGTACTCTCTGCTCACCCGAAGTCAACGCATCAGCCACGAGAACCTTCGCTTGCGCGATGCCCGCTGGCTGGAAAACTACGAACATTGGCTGGCCCAGCGCGCAGGGCAATCCAGCCCCACCCCAACGGAGGCAATCACGCCCACTCCGCCGATGCTGCTGCCACTGCAGGTGCGCGGGCTGCGCTTGAAGAACCGCATCGTCGTCTCCCCCATGGCGCAGTACAAGGCGCAGGACGGCGTCGTCAATGACTGGCACCTGGTGCACCTGGGCGCCCGAGCCGTTGGAGGCGCTGGTCTGGTGATGGTGGAAATGACCAGCCCCACGGCCGACGGGCGAATCACGCTCGGCTGCCCGGGCCTGTGGAACGACACACAAGCCGACGCGCTGGCGCGGGTGGTCGATTTCGTGCACCGCGAATCCAGCGCCGCCATGGGTTTGCAGCTGGGCCACAGCGGCCCGAAGGGTTCCACCCAGCGCGGCTGGGAAGCCACCGACGAACCGCTGCCCAATGCCAGCGGTGACCCAGCCGCCGCCCCCAACTGGCCGCTGTGGGCCGCCAGTCCTGTCCCCTACGGACCGCAAAACCAGACGCCCCGCGCCATGACTCGCGCCGACATGGATGCGATGACCACGGCTTTCGTCCATGCCACCCGCCGCGCCGCTTCAGCCGGTTTTGACTGGCTGGAACTGCATTGCGCGCACGGCTACCTGCTGTCCAGCTTCCTGTGCCCGCTCACCAATCAGCGCAGCGACGAGTACGGCGGCTCGCTCGACAACCGCTGCCGCTACCCACTGGAGGTGTTCCGAGCCATGCGGGCAGTGTGGCCAGCCGATCGCCCCATGAGCGTGCGGATCTCTGCCCACGACTGGGCGCCGGGCGGCAACACGCCAGATGACGCGGTGGCCATGGCCCGGCTGTTCCAGGCCGCGGGCTGTGATCTGATCGACGTGTCCTCGGGCCAAACGACGCGGGCCGCCCAACCGGTTTACGGCCGCATGTACCAGACCCCGTTCGCTGACCGCATTCGCAATGAAGTCGGCATTCTCACCATGGCGGTGGGCGCGATTTCTGAAGCGGACCACGCCAACAGCATCATCGCTGCCGGCCGAGCCGACCTGTGTGCCATTGCCCGCCCGCACCTGGCCGATCCGGCCTGGACCCTGCACCAGGCGGCGCAGCTGCAAAGTCGTGCGGTGGACTGGCCGCTGCCCTACCTCAGCGGCCGCGATCAGCTCTACCGCGAACAAGCCCGCGCCCGCGCCTGAGGCACCAACATGAATGCTCCTCTCGACCTCGAAGCCCTCGCTCACAGCGAACACCCAGAAGCCTTGCGTCTGTGGCTGCGGTTGCTCACCTGCACGCAACTGATTGAAAAACGGATACGAACCCGGCTGCGCGAACAGTTCGAGACCACGCTGCCCCGTTTCGACCTCATGGCTCAACTGGAACGCCACCCAGAAGGGCTGAAGATGAAGGAGCTGTCGCACCGGCTCATGGTCACTGGCGGAAACGTCACCGGCATCACAGACCAGCTGGTGGCAGAAGGGCTGGTGGAGCGCGTAGGGGTCGAAGAAGACCGCCGGGCCTTCCGGGTGCGGCTGACGCCTGCCGGCCACGCCGCGTTCGCCGAAATGGCACTCGCTCACGAAGCTTGGATCGTCGAGGCTTTCGAAGGCCTGAACCTGCGCGATATCGAGCAGCTCCACCGCCTGTTGGGCAAAGTTAAAAAACACCAAAGTGCCGCCCCATGAAGCACCCCATCCGTGAAGACAACCCGATGCAGCCGCAATACCGCGCGCTTGGTCAATGTGCAACACAACACTTCGCCTGCCAGCTGGCCGATGGCGTCGCCACCGTGACGCTGAACCGGCCCGAACGCAAAAACCCTCTGACCTTCGAGTCTTACGGTGAGTTGCGCGACTGGTTCCGCGCCCTGCCCTATGCCACCGATGTGCGGGCCGTGGTGCTGCACGGCGCGGGCGACAACTTCTGCTCGGGCGGCGATGTGCACGAAATCATCGGCCCGCTCACACGCATGACCATGCCCGAGCTTTTGGCCTTCACCCGCATGACCGGCGATTTGGTGAAAGCCATGCGCGCCTGCCCGCAACCCATCGTCGCCGCCATCGACGGCGTGTGCGCCGGAGCCGGCGCCATGCTCGCCCTGGCCAGCGATCTGCGACTGGGCACGCCGCGCACCAAAACCGCGTTCCTGTTCACCCGCGTCGGGCTGGCGGGGGCCGACATGGGCGCCTGCGCGCTGCTGCCGCGCATGATCGGTCAGGGCCGCGCCAGCGAGCTGCTGTTCACGGGCCGCGCCATGTCCGCCCAGGAAGGCCTGGCGTGGGGCTTCTTCAACCAACTGCATGCACCGGACGTGCTGTTGTCTGGCGCCCATCAACTGGCCAGCGAACTCGCCAACGGCGCCACCTTTGCCCATGGCATGACCAAAACCATGCTGCATCAGGAATGGGCCATGTCGATCGATCAGGCGATCGAAGCCGAAGCCCAGGCACAGGCGATTTGCATGCAGACACAGGACTTCCGGCGCGCCTACGACGCCTTTGTGGCCAAACAACGGCCTGCGTTTGAAGGGGACTGACGCCGTGGTCGCGTTCGAACAAGCCCATCCCCATCAAGCTGCGCCCGCCAGCCCGCCACAAACGCCCTGGCAATTGCCGTTTTTCGATCCGGAACACCGTTCACTGGGGCAGGCGCTGAGCGCCTGGACGCTGCACCAAACTGTGGACGAGCGCGACGACCGCGCCGCCTGCCGCGATTGGGTGCGGCGCCTTGGTGACGCAGGTTGGCTGCGTTACTGTGTGCCTGCGGCTTTTGGCGGGGCTCTGCCCCAGTTGGACGCACGGGCCCTGGTCATCGCGCGCGAGACGCTGGCCTACTACTCGCCTCTGGCCGACTTTGCCTTCGCCATGCAGGGTCTGGGCTCAGGTGCGATCACCCTGGCCGGCACGCCCCGGCAGCAGGCCGCACACCTGCCGGCGGTCGCCCAGGGGCGGCAAATCGCCGCATTCGCCTTGAGCGAGCCCGACGCCGGCTCCGACGTGGCTGCCCTGCGTTGCCAGGCGAAGGCCACACCCAGTGGATGGCAGCTCCACGGCGAGAAAACCTGGATCAGTAACGGCGGCATGGCCGACTTCTACGTCACCTTCGCCAAAACCGATCCCTCTGCGGGTTCGCGCGGCATCAGTGCTTTCATTGTGCCCGCCGGTCAGCCCGGACTGGACAGCAGCCACCACCTGCAACTCATGGCGCCACACCCGGTGGCCAGCCTGCGTTTCGACGCTTGCGAGTTGCCGCCCGAATCACTTCTTGGCCCGCTGAACGGGGGTTTCAAACTCGCCATGCAGACGCTGGACATCTTCCGCACGTCGGTAGCCGGTGCTGCGTTGGGGATGGCTCGGCGCGCGCTGGCCGAAGCCATCGCCCACGCCCAGCGCCGCCGATTGTTTGGCGGTGCACTGGCCGATCTTCAGCTCACCCAGGCCCGGCTCGGCGAGATGACAGCACTGGTCGAGGCCGCAGCACTGCTCACCTACCGCGCGGCCTGGCTGCGCGATGTGAGCCCAGCCGATCAACCGCTGCCCCGCAGCTACAGTGCCGCCGCAGCCATGGCCAAGCTCACCGCGACCGAGAACGCTCAACGCGTCATCGACATGGCGTTGCAAATGCACGGTGGACTGGGGGTGCAGGTGGGCCAAAAAATCGAGAGCCTGTACCGCGACATCCGGGCGCTGCGCATCTACGAAGGCGCGTCCGAAGTGCAGCTGCTCATCCTCGGCAAAGCCGCCCTGCAAGCCTGACACCAGCGCCGGAGCCTCGCCATGACCCTGCCACCCGCCCGCAGTGCACAAACCGATCGCTTCGTACACGATCGAATGCCCCCTCCAGACACCTGGCCTCAGCTCGTCTACAACCTGCCTGAGCTGCAGTTCCCGCCCCAGTTGAACCTGGTCCAACGCCTGCTGGACGATGCGGTTCACATCCGTGGCTGGGGCGATCGGCCTCTGTTCCGCAGTGACCAGCACCTGCTGACCTACGCCCAGGCGTTGCGCGAAGTGGAGCGCATCTCGCACCTGTTGACCCATGAGCTCCGCCTTGAACCAGGCAACCGGGTGCTACTGCGCGGTGGTAACTCCATCGGCATGGCTCTGGTGTGGCTGGCGGTGGTGCGCAGTGGGCTGGTCGCCGTAGCCACCATGCCACTGCTGCGCGCCAAGGAGTTGAGCGAAATCATCCGCAAATCCGAGCCTGCCCTCGCGCTGTGCGATCACGCCCTGCTGAGCGAGCTGGCCAACGCGACCGACGGGCATTTGTTGACCATCCCGTTCAATGCCCCGCCCGAGGAGCCAGGCAGTCTGGCATCCCGTCTGCTCGACGGTTCCTCCGAGCCGCCATGCCCCACCGCGGCCACGGACATCGCGCTGCTGGCATTCACCTCTGGCACCACCGGTGTGCCCAAAGCGGCCATACACACCCATCTGGACCTGCTCGCCGCCTGCGAAACCTGGCCCCGGCATGTGCTGCGGCTCGTGCCCCACGACATCGTCGCCGGCTCTCCGCCACTGGCGTTCACGTTTGGACTGGGTGGCTTGCTGATTTTTCCGCTCTGGGCGGGTGCTTCGGTCTATTTTCCCGGCCAACCTTACACCCCAAAAGGCATGGTCGAAGCGATGGCGCGGCACGGTGTCACCGTTTGCTACACGGCCCCCACGCTTTACCGCCAGATGGCACCGTTCGCCCAAGCTCAGGGGATACCCAGTCTGCGCATCAGTGTCAGTGCGGGCGAGGGCTTGCCCGACAACACCCGGCAGCTGTGGAAAACCGCCACGGGCCTTGACATGGTGGACGGGATCGGCGCCACCGAAATGTTTCACATCTTCATTTCATCGGCCGGCGCAGACATCAGGCGCGGGGCCATTGGCAAGGTGGTGCCCGGCTACCAGGCCAAAGTGGTGAACGATGAGGGCCGTGAAGTTCCCCGCGGAACCGTGGGCAAGCTCGCGGTGGTCGGCCCTACCGGTTGCCGCTACCTCGACGACGAACGCCAGCAGCACTATGTCCGCCAAGGCTGGAATTACCCTGGTGACGCGTTTGTACAAGATGAAGATGGGTACTTCTTTTACCAAGCCCGCGCGGACGACATGATCATCACCGCCGGCTACAACGTTGGCGGCCCGGAAGTAGAGGACGCCTTGATGCGCCACCCCGCCGTCGCCGAGTGCGGGGTGGTCGGGCAGCCCGATGAAGAGCGGGGCATGATCGTCAAAGCCTATTGCGTGCTCAAACCCGGCCACGTCGGCGACCCACAGATGGTCGAGGCCCTGCAGGAACACGTCAAACGGCAATTGGCACCCTACAAGTACCCACGCGCCATTGAATTCCTCGACCGCCTGCCACGCACCGAAACCGGCAAGTTGCAACGTTACCTGCTGCGCCAACGTTCACAGTCCTCGTCCAACACCCCTACCTGAATCCATGCCCACGATCCAACCACTGCACCCGCCCGGCTGGGCCGAACCCAAGGGTTACGCCAACGGCATGGCCGTCACCTTCGGGGTGGGCGACCGCTGCGTGTTTGTTGGCGGCCAGATCGGCTGGAACGCGCAACAGCAGTTCGAGTCGACCGATTTCATCGACCAGTGCCGGCAAGCCTTGAGCAACGTGCGGGCCGTGCTGCACAGTGCAGGCGCCGGGCCGGAGCACATGGTTCGCATGACCTGGTACATCACCGACCGGAACCAGTACAACCAACGCCTGCGCGAATTGGGCCGCGTCTATCGCGAAATCATGGGCCGCCATTTCCCGGCCATGACCTGCGTGGAGGTACAAGCGCTGGTCGAGGCGCAAGCCCAAGTTGAGATCGAAGTTACCGCGGTGGCTCCATCACTGCCATGACCAGCAGACGACGCAAGCTCAGCAGCAAGGTGCGTCCTGGAATTTCAGCGGACATGTGGCGTCCGTCGGTGCCATCGGCGTAAATCACGCCGACCACTCGTGTGCCTTGGTGGAGGGGCATCAACAATAGCCCCCCACCTTTGGGCGGTGCCAACCAGGCTGGCAATCGCAAGATCCAGCTGGCTTGCCGCAAGTCCGGAACCCAGGTGTCACGCCCTGTACCGCTCAAGGTGGAGAGCGTATCGTCAGTGGCCCCCGGTCTGAGCGTCATGCGCTTGCACAGATCTTCTCCACCTTGGCCCAGACCGATCCAGCCCTTCAAGCCATTGGCACCAGGCTGCAAACGGCACAGCACAGCACGTGTCAAGCCGAGCGCACGGCAAATGGCTTCCAGGCCCATCCGAGCACGGTCTTGGGGATCTGCACCATCCACCAGCGCTGCGGTGATGTCGTCCAGACCTTGCGCTAGCACCTGTTCGGGCGAAATGCCCTCCAACGGAACGGACGATGAAAGTGTCGCTGCGGCCTGTGCGGAAGAAGCGGCCTTGGGTTCCAGACGCTGCAGTTCGGCATCCAGACCCAAGGCAGTGGCGGCTT
>JACCDT010183741.1_pt1 | contig 10689 bp, 16 predicted proteins | sample 7446291 | NCBI WGS metagenome assembly JACCDT01 (sample SAMN15323446, study PRJNA562643) | freshwater metagenome | isolation source: river surface water | place: USA:Blue River Watershed | collected 2017-08-17 | reverse complement strand
CAGCTCTTCGTGCAGCAGGCGGCCTTCTTGGTAGGGTTCCTACTGGAGCACTTGCTGGTGGCGGTGCAATTCTTGCTGGTGTTCCCGCATTAATGCAAGGTGATATTGCCGGTGCCGCCGGAAGCTCTGGTGGCGCTCTGGTGGGTGGCTTACTGGGCGCACCTCTTGGTCCTTTAGGTGTTGCTGCCGGTTCTTTTGTTGGTTCCATGGTTGGCGGCGGCTTGGTTCAAGGAACTAAAGCAGCACTTGAGAAAACGCCACAAGCCGTTAGTATCCCAACTCCGTTTGGTGATCTGCCACTGAATGCTTCTGCCCAGCAGCTGAAGTACATGCAACAGCTTGGTGAGCTTGGTGAGACGCAATACCGCAATGCCCTTGGTACTCGTACCAGTGCTCTTATTGATTTAGACAAATACACAAGACAAGCAGAGGTAGAGCAACAGAAAGCATTGTTCCCGGTAATGCAAGCCATGGAAAATGCTGATCTTGCCCGTAGCCAAGCATTGATCAATACACAAAATAATGCTTATATGCAGCAGATGGTTCTTGGTACTGCTAGTAACATGATGTTAGATGCACAACGGGAACGCGGTGCACTCATGCGTCAAGCTATTGCCACCAACCCATATGTGACTGCGCTTGCTGCTCCCAACGTATCGATTGGTTGATCATGGCAAATCTTTCTCCTATTGCTGGTCTTAATCCCCCTGGCAGCACGGGTACCAGTCCAAATGTATTTCAAAACACCTTGACGCCTGGTTATACAGGTGGTCTTGGTGCTCAGTCGGTTATCCCTGGTTTTGATTGGAGTAAAGTCGATCCAAACACCATTGCGCCTTACGCATTATTTACAGGTTTTGCGCAAGACCAACGTCGAGAGGAAAGAGCTGCTGAACGCGAGCTATTTAACGAAGTGCAAGCTATGCGCAAACGTGAAGCTCAGGAAGCTTATCAAATGCAGTTGCCTTTTAAAATTGGCGGCATGGTCAGCAATATTTTCCAAAATATTGTACAAGCACAGCAGCCTGGTCTTCAAACCGAGTTAGGCATCCGTGGTCGTACCGCAGACCTTTTAAACCAAGCCTACGCAAATCCAATTGCAAATCGAAAGTGGCTTTCATAACCTGGAGTTAGAATAATGGCAAGTTACGGGACACCTCTTAGCTCTATACCTAACACCAGTTACTTAAATGTAAGTGAACCTTTTTCATCTTTTGGAGGAAGTATGATTGATCCCGGAACAGCCACTTTAATCGGCACAGGCATTTCCGCCCTTGGTAGTGGTGTTGGCGGCGCTGCTGCAGGGAAAGGAGCAAAAAGTGCTGCACAACAAGCACGAGAAGCTGCAGCTGAACAAGCAAAGCAAGTCACTCAAGCTAATCGAGAAACCCTTCTTGGTACGTTTGGACTGGAGAATCTGGCACAACAGCAGTCAATGCTTACCGGTGGTCCCAGGGAACGTTTTAGAGAGTTTGAGGACGCTCAATTTGCTAGTGCGCAGGCAGGAGGTTTTGGTGCACAAGAACGTGCTCGTCAAACCATGGCTCAAAATCTTGCGATGCGTCAAGCTGATTTTGGTAAGAGTGGGTTTGCCACGCCGCCTTTAGCAAGGTTTGTTTGATCTAAAATCAAAACATAGCAGTTTACGCAACAATGGCAGATAATATTTACGGCGCAGGCAATCAACGAGTTGTTAGCCAAGAAGATCAATTTACTAAACTTCTTGAGCAGCAGCAACAACTTATTGACGCCATTAAAGGTACCGATGAGTATGGTGGCCTAGGAGGGGGTGCCTTCAACCCTGCACGCTATGGTGTGAAGGCGATTAAAGATATTGAGAAGACCGGAAAAGAATACAAAACAGAACAACTGCCTGCGTTATTTGATCGTTATTTAACAGATATTGCGGAGGGCAGGTTAACTCCTTCTCAGGCTTCTACTGCTTATGAAGCAGCGGCACGAGGCGCTGGTCAGCTTGAGGGGACCATTGAAAAAGCTTCTAAGCTTGCTCGTTCACAGGCGGGTGTTCCTTCCGCTGAAAAATACATACGTTATACTCCTTTTTTCCAGCAGACAGCTCAACAAATGCTGGGGCGTACGTTAAGTGATCCTGAGATCCAAAACTATGTAGGTGCCTTCCAGGGCATGGGCATTAGCAATCCAGCAGATGTGGCAGCTACATTTGGTAAATACCTGACTACAAGTGACGAGTACAAATCACGTCAATATCGTTTTAAGCCGGCTGAAATGCCTACCTTTAAAGCAGACTCTGCTGCTTTTGCGCAGATGTTAAACACTACGTTCGGTTAAAACAATGACAAAGAAAAATCAAAATCTTGTAAAAGCAGAACGGATGGCCGCACGCGGTGAATCCGTAAAAGATATCAGGGAAGCAACTGGTGTAAGTAGAGCAGTTGCTCAACGTGTTGTTGATCGTCGTGGTCCTTCGACAGTAAGCAGTAGCAATACACCTGTAGCAAATACGCCGGTACCATACAACATTCAACCTGGTGGCGGGATTGATGACAGCCAATCAGGCATGTCTCAAGAGCAGTATGGGAATCTCCTATACGAATCTGGAATTCTTAAACTACAGGGAGATATTCAGACAGAGTTAGAAAAACTTAGGGTAACAGGACTGTCTTCTGTCGCTAATATCCAGGCCGGTGCCACTGTTCGTTCTGCTGAACTTGATAATGAAGCTCGTAAGTATCTTGCTGATAAAGATTACCTGGGCCGAACAGATGTAGCAAAGATCCAAGCAGAGAATAATCTGCGTCTACAAGACATTATTAACGCTGGTCTTAAGGATGTAGAAGGTATTCGTCAGCAGGGTGGCAGAGACATTGCAACGATTACTGGTGAGTTTGGCGTCAAACAAGAATCCGAGCGTCAACGCGGACAAAAAGATATTGCCAAGATTGGTTCTGAATCGGCTTACCGTAATGCTTTGATTGGTGCTTTTAGTTTTTAATTAATTGCACTAGAATATTTTTAAACCAAAGGTGTTTTAGCAATGGCTCCATCTCCTTCCGCGTCTACTTACGATCAACAGATTGCAGGTATTAACCAGGCCCTGGCAGCAGGTAACATTACCGCAGCAGAAGCCGCTCAGCTTCGGAAACAAATTGTTGAAGGTGAGTACGGCGCCAAGTCTTTTGATATCGATGAGTTCCAGGATCTCCTGGGTCGTCTTGAAGGTTCTAAGATGCGTCAACAGCGTCAAAAGAGCGTTGAAGGCCGTCGTGACGTTATGAGCCAAGGCCTGGCTTCCATGATGAGCAACTTCTGATGCAGGACACTGCTGTACAAAAAAACGATTCGGGCGAAGGTCAAGATCTTCGCCTTTATCAAAAAGCAGCAGAAGTCGCGTATCAATACGCTAGAAACAAAGCAGATCAGGAGAAAGATACAATGTCTTCTGACCAAAACAAAAACGAAGGGGAGGACCTTGAATAATGTCTAGCAGTTTTCTTAACACTGGAGATGACCTCTCCAATGATCCCTATTCGTTTTTGTTTGACGAGGACAAAGCCAAAAAAGCTGCATCTGCAGTTAAAATTTTCCAGGATGTCTCCGTTGGCTCCAGCAAAGAAAAAATGAAAGAGCAAGGAGCTCAAGAACGTGAAACAATCGGAAAAGGTGCCGCAGAACAACGGGAAACAGCAGAACAAGCGCAGCGTTTTGCCCAGGGTGACGAAGCAAGGGATTACGCACAGGCCCAACGAGCTTATAAATATTGAGTTATTTGACCAGTGGGTTGATAACTTAACGTCTGCAGAACAAGAATCGTTTACTGCATTTGCCGCAGATTGTTTTTCTGTGGTTGAAATTTTTCTATACGCAAGATTCCTTGGTTACAACGGAAGTATTACTTCGTGTGAAGCTTGGCTTAAGGACAACTATCCAAAGCCGGATCACCGTAAGAAACTCCTATATGAAATCGAGGAGATGCAAGAAGATATCCGGAAGCTTAGAGAAGATGTTGATAATGGTGTAGTAAAACGTGATGCAGGTGTTGCTCGTATTGCAGGCATGCAAAAAGAGTTGCGTGGCACGATTGCTCAAGTTGAACTCTTTACAGCCAATCGTGATCGCAAAGGTTTATTGATGGCCGGCGCTGACCGTGCCATTCGTGAACTTATGGTCATCTTCAAAGATGATCCAATTGAGATACCACTGGAAGAAGCCTCGATGAGTATCTGGGCTAAAATGCAATTAGACGAATAACAGTCCAAGTTAAAATAAAAGAATTGTTATGGGTGCCGACGTAAACGCAGCAGGTGTCGCTAAGAATATGCCTAATTTTGTTAGGCAGATCCAGCGTGAACGCATGGGACGCAGTGCAACCGCACCTTCTCAACAACCGGCGGCAAATCCAGAGCAATTTCAGCAATTACTAAATAAAGTAACGCCAGATGGCCAAGAACAAAATGCCGCCCCAGCTCCTGGAGCACTTCAAAAAGAAGGAGGCCAAGAACAAGGACGGCAGCGAAATGTCGGACAAGGAGAAACGCAAAGCCGCCCTGGACAAAGCCCGCAAATACCAAGAACAGAAGAAGGACAACAAAGACGGCAAATGAGGTAGTATTCAGTAATACACTGAACAATACTTACTGTGCCTGCGTATCAACATCTTGCATATCGACGTAATGCACAAGCTGCTGCACGCAGGCAACAAATTCGTATTCCACGAAATCTTGAATCCCTGGAGAAAGCAAGGGAAGATTTTGGTTTCTTTTGTGAGTACGTAGCAGATAAGCCTCCGGCGCAACACCATAAAGAATGGCATCGTCACTTCGTGACAGGTGAGGACAGTAGTTGCCTCCTTAAGATTGCTGGCCCAAATGTTGATCTCCTGGCGCCCAGGGGCTCCGCCAAGAGCACGGTCCTCGGCTTATTTACCGCATGGGCTATTGGTATCCATACACAAGCTAAGAAGCCGCTACAGATCCTCTACTTGTCTTATACGGTTGACATTGCACGTTCCAAGTCGGCAACTATTAAACGCATCATTGAGAGCAAGCGCTACCAGGAAGTTTTTCCTACCGTACGCCTCCTCAAGAATGTGACCAGTAATGAGTACTGGTCCATTGACCACAAGTTTGCAGGCATCGACACCACTGGTGAAGAACAGTTCACGCTATGCGCTGCTGGTCTTAAGGGTTCAGTGACATCCAAACGTTCGCACCTGGTCATCATCGATGACGCCATTAAGTCGGCTGCGGATATCTCAAACCCTGACATCCGTAAACAGATGCAGGACAACTGGAATGCCGTGATTGCACCCACCATGTTTGAAGGAGCCAGGGCAATTTGCCTTGGTACTCGTTTCAGGCATGACGATATTCACTCCACAACTTTCAACACCCAAAACAACTGGTTACAGATTGTTCTTTCCGCCATTCTCAATGATCCCAAAACAGGGGATGAACGGTCGTATTGGCCAGAGATGTGGTCATTGGATTACTTGAAGGAAAAGAAAAGGCAGGCACCTATTGCTTTTTCTTTCCAGTACATGAATCAGGTCATCAGACAAAACGAATTGTCTCTTGCGCCTGAACTAATCGTCAAAGCTGAGATTGCTACAGAGTTTGATACGCTTGCGGTTGGTGTTGACCTTTCCGCTGGCACTAAAGAAAAGAATGATTACACGGTGATGGTTCTTGGTGGACGCATTGGTGATCAGATCCATGTGATTGATTACCGCCGTCTACGCGTCATGGGTAACTTAGAAAAACTAGATGCGCTTAAAGAATTGCTCAATGATTGGTCAATCCTTGGCCGTGATGAAAACGGCAATTACTTCCCGACTTATTCCACGTGTGACATTTATTCAGAAGCTGTGCAGTACCAGGCTTCCCTGGAAGCTGACTTTAAACGTGTTTGCCTGAACAACGAAAGTCTTTATAACTTAAATTGGCATCCCGTTAAGGGCTTCCGTGCAGATAAGTTGGCACGTTTCCGAGGTTGCATGGGACTTTTTGAAGACCGTAAGATCATCTTCAATCGTTATCGAAACTTCACTGCTATGTTTGAAGAACTAACCAACTTTGGTGTCAGTAGTCATGATGACTGTGTTGACGCACTGGTCTGGATGATTAACGGATTGATGCGCAAAGGTAAGCTCCAGCTCGATTACTAAATCCTAAAATTAGAAAAAAGCTTATTCTAGTCGTGGGTCCTGAATACATTGCTATCGGTCTAACGGCCGTTGTATCTGCTGTTACTGGTGGCAGTTGGGTCGCAGGCAAGATCCTGGGCAGGCAAAACGATCAGATTCAGCAAGCTTTTAATTACATCGGATCTCAAAAACGTAGGATTGATGTTTTGGAAGACGACTTAAAACGGATGCCTTTGGAATACGTTCTCAAGGTAGACTTCCTGAGAGAAATCCAACAGATGCATGACAACTTCAATCAAATCAACAATAAGCTTGATAAGCTAATGGAGAAATTGCTTGAGTCCAAATGAGTTACATCCTTGAGGTCCAGGAGGACGAGAACGGAGATCAATATATTGTCTTTCCAGATGAAGTCACCGAAGAGTTGGGCTGGGAAGAAGGAGACGTTCTTAACTGGGATGTCCGTGGTACAGGCATCATCATCAGCAAGGTTAATGATGCAGCTGGCTACGAGGTTATAGAAGAGTAGAATAAACGGATTGACAGTTAGATAAATGCGTATCACGGGTGGCATGCCAGTAGGCGGAAATTTAGGAGCAATTGCTGGTGGCATTAGCTTTCCTATTGGGCCTCAAAAATCCGACCCAGATGAGGAAGCACAATTCAAAGAACGGTTCAAAGATCCTGGTAGTTGGCGCCAGCAGATAAAAGATTATCAACGTCAAAATCCACTTCAAAGACAAATGCCTTCTGCAGGTATTGGAAATGTAGGTGGAACGCTGCTTGCACAGGGTATGCCTCCCGGAGGTGGAGCAGGTGCATTGGGAGGCATGATGCAGATGGGACCTCAGTTTGGTCCAAAGCCTTTTAACCTAGATATCAATGCTGTGAATGACCGTCTTGAGTCGGTCGGCGGCAGTGCCAATATTCAACTAGATCAAAACCAGTTGCTACAACTGGGCGGTTCTTTTAATCCTGCATTCACCGATGAGATGGGAGTACAAAATTCTCAGGGATATGAAGTGTATGGTCGGTACACCACTCCCGGTGTTCAAATTCAAGGCACATATCGAAACACGCGAGGAAATCCTGGCGTAGCTGGTGGATTCCCTGGTGAAGTACAGGCAGGCTTTAAAGGACGTTTTTAATCATTGAAACTGCTAGTATTTAATTAACGTACAAGGTGAATAATGGCTGACGCTAAAGCCCGTCTACAAGAAATTATCAACGCTTACCTTGAGAAGGATAGCAATATTGTTGTTGATACGGGCATTGTTGCGTCTCATATTGCACAGATGAAACTCTTTGGTATCCGCCAAGGAGTTGAATTTTTTCCGTCACAGGATAACTTCGGCAATCAACGCAAAGACTTCATCGATCGTGTGATGAAGTACAACAAGATGGATACGCGCCTGGATTCGATCTGGGAGTATTTCCTGTGCGATGGCAAGGGTCTTTTCTATATTCGTCCTACCAAGTTCAGTTATCGTCTCTACTATTTCCGTGAGCACGAATATCGAGCGTATTACAACGTAGACGGTGAACTGGAAGAGGTGGTGATCATCTACAGCTATAAGGTCAAAAAGGGATTTGGCCTTAATGAAGGTATTAACATAGCATCGATTACAGGTACAGCAACCACTGGAGGACAAGGGGCCAAGCGTTACATTAAACTTTCAATCAAAAACGACACTATTGAAGAAGTGCATTCGGAAGGAGAGATTTCTTTCGAGATGCCAAACTATGCGACACCAGGGAAAACCCAAACTTTTACCAATAGTCTTGGCTTCATTCCTTGCGTAGAAATTCTTAACAATCCAAAAGGCTTTTCTAATGAAGGCGTTGGTGAATTTGATGCGATGGCAAATCACATCATCACGCATGATGAATTGATGCGCACCATGCGTAAAAATATCACCTTCTTTGGCAACCCAACATTGTTGTCGTCTCGTCCCAAGACAGACCTTATGGAGGCTGGTGGCGATATGGCGGTACAGCGACCTTCTATCGCTGCGAACTCTGGCTTCACGAGCCCATCTCCGATGAGCCGTTCAATGTTCAAGGCTGATCCTGTCAGCCGTGGCATCGATGGCCAGATCCGTGTTCCACGCGTTATCGCAAACCTGGAGCCAAACGACCGAGTTGGTTATATCGTTCCAGATGCAATTACTGGTGATCAAAACGCATTTGCTCGTCAGTATCGAGAAGAGATTCGTACAGCACTTGGTGGTGTCGACGAACTTTCTATTTCTGCTGGCGTTACTGCAACTGAGTACAAATCACTGTTTGGTCGTGTTTCTGCAACATCGAAGAAAAAAGCAAATGCCATCTATACCCATGGCATTTGTCGTTGCTTAGAGCTAATTGTTTATCAAGAAGAGCAGTTGTTTAAATCAACTCTTGCTCAAGCCGCTCAAATCGAAAAGCCCATCAAACCAGCTTCTGATGCTTCAGAAGAAGAGAAGTCGGCTTACGAACAAGCACTTAAGCAATTCAATGATCAAGTGAAGAACTTGATGCTTGCTTGCGTGGAGGCCCAGCAGATTCCTCCAGGTGTTATGGGCTTGATTCCCGATGGCGATGTCACTGTTTTATGGCGGTGGCTTGGCCCTGTTTACGAGGACTCCACCCAAGACATCCTCAACAACTCCATCGTGGTACGAAATCTGCAGGAGTTAGGTGTTGATAGCATTGAAGCACTGAAATACCTCTTCCCGTCTAAGACGGATGAGGAGCGGGCCGAGATGTTATCTGGGTTCCCGTTCAGGATGGTGAACGAATTGCAGGGTGCTTACTCTCAATTTGCTAAACTAGTGGGGGGAATGATGCAGACTCCTCACCCGCAAGCACCGGATCTTCCGATGGCTGCGGATCCAAGATTGGATTTAACGCCATATCTGTATCGAACATTAGAAGCTCTACAAAAGGAGATGAGTTATGCAGGACGCTACCGTCCAATCGATCCCACAGACGAGCCAAGCACCAGTGGCGGTGGCTCCAAGCAGCTACGTGGTACCGGCCCAAGCTCCGGCACCTCAAGCTCCAGTGGCGTATCAAGTGGGTACCAGCTACCCCCAAGCGGTCCCTCAGCCGAATATCAGCTACCAATCCGCCCCTACTCAGTACGCCCCCCAATCCCAACCGGCGGAAACCCAGAGCAACCCATGGGAATCGGCGTTCAACAAGGTAGTGAACCTGCTGAGCGCACCAGTTCAATCCCCGTTCCAGGGTCAACCATCACCCGCGACGACTCAGTATACCCCGGCGAATTACGGACAAACCAGCGGCCAGGGTACGCAGAACTGGGCAGCGCAGACCTTATCAACCAACCAGGCTTACTCGCCCAGCTCTTCCCAAACCTCCTCGAATCCCTCGTTGGAGCAAATCGCGGATTACCTGGGTCTGAGCAACGAAAGCCGGATGGTGATCGACGCGTACGGGGTCGAGGCTCCCGCAATCCTAAATAACTACGCCCTTCAGCTTGAAGGGATGCTGGATAGCGCCGTTGCCTGGGGCACTCAAGCTAAGAATCTCATTCAAGGTTATGCCAACTTTGCTGTTGGTGAGCATACCGAGAATCTGGCTTACAACGAAATCCTGACTAACCCCGACGTTCTCAGCGATTACACCCTGAAGTTCTTCGGTCCTGAAGGTCCATACCCCGTGTATGAGAATGAGGCAGAGCTTGAGACCCGTGGTTATCCCACTGCTCCAGTGAATCCTAACTTTGGTCAGTTCCCTGCTCCTCCTGCTGCAGCTGCTCCTCAACAGCCTGAAAACTTCTGGGGTAACTTCAAGCAACAAATGGATGTGGATCCTGCACAAGCCTGGCGTCTTCTGAACCAGGCTCAGCCTCAAGTTGTTGCAAACAAACTGTTTGTAATGGAGTAAAGCGATGCGTAATCGCTATCGTTTAGGTGTACCTGCTGCCGCCGGTTTACTGGCGGGTGGGTACGCCCTTTCTCAAGGAGAAGATCCAGGTTCCGCAATTCTTGCCGGAGCTGCTGGCACTCTTGGTGGCGCTGCTGGTTTACTTGCAGCACGTGGACTCGCTGGTAGATATGCCAACGATCTTCGTGAATCTGCAGCAACCCATCTAACTGGAACACGCGAAAATCCAAAGGGCATCGGCGCTCTTCTTTCTTCTGCTCGGAAATCAATTCCGGCAGATCGTCAAGAAGGTCTTCGTGCCAAAGCTATTCAAGGCGCTGCTAATGTGACGGCTGACGTTTTGATGGGAGCAACGGATAAACGTGGACTTGGTAAGATTGCTGCTGCTGGTTTAGTACCTGCTTCCGCACTTGCCGCTGGCCTTGGTGGTGTAGCACTTGGTGCTGTTCCCGGTGCAATGGGTGTTCCTGGATTCCAGCAAAACGTTGCGCTTGATCCAGAGGGATACGTCAACCAAAACCCAAGGGGTATTGGCGCTACAACCCGGCAATACGGTATTTCTTAAATAAATTACCGGCTGCTAAAATTTGTGTTAGATAAGACATATCTATGTCTGAATCTTTCACCCGATAAAACACTTCCTGCGACACTGGAGGATAAAACAAAGTGTTCAT
>JACCDT010063964.1_pt1 | contig 10692 bp, 17 predicted proteins | sample 7446291 | NCBI WGS metagenome assembly JACCDT01 (sample SAMN15323446, study PRJNA562643) | freshwater metagenome | isolation source: river surface water | place: USA:Blue River Watershed | collected 2017-08-17 | reverse complement strand
TAGCAATAAAATCGCTCATACTGCTGTCATTAGTTACAACATGGTCAAAGGCAAAGTCTTTTAATTCGCCTTCGCTACTGTGACTGCCAGTGTAATTGGCTTCGGCAGTGGTATTGCGAATGCAGACAGTGATGACCTTAAAGCCTTGTGCTTCAAGCTGTTTAATTACGTCATACTCGGCAATGTATCGCCAGTCGTCAATTAAGCTAAGATTGCCCTCTGGAGTATTTTTAACTCCGCTGGCAAGAATATCAGACCACATCGTTTCATAACCTAAAGCTAATCGCCACTCTGTTCCTAATGTTTGCAACATTTTACGATGTGTAATAGGTTTAATTTCCCCGTGCAGTTTTAAAGACTCCTCTTTGGCTTTTCCAAAAACAGCTAAAACTGCGTCTTCTTCTGAGTAACCAAAGGATTGTTGTAAGAGACTAATTAACATCCACTTTACAGGGTTAGCAAAAGAATAAACTGAAACATACCCTTTATTAAGAGGTAGGTACTTAGCAGCAACCGCACTGGTAAAACTGCTTTTACCCGCTTGCGGCGCAAAGGAAGCCACCATAATAATTAACTTCGACATTTCAATCCCCACACATTTGAGTTAAAGTTAGCACCCGCACAATAAACGCTAGGGCAGGAGCCGTAATCAAGACAATCAACAAGCAAATCCAAACGTACTTGGTGTTTTGATAGTCTTTTAATAAGTCGCCGAATAAACGAATCAGCACTGCTGCCGACACCCAAAAACAGAGTGACAGCAGAACGAGAGCTAAGATAAGTAGGTTTTCCATCTCAAATACTCTCAAACATATCAGAAACTTCACAAGTACCAACAGCTTGGTCATAGTCAAAACCATGAGTCTTAACATTGCCTTCGATACTGTCACGGTACTGAGACCAGTGTTTAAAATTATTCGACCAAAAGTTACCTTGACGGTCTAAATGAGTTGCTTCGGGCATCACTTGAATATAATCCGCTATCAGGTACTCGGAAGGAATTGCCGACAGCGTTGGCACTGCCATTGGCGATGCAATGTGTTCACTGGGGGAACTGTGAGACCGAGAGCCACCAAACAACTTCTTAACAATATCCTGCGTTTTCTCCGAAGACATATCCAATTTACGATACGAGGTTTGGGCGCAACAGGACATGGAATGTTCAATCGCTTGTTGAGCTGTTACACCATAACGAGCCTCAATCGCAGGAGTCCAAAATCCTTCACCGAAGAAAGGTACATGGTAGTCGCCATGTTGTAAGGCTGTTGGAACACTCTCTTGCAACGCGAATAACATCACCCTTGCTAATTCATTGATATGTGGGTCGGCATCTTCATGCAAACGTAGCCAAAAGAAATTATCCCATTCTGTCGCTGTCACTACCATTCGCATATATGAAAATGGCTCTAGGACACGGTTAGTGACTTGTTTGTGGATGCCAAGGCTGTTAAGGGTTTTAGCTGAGTCAATAGCATTACGGGCAGCAAAGTCCCATGCACATTTAGCAGTAGCTTTAGTGGTTTTATCCACCTCGTTGTCAGCCGTCATCCCCGCTTTATTTTGGCCAAAATGGATTGGGGTAAAGGGATTAGCAAAGAGTGTTTCAATACTTTTGGCAACGGGAATGGCTCTGCTGCTGGCACCATTGCGTGAGAAATTCCTGTGAGTATTAATCTCAGCTAAAATAAAACGCGGAAAATCAATTAAGAAAGTCACGATTTCTTCACCGCTAATAGCACTGACACTGTTAGCGATAACGGCAGCGCGAATGCCACCTTTGCCGACAAAGCCATTAGGAATGATATGTTGAATTGTCATTTTTTGACCTCAAGAAACCCGTAGGTTTTGTTTAATAACATGAGCAGGATAAACAGTAGAAACCCTAGTGTCAGGGTTGCTACCATCAACAATAAGACAGTCAGCTTTGCTAACCGTCTCGGTAAATTAAACAGGAAAAACAGCATCGTTTTTATCCAAAACAGAGGCTAAATCAGGTTTAAAGTAGTTCGGACCCTTTTGAATTTTACCGTCTTCACGATAAATGGGGCGGCCATCTTCGCCAAGTTTGCTCATGTTGCTGCGATGGATTTCGCGCATCACTTCAACTAAGTTATAGCCATAGGCACTGGCATGGGCAAAGCAAAGGTTGACCATATTTTGTAAGGTTCGTGATACGGCTGCGGCCTGTAGAATCGACTTCTTTGGGGTTGAGGTTGACACTTTTAAATAGTGCTGTAAATCTTCCAACTCATCAAAAAGTAGTTGAAATACTAACCCTACATTCAGTTCCCGACCATTGAGTAAGGCTTGAGCTTCGTCACAAACATCAAAGCTGGGGCAGTCTAAGACTAAGTTGTAAACACAACCAGTGCCAAGAGTAAGGACAAGGACATCGCCAACGGCATCGACAATCTCAATGAAGGCTTCACGAGTAGAACCTTCATCATCATAAAACAATCGTGCGGCATTAAAGCCTTCTTGAATTTCTTCATTCAACAACTTGAGGCGTAAGTTAGCAATCGCTTCGTTGCCTAAGTTTTCGGCATTGACTTCGTTGCCGATGATGCTCCAATCCTTAACACCTTTAACAACCCAAGCGAAAGGGAAAGAGGGATGCCCGAAGGCAACGTGGAAATCGTGAATCATCACTTGTAAATTATTGGTTTCGGCCATGAGAGTCACTCGCATAAAATAAAACCTGAGTGTATTCGACTCAGGTTTTATTGTCTGTTGCCAATGTGTTAAAGGTTACGCAAAATTAACGTAATTCAAACCTGCCACCTGAATCGGTTCAGATTCGTGCGAAACCAAGATAACTTGCTTAATCTTGTTCGCTTCCACTAGCCTCGCTAATGATGTCCACACTGCCGCTGTTCTTGCCGAGTCCATTGACGCATCAATCTCGTCACCGATTAACACACTAAAGACCGAATGCGTTAGCACTTGGCCAAGAGCAATGCGGAGAGCCAAGTTGATGATACTGGCTTCACTGCCGCTAAAGGTTTCAACAGGTCGGTAACGGTCAGCTTTCATGGCTTTGATGCTAAAATCATCTAACATCAACACTGAACTAATCACACCCTCTGACATCAAACTGGCTAAATGCGATGCCGCTGTATTTAGCGAGGGCAACAAATGATTTTTGATGTCATTCTTGGCCGCTTTTAAACCCTTAACCGCGAGAGTGTAATCGTCAATGGCAGCAGCAAGCCCCGTTAATTTCTCTTGCCAAAGGTTTCTTTCGGCCTGTCGCTGCTCAAATATCCGACACGCTACCTCGTAATTATTACAAACCTTATCAAAGGCAACGTAATCGGCATAGTTAACGGTATCGGCTTCGAGTGCTACCAACTCACGGGTAATGCGAGTGGCATTAGCAAGGTTTTCGGTGTAGCTGTTTTGCAGGATTCTAAACCTAGCCCAAGAGCCTCTAGCAGTGTGGGCTTGAGATATTTCGTCTTTGACCTTTTTAAAGGTATCGCTGTAGTCAGTGGGTGGGTGCTGCTCAAGTTTCTGTAACTTGCGGGGGTAATCACCAACAATCCAATCTGTGTACGACTCACGAAGTTGTAAAAGTAAGTTGTAATCTAACTCTTGAGGTTTCTCAATTTGCGGGGGAAACTTATGAGCGAAAAAAGACCTCGCTATATCCGCTAACTCCCACAAACTATCCCGCTCTTGCGCCAACTTCTCCCGTTGAGGTACAACATCTGCCCAAATCTGTGACTGCTGCCAGAGTTCACGTTCACTCCACTTACACTCAGGTTTAGGGCTATCAGGTGTAAAGGCATAATCAGCAAGGTCTTTGTGGTTAACTAGAAAGTGTTCCCCACACTTAGGGCAGTCAACGTGTTCCGAATCCAGTATCTCTTTATATTGAACCCATTGATGTTGCAAGTCAATTTGGTTACTACCCTCTTGTATTTCTTCCTGCGTCAGCTTCGGCAAAGGGAGAGCCATTAAAGCATCAACTACTTTCTGGTAGTCAAGCAAAACTCGTCTATGATAATAGGCTTTATCAACTAACTCCTGCAACTGACCTAAACTGTAATTTTCAATCAACCCCTGATAAACCCCTAACTTTGGCTTTGCCGCTGCCATTGCCTTTAAGTGTTTCACCTGCTGTTCGTAATTGTTGAAGTGCTGCTGTTTTTCAATCAAGGCATCAGCCTCAGCATTCAAAGCGGTAAGAGCTTCGTCACTGACATCGGCAACGGCAGGGGCAACGGGTTCAACGAGGCGAAGGCTATTTAATTGGCCTTTCAAATAGTTGTGTTGATTATACGCCTTAGCCAATTCATTAAGCCGCTCGTCACGCGAGGCGACATACCCTTGGGGTGGTACTGGCACTTCCAATGGCGTTGCCAATACCGATTCCAAAGCCTTTGCCTCAGCCGTTAAACCGCGCAAGGAATCACCGAGTTCTTTGACTACGTTGTCAATGATGCCGAGACCAATGGTGTTTTCTAAAACCTTACGGCGGTCATCAGCGCGTAACACATGAGTCAAAGCCTTTACATGGTCTTGGCGAACGTAATTGGCCACGTTGTAAACTTTGCCGTTATAACCGAACAAGCGCAAGATAAAGGCATTAACAGCGGTAGTGCCAACGGCAACGACAAGGCCATTCTCAAGTAACTCGGTACGCTTTTTGCTCCGAACAATTTGATAGGCTTTGTTGTTGACGGTCAAGGTTAAATCCGTACCTAATGAAGGGTACTCTTGACCTGCCGAGGCGCGTAGAGCTTCTGTACCAAATAACGAGTAAGCGATAAGCTCCAAGATAGTGCTTTTGCCACGCCCGTTAGGGGCGTGAAGCAAATTAAAACCAGAGGTGAAACTGACTTTAGTATCGGGGACAGTCGGGTGCCCCCAAAAGGATAGTTTGTGAATCATTTTACTTTGCTCCAAGTAGCCTCAGATTTTTTACTCAAAGACTTCTGAATCCACTGTTGTAATCTGTCAAATTCATCAGGGTTAATCAGGATAGGGTTTATCGTTCTACCGTGTGTCAGGTAGTGAACAACATTAGCGATGCGGGTGGGGTAAACAACAAAGCTGGAGGTAATAGGTAACATTTTAGTTCTCCAAAGATTTATAATGTTCAATACGTTCGTGGATAAAACCCACAAGGTTTTCACTGACACCCACAAGGTTTTTGTTCAAGATGTTGGCTGTCGAAAATTCTTCGTAACCGACTTCAAGGTCAGATAGGTCATCGGCATCAGCCGCTAACATTTTCACTTGGAAGGACAAGCAATTGGGTACTGCCTCTACCCATGCCTCCCCCGATGCCACTAGCACTCGCAAGTTCACATCTTCAAAGTGGTTTTCGTTTTCAGCCAACAGTTCTTCAACTTCTTCTTTGCCGAGCGTTTGATATAAAGTTTCACCCTCTAGCTCTTCACCGTGGGCATAGGGTTGCAGTGACCCGACAGCTTGAACAGGGAGACCGAATAAGGTCACTGTCTGAGGTTTATGAATGTGACCTGTGTAAACTTTTGTCACACCTTTACGCGCTAACACTTCCGCAGGGATTAAATTGTGAGTGTCTTCACCGTGAGCGGTTAAATCCCAATGCCCTAACACATAATGGGGTCGGTCAGTGATAACCCGCACTGTCTCGGCCATGTCAGTGGCACTGACAGTGGCACTGTAAGGGAGAGCGGTGATAACAAGGTCTTTGTCAACGAGGATAGACTCGGCACGGTCTTGGTCGTAAAAGAAGATATGGTTATTAGCCATACACAGGTTCTTTAAAACGTCAAAACTTGAGACAAGGGTTAAGTCACGACTTTCGTCATGGTTTCCTTTCAAGACATGAACAAAAACTTCGTCAGTGGCAGCACTGTCTAAAATGTTGAAGACTCGCAGCAAAGTATTGTTATCGACTTGGAATTTATCAAACAAGTCGCCCATGATAACTAAATGGGTTTCGTGATGGGGGTAGCACTGCAAGGCATTACCCAAGTCGTGATATAGACTGGCTTCGCGGTCTCCAACACGGTTCAAAGGTACATTCGTTTTGAATTTGCGACCAGCGTGAACGTCACCGATTAAGGCGACAAAGGGCTTTTCGTTAATGATGGTGCGGAGTTGACGTTTCATCTTCTTGGTTCTCTTAAAAGAAAGCCCCCGAAGGGGCTAGGTTTATTTTTTAACACACAGAGCTTGAGTCTTATCAAAATCGGTGTTTCTCCTTAGCCAAGCACTCCCAGTGGTCATGCAATTAGCTTCGCTACTAAACTCGGCAGTGGCAATGCTACTGGTCATGGAAGTGCCTTTGTAAACGTCATAGTTATACAAAGTTAAAATCAAAATCCACATGGTTAATCACCATCACAATGAACAACGAGGCTTTCGTTTAAGGGGTAAACCTTAAAGTCTGACACCTTTGGAACATCACGCCATTCACCTTTACCACTAACGCCCAGAGGGTCAGACCAGTATTGTTGCAGGGTGATACTTAACCCATGTCTGGTGTTATCTTCTAACCACCGCAACTGCGGTGTTGCCACTAATGCTTCACATTTTGACATTTTTAACCTCTCTAACTTCTGTTCTAACTCGTTGTGAACCTAAAGCGGTCTCAACGAATCGTTGAATCACCACCTCGTAAACTTCTTGGTCTGCGAGGTCTTTTACGAAAACGGTAAAGGTACCGCCCTCGTAATTCCGTTTGTCTCTGTCGAGACGACTACCTAAGAAGTGACTTGCCGTAAACTTCACATCGACTTTCGGGTTATTCGTGGTGAATAATTCAAACGCCTCAGTGGGGTGGACACGGCAATGCCAGTTCTTTTGGCCTTCAAAGAGTTGTACCATTTAACAGTTTCTCCGCTTCGGTAAAGCTAACAGCAATGACATTGCCGATGGTAACGGGGTCAGCAATCTCGTGTGTGAGGAAATGGTTAAGGGCTTGTTGTAGTGTTGTTATTGGTATCATGGTTTTTATCCCACGTTTGATATTCAGGTACAAAAAGCCTTTCTACAGACTTTTTAGCACCGCTTACTTGACTATTTGCCCTTAAAGAACTTGTAACTTCTTGTGACCAAACCTCTTTAAAGTCAGGTGGAGCATCGTATTCACTAACAAAGATTTTATGACCTTGTGTGACCATTCCCCTGCACCACTCCCAAAACTCGTCAGAATTAAAACCGCCTGTTGAGTAGTTTTTGCTATTAGCGTAGGGTGGGTCACAGTAAACAATAGAGTTAGGTGGGATAACTAACTCTTTATAATCACAACAAATAAAATCAACATCTTTAAGATTAGGTATTTGTTTATCTAAACCGCGAATGCTCTCATCTATATAGTCCCTGACTGTTCCTATTTTTGTACTAGATTTACCACTGTAGCCACCATCAAAAAACCGTCCATTGGCACTCGCCATAAATCCAACATAACCTATGTACCAGTCTTCAAACTTACTCTTGTCGTTATTTTTAAAGGCTTGCCGCACTTCATCATAATGCTGCTTGCTTTGGTCAAAAGCAGGTGCTGGGTTATTTTGCAAATACTTATACATAGCAATTAAGTATTTATTATTGTCACAACCTATTCTCCCACCTCCCACCTTATCAATAACATTACAACCCCCGACAAAAGGCTCAACGAACACTTGATTAGCTGTTCGGTTTTTTAACATTAAAGCAAGTAAACTTTTTGCAATTTTAGATTTACTACCCATGTACTTCATAATACCCTCCCGATTTTCTGCCAATTCAATTCGATAAAACTGGGGTCGATAGCTTGAAACTTTTCAGTCTCTAATTCATAGGTTAAAGTGACTTGTTTGAGCCACTCTTGAACCGCCCAGTATTCAGTGGTACTTTCAACTTCTAATTGAAGAACTCCACTGACATCAATTCGTGCTTGCATTTTTAAGCTCCCCCATTTACAAATTCGCTGCCGTCACCTACATCGAAGACACCGAAAGCCTTAGCCTTAACCTCAGCATCAACGTGTAAAAGGTACTTCAACTGGTGAAGGGTATCGTCAATGGCGTTGTGCTTCTGACCGATAAACTCCAAAGAGTTTTTCTTGATAAACGGCACATTCGCGCCGTTACACAGACCTTCGGTGTAACTGAGCAAGTCTTTGCTGTCCCAAAACTTAAAGGGGAAAGGAACACCGCAATCAGCGAAATAGCTTTGCAAAAACATATAATCAAAGCCATTACGGTTGCCCCAAAACACGAGCCGCTCTTTGCCGAGCCAATGTGCAAAGGCTTGAATAGCGATTTTTGAGTCGAGTGATTTTTCGATGATGCTGTCGTAAATCGGCTGACGTTCAGGGTCTTGCCACCATGTCATTGTTGATGGGTCTTGGCTACGCCACGAGGCTGTGTTCGGATTCAAACAAATCTCAAACAGATTAGGGTCGTACTCACCTGTTTTCAGATTGAAGCGAACCGCACAAATCTGAATGATGTGATTACGGTCAGGCTTAACGCCTGTTGTTTCAATGTCACACATGATGTGTTGAAAGTAAGCGGGGTGCTTATTGGCTAATGGAATCATAAGGTGATGACCTTTAAAGTGGCAATGTCGATGGCCTTTGCAGGGGCTTCGGGTGGGGCAGGGGCAGGGTAACACTCCTCAACGGGTTCAGGCTGCTTACTAAAAAACAGGATAAAACCTAGAGCAAGAACAAACCCTAAAACAAAACACAAAACCATAAAGGCTTTAATAGCTTCGGCAAACATATTTAACTCCTAAATAGCTCGATAATCGGCTAAATCGTCAAAACGTAAAGATTTAATACCTTTGCGATTTGCCGTTAAGAACACCTCTGCGGGTATGTCATACCAACAGTTCTGAAAGATATTAAAGATGTAAAAGATGTATTGCTGTTTCTTTTTTGTAATCAAGTCAGCATAAACCCACTGTGAGTCCCGAATGCGGCGAAAGTCAAACCGCTTCTCATTGCTACATTCTTTGACCTCGGCAAAGCTAACGCCTTCGGCACTAACAAGAACATAATCACTCGGTCTTCGACTTTCGAGTTGTTGGGTATCGTGAGTGTCAATTAAACGGATGGGTAATACGTTGACAGCCTTCATCCGTGCTTCAAATGCGGATTCTGATTTAGTCATGGGGAAGTACCTTAATGCTTAATTGCATGAATCCAAACGTGTTGGACTAATTCTTCGTCTTGAAAAAGACTTAAAATTTCAGGGGTGATTTTACGAATTAAATCATTAAGCAACACAGGTTCTTCGTTTGAATACAAGCCAAGAAAGCGTTTATCAATCAAACCTGTAGTTGAAGTGAGTATCTCGGCAGTGACACTTAATGACCACTTAGCAGGGTGGGTCTGAGCCGCAAAGAAAGCCCCTTTAGTGATAATGTGTCTGCTGTCGGTGAAAGTTAAAGCATCGAAGCGAGCTTCGATACGCGGCGGTTTTTTATTCCGCTTCGGTTTTGTTTTTGCCATTTGGTTTGTCCTGTCAGTGGGGTGGGTTTTGACGTATAACTACGCTTTGCGATGCGTGTTATACGTCATTTTGGGGTGTAAAACGAGTTAGGCACTTGTACGCATATCGGTTAAACATTCATTTAACCGATTGATAAGTTCTTCTAATTGTTCTACATCAAGCCTTACTTCCATTTTTTGCTCAACATAGTTACCACCTGCATAATTTTGGTAGTAATCAGCAACAACTATTTCTGTTGTCTTTTCGCCTGTTGCGCGTGTTATCAAAACATCGCTACTTAAAATCTTAGCCATCATTCACCTCGTTCAAAAATATTTTACTAACTAAACGTGCCTAACTCGTCACTTAACAAGGACAACAACCCAAACATTTATTGCACTTTTCTATGCTTTTGGCATAGTCTCAGCTTTCAATATCAACGGGGTTGTTGCCTGTTAGTTCAATAGTTAGGGTTACTTACGAATCTAAATCCGCCTGTTCAGCAAAAGCCTCGCAAGACTCAGAGCAACTGCCTGTCTCAAACGTACTTCGTACTGTTTTCGCCAGTTGGTCGCGGGGCATTTCTTCGTATAGCTCGATAATAGAGCGCAAACTCATGTTGTTTCTGTACATGAATTCAGGACTAATAGTTCGGCTAGGTATCAGCTTTACTTCTTTTCCTTCAACCACTTTCATAAATTCGCTTGCTAATTTAGGTTCATCTTTTGCGGCTAAAGCGATTTTGTTAACCCCTTTTTTAATGCAGAATACACAGTTTCCAAGATGCTCTGGTATCTGCAAATTAAAGGGCATTTTTGCCCACCAGTCTAAAACATCTTGCTTTTCAAAGTCGCTAATATCAGCTAGGTAGCTGAAGCCGTTACGCGGCTTTAATCTCTTTGGCTCATCAACTCTTATCCCTAAAATGGTATGATAATTCCCTCTACCCCATAGGTTATTGGCGTACTTCTCAAAAGGTGTTGTTTTAAAGTTTTTGGTACAAAAAGCACCATGCATATATGGAGTGCTGTATTTTTCTAGCATATCGCGCCAAACATTCAAGTTATGGCCAATATCAGCAATGTCTATAATCTCGTAACCAACGCCAATACCCTGCTCTTGACTCACTTTTGCACGCAAGCACACCAAATTTAAGCCAAAATAATCATTACATTTACGCACAAAATCATAGGTTGCTGGATGCTCCGCGCCTGTATCCATAAACACAAAAACAGCATCAGGGTGTAATCCCTTAATCAAACTGCACAAATAC
>JACCDT011693803.1_pt1 | contig 10693 bp, 15 predicted proteins | sample 7446291 | NCBI WGS metagenome assembly JACCDT01 (sample SAMN15323446, study PRJNA562643) | freshwater metagenome | isolation source: river surface water | place: USA:Blue River Watershed | collected 2017-08-17 | reverse complement strand
CCGGTGATCTTGTTGCCGCCCATCGGCAGGTTCCCGGTCGCCGCGCGTGACCCGTCGGCGAGGAGCACGGGGACCCGGTCGACGGGACCGGGGAGGATGATGTCAGCGACGAGCTCGGCGAGCATCCTCGAGCCGACCGACGACAGATGGATGCCGTCGTTGCTGAGGTCGAGCGGGTCGGCGGTGTCGGAGATGTCGCCCATCGCCGCGTGGAGGTCCAGCAGGATCGCGTCGGTCGCGGCCACGGCGTTGAGGCCCGCTGTGTGCCACGCGTCCCACGCTCGCTCGTAGTTGTCGGGCGGCACGATCGCGATGACGGTCGCGTTCGGTGCCGCGGTCGCGATGGCGTCGATGAGCGTCTCGTAGTCGGCCTCGTAGTCGGCGGGCGTCGCCTGGTACACGTAGTCGTTGAGGCCGAGGAACACGACGACGCACGCCGGCTGGACGCTCTCGACGTGCTCGAGGGTGCCGGTCCAGGTGGAGCCGGTGTAGTAGCCGGAGTGCCCGCCCTTGTGGACGCGCACCCCGCTCGCGCGGTTTCCGGCGTGGAAGTAGGCGCCATCCACAATCGCCGTTCCCGACCCGGCGACGGTGAGGACGACGGCGTGCGACCCGTACGTCAGCGCGTTGGACGTCCATGACCGGCCCGAGTCGGTCGCCTGCCCGGCGGAGATCGTGCCGTCGGTCGTGTTGATCGTCGTCAAGAGCGAGCCGTCGACACGCACCTCAATGTTCGCCCCACCGGTCCGCTGCGCCGTGTAGTAGACGGTCAGCCCGTCACAGGTGTCGGTGTGCTCCAACGTGTCGCCGACCGCGAGGGAGCGGCCCCACTGCCCGAGGCCGGACGTGAGGTCGTTCGTGCCGTCGGTCGCGACGGTGCCGCCGCTGGTGCGGTCGACGTTCCCCCACCCGTACGGGTAGGTCCCGAGGATGACGTCGGAGCGCGGAGGGAGCCACCCGCGGCCGGGCGTTCGCGAGTTGCCTGCCCGCGACGCGATGAGCCGCTCGAACGTCGTGGGCCAGTCGGAGACGCCCATCGCGGTCGCCTCGGCGGTGCCGCACCACCCGGCAGTGACGGAGTCGCCGATCAGCACGATGTCAACGGGCGTCGAGGCGGACGCGGCGAGGGCGGCACGGAGGCCACGGAGACGGGCGTTACGGTCGAGGTTGTCGAGCGCCGCCTGCACGGGGGAGGTGACGATGGCGTCGGGTGCGACGGTCTCGATGTCCTCCGGGGCGTGCGGGCCAGCGGAGTCGGGGACGCTGATGTAACGCGTCGAGGTGGACCGGTCCGGGTAGGTGACCGTCAGTTCGTAGACGGTGTTTGCCGGGGAGGTGATGACGTCAGCGGACGCACCCGAGTTCGGGCGAACACCCGTGAAGCTGTATTCGCCTGCGCTGTTGACCTTCGTCCACGACTCCGCAACGACGGTGAGCGCGGTTGAGTACGCCTCCCGATTCGTGCCGTCGTTGGACGCGACGAGCTTCAACCTGACCTTCGTCTGCGCGAGGGTCGACGCGGAGCCTCCTGCGGGCAGCGCGAGCGTCTCGGAGATCGTTGCTGTCGCCATCAGAACTCCTTGCGTGCGCCGGGCAGAGCGGCGGCGATGGCGGTGACGCTGACGACGACGCCCTCGGTCTCGCCCTTCGCCAGCGAGGCGAGGCCCAGCACGACGAGCGCGACGATGCAGAGCGCGAGCACGCGTTCGGTCACGTTTCCTCCGGTTGGTCACCCGTCGCGACTTACGTCACTGACGGAAAGAAAGGGGTGCAACCCGCGGCAAGTAGCGCGATGGTTCAAGCGCTGACCCCGTCCCCACCCTTTTCCCTTGGGGGACGGGGTCGGCTTGCGGGTTTGGAGCGGGTCAGACTGCGGGGTAGCGCTCGAGCCTGCGGATCACCGGGTCGATGGCGAGGTGATGCACCAGCCCCGCGATGACCCCGGCGACGATCGGTCCTCCGACGGGATGCCGGGACACCTCAGCGACGAACGCCGAGATGGTCGGGCGGTGCGTGCGTGAGGCCCACACGTCAGCGACGACGGTGACTGCGAGGAGTCCGGCGATCCCGGCAACCGCCGGGGTCAGTTCGGCGGGAGGTAGCGGCCGCAGTGCGGGCAGTAGCCGCGCACCTGGTCGCGGTGCGAGACAGAGCGAGCGCAGCACTTGCACTCACCAGCCTTCACGTCTGACGATCCTGCTGACGGCCTGCTGACACAGGCCGAACCGCAACCCGATCTCTCGCTGCGACTCGGTTCCGTGCTCATACAGGTGCCTGATTTCGGGCGGGAGGTCGGCGAGGATGTCGCAGAACTTGCACCCGTGGGCCTTCGGTGCCTCGGCCGCCTCGAGATCCTCGAGGAGACCCATCACGCACCGCCGGCGTCGCCTGCGGCGCGTGCGCCGGCCTCGGACTCGTTGCGGTGCCAGTCGAGGTGCTTGTCGACCTTCAGGTCGAGGCGGGAGACCATCTCGTAGAGGGTCGGGTCGCCGGCTGGGCGGTTGTTGACCGCGTCGTTGACTGCTCGCGACGACTTCTTGGCGTGGTAGGAGTTCCAGGCGCCGAAGACGCTGGGCAGTGAGACGGTGACGAGGGCAGCTACGACCAGTGCATCGGGTGCGCTGAGCACGCCGAGCACGTCACGCTCCGAGCTTCTTGGCGATGCGTGCCAGGAGCGGCAGGGATCCCTCAGGGTGGCCCCAGCCTCCCTTCACGGCGAGTGCTTCGAGGTTGGCCGAGACCGTCGCGAGTTGCTTCTCGACGGCCTTGAGCCGAGCGTCTTGCTCGGGGGTCATGTCATCCTCCGTAGGGGGGTTCGGAGTCGGTTTGGGGGTGCTGCCAGCGATCCCGGTTGCGAGCTGCGCCTGCGTGCAGACGATCTCGAAGTGCATTGCGTCCTTGTTGGTGGCGTAGTCGCCACCCCATCGCCAGACCTGATGGCCCGACTTCGTGCGGATGGCCTTGATGTCGGCGACCATCGCCCGCGGCATGTCGGTGACGAGCGTCCGGCCGTAGGGGTTGGACTGCCAGTTGATGTCCAGCGCGATCCCGTAGGCGTGGAGCGAGTAGCCCGTCCCGCCGGTGATGCGCCGGCAGTTGTAGGCCCCGGTGTCGACCGCGCGGGTCCGGTAGTCATAGCGGACGAGCACGGCGTTGAGCGCGAGGACCGCGTCGACGATCGACGGCCGCACCGAGACGACCCCGGCGCCGTGGAGGTGGACGCGAGCGAACGGACCGGTGCAGGGAGGTGCCCACTCCTGCCGGAGCTGCGAGGTCGACAGGGTCATCGCTCGTCATCCTCGTCGATCAGTTCGGGGTTCTCCCCGTGGGGTGCGTTGGCGTCGATGGCGTGGTCGACGATCTCGACCTGTGGTTCTTCGGCCATCAGTCTCTCCTCGTCCCGAGCACACGCCCGATCGCCACCGAGCAGCCGAGCCACACGACGAGCAGCACCAGCGCGATGAGCACGGCCTGAGCGTCGGACATCAGTTCCGGCCCTGCACGACTTCACGCATGGTCGGCCACTTCGCGCCCACCTTCAGGTTGCAGTCACCGCTCCCCCACAAGACGTACTCGCTCAGGTCCCACACCGTTGAGGTGCCGTTGAGGATGACGTAGACGCCCATCCCCTCGGTGACCGGCCACGTCATCTCTGAGACGTCCACGGTGATCGGGAAGATCACCTGTCCCATGATGTCGAGCTGTGTCCCGGCGGTGAGGAACAGCCCTTGCAGCGGGTCGTAGACGTAGATGGAGTCACCGGGGCAGATCCGTTGCCGGGGGTCGTCCAGCGAGATGCTGATGTCGATCAGGTTCTTCGTGGCGTAGTTGAACCCGAGTTCGGTGCTCGCCTGCGACGCGGCGTTGGTGTTGGACCCGAGGTCGGTGGACTCGATCACCTTGTTGATGGCCGCGACGTCGCCCGGCTCGAAGTTGTCGGGGAACGACGCGACGGTGGCCTGCCCGGAGTACGTCCCGTCGATCACGGCGACGTTCGTCGCGTAGTCGTCGTCATGCGCCGTCGCCCGGATCTTCCCAGCGACGACGAGGCGGATCACGTCGCTGATGGGTTCGCCCCAGTGGTCTGGCAGGACGAGCACCGAGGGGGTCGTGTTGAAGATGGACCCGTCGTCGCTGATGTCGAAGGTGCCGTCAGCGTTGACCCGGTACTCCCAGTTCAGCACCCGAGCGACGCGGTCGATGAAGGCCCGCGACGACTCGAACCCCGTGGTTGACGCCCAGATCGGAGAGGCCGACAGCGACGAGTAGGTGCCGAGCGTGAGTCCGTTCACGTAGGTGCCGAACAGCACCGTGAACAGGTCGGAGATCATGTCCTGAGCCGACGTCGCGCCCGTCACGCCCGAGGTCGCGGGGATCGGCCCCTTGCCGTCCTCGTCGCCGAGCCACGCCATGATCGACGGACCCCACAGCTTGCAGAGGTTGTTCGACCGCGCCCGGAGGACACCGGAGTACGTCGCCTGCGCGAGCACCTCCGCACGCGACAACCCGTCACACCGACCGGGGGTGATGCACACCGTCGACCACGTCGGGATGTTCTCCACGATCGACCGCGGGGCCGCCTGGTCGAGATCCAGTTCCCAATGGCCGCACGCCATCAGCACCTCGGTGACCGAGCTCACTGGCGCACCCCGGAGAATCTCTCGGTGATCTGCTGGGCGGCGAAGAACTGGTCCCGCACCGAGGCGGTGTCGTTCTCGCTCGTCGCGGAGCCACCCTCGAGGATCACGCCGATGCCGAACCGGACACGGTCGCTCGCCGTCGTCGCGTACATCACGCCGCTACCCGGCTGCTGCGCCGGGGGGTCCGACAAGAGGAACCGGTAGTTGTCATCCGTCGGGCCTGAGCGGAGCGTGCGCGAGGTGTGGACCGTCGTGCACGTCGACTGCTCGACACCGAACTTCACATCGGTGTAGGCGCTCTCCTGCGACATGACGATGTCAGCCCACGCCGCGCCTCGTCGAAGGGTCGTGTCGACGTGGATGATGTAGCCGGCCGACTCCCACGACCAGCGCACCGAACAGACCTCAGCGTCGTTGCGGGTGATCCTCGCGGCGTAGAAGGCGTCAGGGTCCAACGCGGTGAGCGCGGAGACGCCGTCCCAGTAGCCAACCTTCAGGCCGAACGGCGTGCCCCAGTTCGACGCGGTCGCAGCGGGGAGCGTGACGGTGAACGAGTCCGACCCCGTCGCCATCCCGATCTTGATGATGCCGTTGTCGAGCGTGACGTCGAACGGGGTGAGCGTTGACTGCCGACCCACGACGGTGACGCCGCCGATCTGCACCTTCGGCGCCATGTTGAGGTACGAGCCGGCGGCGATCGTCCACCGGGCGTACCGGTCGTAGAAGCCGGCGCCGGTCATCACGAACGCCGTGCCGCCCGGCCCGACGCGAGTGTCGGTCGTGATGCTGCCGGTCGCGTGGTTCACGGCGATGTAGTCGTTCGGGATCGCGTACCACGGCACCGGAGTGACGCCGCCGCCCGGCTCGTTCGTCCGGTCGGCGCCCTTGCACGACGCTTCGATCTCCGCTGCGCGGTGATGCGGGAGCGCCTCGAGTTCGATCTGGTAGCCGAACACGCCCGACGACAGGGTCACGTCGTTGTAGGTGACCGCGACCGAGCGCACCCGGTAGAAGCCGTTCACCGTCGAGTCCTCGGACCACGCGACGGGGACGATGGTGCCTTCGAGCCAGACCATGTTCTCGCGCTGCTGGGTGGCTTCGGCGACGGACGAGCCGACGTAGTCACCGGAGAGGCTGAGGGCCATTCGGGAGCGCGACAGGGTTGCCGTGTCGACGAGGTCGACACGGCCGACGTTGAGACTCATCGCAGCGCCAGCTCCCTGCCTCGGGTGGACTCGGTCACGACCTCGGCGAGCACCCGGCCGTCCTTGAGGACGAGGTAGACGGGGCCGCCACCCATGCCGGACTCCTCACGGACGACCTTCCGCATCAGCGCCTCAGGGGTGACGATCTCGGGTGTCGTGCGCGAGTCCTCACCGATCAGCCCGAGCGTCGGGCCGAACACGACGCCGCCGTTCGCAAAGCCCTTCAGGGGGTCTCCCCTTCTTGCCGCACCCGACGTCGTGCCCTGCGTCGTCATCGACGAGCGGACGATGAGCCCTAGATCCGGCGTGTTGACCGAGCCGCCGCCGTAGGTGCCGAGCGGTCCGAGGTCGATGGTGGGAACCGAGATGGAGAACTGGTTCCACATCGTGATGATGGAGTTGATCATCGCCGCGAAGCCGTCCGCGATGCCGTTCCACAGTGAAGCGCCGACCGACGCGACCCACGCGACACCGTCGGTTTCGATCCATTCGACGAGGGCGCCCATCGCGTAGCCGAAGCCCTCGATCAGCAGCGGGGGCAGGTCCGTCGCGAGCCACTGAAGCAGCCCGAGGAACATCTTCGAGCCCTCTTCGACGATGAACGGAGCGCCGGTCGAGATGAACCAGCCGCCGATCGTCGTGATGAAGTTCCACAGCGCGTCACCGAGCTGCGCCTGAAGCGGGACGAACCAGCCGAGGAACGAGTCGACCCAGCCCTGCCAGTTGGCCTTGATGTACGGCCAGCCCTCGTTGATGAACCAGTCGCCGATCTTCGGCAGGATCGCCGACAGCGCGTTGAGCACCTCGGTCCAGATCGCCGGGGCCGCCTGGATCTGTAGCTTCCAGCCCTCCACGAACAGGTTCCACGCCCCGGCGGCGATGTCCTTGAGACTGTCGCCGATCGCGGGGGCGAAGAACGCGAGGGTCTGCTTCAGGTTCGTGAGGACGCCGGGCAGCCCGTCGGTCTCGAACGCGTTCGCGAGGTTCGTGAACACCGGCCCGAGGAAGTCCATCGCGCCCGACACGGCCGGCAGGATCGTGTCACCGACGAAGTTGGCGAGCGCCGTGGAAACGGTCCGCTTGAACGACTCGATCTTCGTCCCAGCGTTGTCGGCGAAGGTGTCGCCCATCTTCTCCGCAGCACCGGTCACCTCACCGAGCGCCTGCGTTGCCGACGACGGGTCCATCGCGTACAGCGAGTCGCCGAGGTCCTCTGCCTTCGTGCCGAAGAGCTTGACCGCCGTGGCGTCTCGGAGCACGGGGTCCTCGATGGCCCGCAGCGAGTCGAGCGTCAGGTCGAGCGCGGCCTTCGCCCTGTCACCGCCAGCGGCGATGTCGGCCGCCATGTCCGACGACGAGATCCCCATCGAGGCGTAGGCGTCGACGGTGGTCTTCGACCCGTCGATGGCCCGAATCGAGAACTCCTTGAGCGCGTCCGCGGCGAAGTCGGAGTCGCGTGCGCCCGCCCTCATCGCCTGCGAGATGAGGCCCGTCGCAGCAACGCCGTCGAGGCCGAGGTCGCGGAACTTGGTCCCGTACTCGTTGATCGTGTCGAGGTAGTCGCCGCCCGTGTCGGCTCCCTGCTGGAACCCTCGGGTGATGATGTCGAACGCCTCGTCTGCGTTCTTGGCGAGACCGTTGCGCATCAACTGCCCGGCCGCGCGGGTCACCTCGTTGACGTCCTTGTCGAACACGGCCGCGAGGTCGAGGGCCTTCGCTGACAGGCTCTCGAGCGTGCCGTTGTCGACATCCTCGGGCACGACGCCGGCCGTGAAGATGCCCCGGATCGCTTCGTTGACCTGGCCGAGCGACTCGCCGTACGCGCCGGCGTAGAGGTCCCCGGCCACCTTTCCGAGATCCTCGGCGAAGGCTGAGCCGTCCTCGATGCCCATCTGGGCGTAGAGCTTGTCCATGTTCATCTCGTTCGCCATCGCGTCCGAGAAGCCCTTGACGAACGCCGCACCCGCCAGCGCAGCAGCCGCGGCGAAGCCGGCCGCGAGGGCAGCGCCCCACGCGGCCGTACCGCCCCCGGCGAAGTCGTCCATCGCGCCCGACGCGTCATCAAGTGACGAGTCGAGCTGCGAGGCGTCGCCGTTGATCTGGACAGTGATCGCCTTCTTACCGACCACGGATCACCGTCCCTTCTTCTCTTGCCACTTCGCGAGGGTCTCGAGGAACACCCCGGCCTCTTCGCCCGTGAGGTCGTCGATCTCCCACGGCTTGATCCCGAACCAGTGCGCCAACACGGGCAGGTGCCTCCGCAGTTGACGCCTCAGGCTTCCGGGGCTTTGGCGTCCTGCGTGGTCGCCTCGACGTGGCAGTCGTCGTCCAGCTCGGCGAGGATCTTGTCGTACGTCGCGCCCTTGTCCGCCTGACGGAGCGCGAGGTACATGATCGCTGCGAGCGCGAACCGGGGGAACGAGCCGCTGCGGGTCGCCTCCTTCAAGTCCGCCATCGTGAGACCCGACTGCTTGTAGAGGTCGAGTTCGTGGCGGGACGTGACGTCGGCGAACGAGAAGAGGTAGTCGACCCCGTTCACGTTCAGACCGAGTGTCACCCCTTCCGGCTTGGACTTCTTCGCTGCCTTGGGTGGGGGCATTTCGCTGCTACTCCAGTGGTAGGTCGGCGTTGGAGAACGCCTCTTCGATGGCGTCGCGGTAGAGGTCGACGACCTCGTCTTCCCGCTTGCGGAGCGTGTCGTTGATGGCGTAGGGGCCTCCGCTGCCGCCCCACTTCCAACCGGTCCCGACCCACGCCGGGAACTGGTCCTTGCCGCTCGACCGGTACTTCTCGGACGCGTACCAGCCACGGCGCCCCTTGACCCCCCAGAACGCTGCGAGAGCGAACGGGACCTTCTTGTCGCGGGTGATGCGCACGAAGGCGTAGTCGTTCGTGGAGCCGCCGAGGAGGGCCTTGGACGCTGCCGCCTGCATCCGTGTGCCGGCGCGGGCCTCGGTCTTCGCCCAGCCTTCGACCTTCTTGCCGATCCGCTGGTTGGCGTTGCGGACCTGTCTGCGTGTCTCGACGCCGGCCTCGCGCAACGCGCGGGCCATGTCGTCGGCGCCCTCGACCTGGATCGGGTTCCCGACAGGCTTGATGCGCCGACGACGCTTCGCCATCAGGGAGTCGAGTCCACCGAGACGTACGCGACGGTCACCGGGCTGTCCGACCCGTCGTAGAGGCCGCGACCGGTGAGGGTCTGCATCAGCGGGTCGGTGCCGGACACGTTGGCGTCGCTGATGTCGTCGAACCGAGCGGAGTCGATCGTGATCTCGAGCTCCGGGTACGTCGTGGTGCCCGCGAGGGTGGGGGCGGTCCACGTCGCGACGATCGCTGCGAGCGCTCCCGAGCGGGTCGTCGAGATGACCCGGTTGTACTGGGTGAGGTCCTCGAAGTCGGCGGTCAGCGAGAAGGTGATCTCACGGTTCTTCGCCTCCACCGGCTCCTGCCGGAGCGTGGACGGCTGGATCTTGTGACGAGCCGTGTCGAGGCCGAGGTCGACCTCCATCGAGAACGATGTGACCCCGACCGAGGAGCCGCCGACGGTGATCGCGCCACCAGCCCACGAGAGGTTCTCCATGCTCGTCGGGTACGACGCCGACGCGAGAGCCGTCGCGGTCACGCCGGTCTCGAAGACCAGGTCAGCGGTGAAGACGAGGTTGCCTTCGACGTCGCACTTGTAGCCCCACTTCGCGACCTTGCCGCCCTCGTAGGTGAACGCCTGATCGGTGCCGGCGGGGTGGCGTGGCCGGTTGACCTGCAGGGTGAAGCCCTGCGCGAGCAGCGTCCCGAACGTGCCGGTGTGCGTGTACGTCGAGTCGGTGATGGACCCGGTTGCGACGGCGCCCATGCACTGCTCGAGCCACCAGCCGAAGCCCTTGGAGAGCACGTCCAGCTCGATCGAGCCGGCGGCGCCCTTGATGTAGGGCGTGAAGCGGTCGTTGCGCTGGACGCGCTGACCGGACCGGAGCGCGTTGGACTCGACGCGCCCCGTCTCCATCTTGATGCTCTCGGAGTTGAACTCGAAGAACCGGTCGACGACGACAGCGGTTCCCCAGGTGGACTCAGCCTTGACGCCGAGCTGGGTTTCAAGCGGCACGGGCCGGCTCCTTCTTGGTGGTGGGCTTCTTGGCTCGCTGCCAGTTGTCGGGCTGCTCGAGGAGCTCCGCCGCGGCGCTGTCGGGCACGGAGATGACCTCGCCGCGTGTGGCGGTCCGCCACACGGCGCCCTGCTCGAACTCGACCGCGTCGAACGGGCCGACGTAGGTGATGTCGGTCATGTCTGCTCCTGTTGGGGGTTCAGGTGAGGCGGGCGCGGCAGGTGATGAGGCCCTCCCACCACGCGACGTATCCGGTCTCCGTGGGGGAGACGCGAGGGCCGTCTGAGCGGCCGTCCTGCATGGCCCACATCAGGCCGGAGAGTCCGTTGCCGTCGAGCGCCAAGGTCGGGTTGTCCGCCAGGATGTTCTCGACGGTCGCCCACATGGACTCGATGAGTCGGGCAGCGTCGAGGCCGTATTCGTCGTCGGGGGCAACGTGGACCGTGGCCCAGACCTGTAGGTCCCACTGATCTGTCCGGTGCTTCCGACCGGCACGCATGTGCGCGACGGTCTGGCCGTCCTCGCCGGAGGGCTGCACCCAGAACGCCGGCTCGCCGACGTCTTCGATCGGTGCGCCGTACCGCACGGTGGCGTTCGCGTTGGCGGGGTCGGCGATGAGCAGCGCGATCATGCGCTCAGCCGAGTTGACCCGGATAGAGGTGGCCGCCATCAGCCGACCGCCGGCGGGCGGAAGCGATAGGCGGGTGAGGCGAGGAGAGCGTCGAAGCTGAGGATGCCGGTCGGGCGG
>JACCDT011138028.1_pt1 | contig 10695 bp, 4 predicted proteins | sample 7446291 | NCBI WGS metagenome assembly JACCDT01 (sample SAMN15323446, study PRJNA562643) | freshwater metagenome | isolation source: river surface water | place: USA:Blue River Watershed | collected 2017-08-17 | reverse complement strand
TATGGTATACTAATGAGTGCTATGTTCAATATCAAAAATCTTTCGTGGAACCTGCTTGTGGTAGGGGCTTTTGGTGCCTCACTCTTTTTTGCTGTGGCGCCCATGACTCACGCCGAGGATGACCCGGATGAGATAGAGGAGGATATCGAAAAGACCGAGAAGAAACTCAAAGAGGCCGAGAAGAAGTACGGCATCCTGGAGAGTAATCTGAACCACATTAGCTCGACTCTTACCTCGACCCAACAAGCCATCCTCCGAGTCCAGAATCTTCTCAATCAGACTTCGCAGACCATCGACGAAAAGGAGATTGAGATCGGTAATTTGGACCAACAGCTGAACCTTGAGAAGAAGGTGCTGACGGGGCTACTTCAAGAGCTCTATCTCGCTGATGCGACGCCGCTTGTCGAGGTAGTATTGTCTGAGAATGATGTCATGGGCTTTCTCCAAAATGGTGATGGACTCCTCTCGACCCAGGAAAAGATTGTCGAGCTCATCGACGAGATAGCCAGCACCAAAGATAAACTCTTGGAAGAAAAGTCGACCCTTGAGGAGGCCAAGGCTGACCATGAAGAGCTCCTCGCAATTCAGAACAAGCAGAAACAGACCCTGGCCTATCAGAAGAGCGAGGTCCAAGAAGACCTGGAGGATCAGGCGACCACCGTCAACCGCCTCAAGAAAGAACTCTCAGAATTGCAGGGCGATTTGAGTACCATTCTCGGCAAGTCGTATAACGCCAAGGATATTGAGGAGGCTGTGGATTTCGCGAGCAAGAAAACCGGCGTGCCCAAAGGTTTTCTCTTTGGGGTACTCAAGATGGAGACCAACCTGGGGGCGAACGTCGGAGGCTGCACCTATGCTCAGGTAGAGGATGGAGCCGAGAAAAGCTACAAGGCCAAAAAGCTTGGAAAGACCGCCTGGAACACGTTTCTTCGTCGGCGAGATATATTTAAGACGATTACCAAGGAGCTCGATATCGACTATCGCAAACAAAAAGTGTCTTGTAACCCGAGGGGTTACGTCGGGACGGGGGGAGCGATGGGTGTCGCTCAGTTCATGCCTGATACCTGGGTCGCCTACAAGGCAGCGGTGTCGTCTGCGACCGGGCACCGACCACCGAGCCCATGGAATCTGACCGACGGAGTGATGGCTATGGCCCTCAAACTCGACAAAATTCCTGGTGTAGATCAGGGGAATCGCTCGGCCTGGAAGAAGGCAGCTGCCGCCTACCTCGGAACGAGCTATGCCCCGTACATCAACGGTATTCTCTACTGGGCCGACAACTACAAAAAACTGCTGTAATCAGCTATTTTTTACTTGACCCCGCACCTTTTCTTGAGAGGAGTAGTCTTCATGTACCGTGCGTGAGCCGATAGGCGACTCCGTCTTACAAATTCACCCTTACCACCGGTCGTTATGGGAAAAGGTGCGGGGTTGACAAAAAGGCTGAAAAGTGCTAATTTGCGGGCAACGAGGAAGGAGGGGTAACACCCCTTTTTTCAACCTCGCCTAGCTCCGTTAAGCCTGGTAAAACAGGCCTTAACAATTTGCAAATCCAACTTTGGAGACCCACCATGGTCGCTTCAGCACGTTCGTTTTCTCGTTCGGCCGTAGCGGCCGCGGTAATTCTCCTGGTCTCGGCTTGTGGCGGGGGTGAAACCCCGGAACATGCACAGGCCCAATCGGCTTCACCCGAAGTCGTCCAGGCCTTGAGTGGCCCGGCCGTCCCGGCTCGCGAGAAGATTCTCGCGGTCTCAGCGCCGGTGTCCAAGTCTGGTTTCAGCCTCACCGCTGATATCAAGTTGGCCGGGACTGTTTCCGCTGAAGAGCGGGCGCAGAAGCAGGCCACGGCAAGCGCTGTGTTGCCTCTGGCCACCAAGGCGGCGAACGTCTTGAACTGGGCGGAGGTCCAGGTGGGATTGAAACAGTACTTCCCGACGGCGCAGGTGTCGCAAGATATCTGCATCGCGGAAGGCTGTTTTACCTACCGGCTGTACCCGGAAACGGGGAACATCGTCGGGATCAAGATGGATGGACCGGATGCCGGGGGGATTTACCTCTACGGTCCGTACGTGGGGAACGCCCTCACGCGCTACGCTCACGTCGACGACAGCACGTTTCGGTGCATCGCAGATGTCGACAGTTGTCGGCCCAAGGTGGTCAGTACCTCCCCATCGAACGGTGCCGTCGACGTGTCCGCCAAGGGCACGGCGGTCAACTTCGTATTCAGCGAGGCCATCAACTGTGCCGGAGTCAACGGCACCGGTGAAGTCGGTTCCGAAGTGAAGGTGATCGTCACGATCACCTGCCAGCAGGCCAGTCGGACCGTGACCGTCACTCCCAAGGACAATCGGTGGCCCTTTGGCATCGAAGCACGACTCGCTATCACCGGCGTCCAGAATCTGGCTGGCTATCCGAGCCTGCCAGTGGAGGTCGCGTTCAAGACCAAACCGGTCCAGGTGACCCCAGCGTTCTTCGTTGGTGACTGGGCCCTTCCGGATGGTTCGAATGCGGTCCATGTGATGAACCCCAAGACAGGAGCCATCATCAAGGAGATTGACTTCTTGGGTACGCCGGGTTTCAGTCCAGCACATCACAAGGTAGTGGACCTGCTGTCCGGCTATCTGGTGGTTTTTCCGGTGGGTACGCGCCAGGTCTACTACGTGGACCTGGAAGATTACCAGGTGACGAAGCAGGATATCGACACCGTGGGAAACACGGAGTACGTCCTTGAGGGTGCCTTTCTGCGAGGAGGAGATGTCTGTACTGCTATCACTCGTAGCTTCGTCTTCGATGCAGCAGGGCATGGCACCCTCGTGTCCAACAACCAGCTCTCATGTTGGAATCGGACGACCAAGGTGCGGACAGTACTGACGGCCAAGAACTCGCTCGCCGAAGAAGCGATGCGGACGTTCAAGGTGAAGGTGGGCCCAGATGGCAAGATCTACCTTGTCAATGGGCTGCAGTCAGCTCACGACAACGGGACAGGTATCTGGTCGCCGGGCACCGCTGGTGAACTCCGCGTGCTTGATCCGGCCACTTTCGCGCTCGTGCGAAAGGTGTCGGTAGGATCGGTGCCGGTGGACTTCGTGGTGCATCCTACGTCGGGAGACGGATGGGTACTCAATGGCGGGGACAAAACCATCTCGGTTGTTCGTTCGAACAATCAGGTGGAGACGTTCACTCCGGCGGGTTACACCAACGAGGCGCAACGTCCTACTGCGATTGCGCTGGATGTGGCCAAGGGACATGCCTATGTGGCGGACAGCTACAACACGGTCTTTACCTACGACGTCGCGACCCGAAAGGAGGTATGGCGTCTGGTGATTGGCTCGGCATTCACCTCACCCCAGTTCATCGGGGTGTACAACGGCGAGATCTGGACTTCGAACGCTGGTAACGGTGCTTCGTCAATGTCCGTGATCAACCCGGATACCTTTGCGTTCCGCACGATCACTGGCTTCGGCTACTATCCAGGCCCCATTACCCCGTTCCTGCAGTAGGGATCGGGAATTCTGGTGCAATGCCCATGCTGAGGTGAATAACCTCGGTGTGGGCTTTTTTCTTTTCATACTTTTTGTGGTATAGTGTCATCAAGCAGAGTCTCTGCTTTTCAAGTGATACTAAAATAAAAAACTATGAGCGCGTCTCGATGGTCGTTGGGGATATTTTTGATAAGTACGTTTTTCTTTTTTGGGGTAACAGTTGTGCGGGCGGATGAGGAGATGGCGAATACCCCTTTTGATGGTGCGGACCTGAGCTATGCGTCACTCTCAGTGGTGGACACTCGACTTGACTCTGTCGAGGGGAATCCCGATCTCGTCCTTTCGGCCAAGCTACAGAATACAGGTAATGATACACGGACCTTTCGGGCCAGTGTCGAATTTCGAGGCCGTGCCGAGTCGAACAAAGATGACCTGGCGCGAGTGTATGGACTTGAGACGTATACTATTCCTGCCCAAGGAGAACAGAACATCGCATTTTCTGTTGAGCGATCGCGAGCGCTCTCAGGTGCATATGGCGCTTATCTCGTCATTGGTGATGAAAAGGGGAATATCGTATCACAGACCAGTCTCGGGGAGAAGCGTTTTGATGCCACGGAAAAGGTAGTAGTGGAACGTTGCGCCTTCGGTCCAAGTGATGGAGACAATGGCGTTATCCTGCCTGCCGAAAGTCAGCATGCAGAAATCATGGTGTCTTGTGATGTTTCAGTGAAAAATGGCAGTCTCGAGAATGCAACTCTCGTGAACCGAGCTATTGACTCGAGGACGGCTCTCCCTGTGGTGCTGAGTGACAAGGCTATCACGCTATCTTCGGTGGCAGTACCAGTGCGGTACACGGTACCAGTCTCAGTAGAACCGGGACAGTATCAGTTGGAGGTGGTTGTGGTCAATGCACGGGGTGAGGAGGTGAGTATCCCAGCTCGGACCTCTCTCCGCGTATATGGGAATGGCGGAAAGATATTAGGCTTGAGCGAACTGAAAAGAGAGGGTACTCAGTCAGTAGCACTTACCGTTGGAGCAGCGGTCGAGCTCGCTGATGGTGCGGAGTATACCCTGTCATACGCTCTCCTCTCGGGCGGAGTAGCCTGTGGTGAGCCAGTCTCGGTCATGGTCCAGAATACCAACCTCAAAGAGGCTGTACTCCAAGTAACCAAGAATTGTGACGCGCCAGTCCTCTCGGCAACCCTCCTCTCGGACGGGAGTACAGTGCTCGACCAGGCTGAGAAGTCCATCAGTCCCGTAACTGGTATGTCTACATCTATGGTGAAAACCGCGTTCTCTGATGGTATCTTGACCCGGCTCCCTTGGATAATCGTCGCTGTCCTCGGGATGTTCGCTGGTTACTTTATTTGGCAGAAGGAGCGACTCCGTCGGATGACGCCAGTATGGGCACTGGCCCTCGTCTCAGTATTCTTCGGATACTCTGTGGATCGGGTGCAAGCTGCAGGGACAGGGTTTACACTCCTCTGTGATGGAGCAGTTCAGACTTGTCCTTTTGATGCGACTGTAGACTATGGTTTTTGGACTGACAAGGATGTGTATACGCCTGGTGAAACAGTGAGGATCACTATGAGTATTGCGAGTGAAGATCATCCAGTACCGATAAACAATCTTTGTCCCGATGTTCGGATGCGTATTAATAACGGGAACAATAGTTCAGACTTGGTATCTAGTTGCTATTCTGCGAATCAGTTTACGGCAGGTCTTGAACTGAATCTGACCCAGACCGCCCCGATGACAACAGGAGTTTTCACTATTGGAGTGACGGTAGGACAGAACGGCTATACTTCACCTGCACCACGAACTATGTCAGGTCTCAGTGTCGCGGTAGCACCAACCCCGACGGCCTCACTCAATATTTCGCCAACAACTGCGGACTTTCCAACTGTTATAACCTACACACTCTCGTCGACGAATGCGCAAAGTTGTGAAGTAGTCCAGATATCCCCTACGACACAGACATTTGTTGATAAAAGTACCAATACCACAGGGACCACTATCCAAAGCCAGGTAGCGGTAGGGTCATACCAGTTCCAGACCCGTTGTTGGTCGGGTACCAATGGGACAGGTAATGTAAGCTCGACTGATACAGATAGTCTCACGATCAATACACCGCCAGCTCAGCCAACGGCCACTTTTACAAGTCTTCCGGCCTGTTCTATCGATGATGGACGATCAGGTTGCAATACGACACTTTACTGGACATCATCCAATGTGACGACGGTAGTACTTACTAACTGTGCAGATGTCCTATTGACTTCTACCGGTTCTGGTCCGCGTTCATACTCACCAGTGTATGTACCCTATAATAGTGGTTGTTATCGGTTGCATGATGGGACGCGAACCGGACCAATTCTCGCGCAAGGGAATGCGAGTGCGACCTGCTCTGGTCAGCCTTGGCAGGCCAGTACTGGGACCTGCGGCAATGTAAATGCTATCTGTGGTACGGCTGATGGGACTTTGGTCCCGGGGGGTATCTTTGATTTGTCAGTATATCCACAAATATGCCAGGCAGGAGATCCTGGGAGTCCAGACAGTTACCTGTCGACCGATACGATTAGCAATGACAAGAAGACATTTAGCACGGGAAGCTCCAATGCCTTTTTTCTGGGAACAGTCTGGCGGTGCGCCGGACTCGGGAATGGATACCATCAGTACTGTCGATTGTATCGAGAACCATTGTGTGGGAGCGCTACTGGAGGATCATATTCTAGTCCGCCTACAGATCCAACCTCTGGACTAAAGCAGGGGTTGTGCCAAGTAGGGACACCAACAACCGTCCAGACAAATTCAAATACCTATACTTGGCAGTGCGATAACCCTGGATCATCACCAGTCAGTTGCTCTGCGACGAGAACTGGGGGAGGGGCGACGGCTCAGATTACGGCGCGGGTAGTGGTAGCAGAGAATGATGCGAGCTGGTGGAAGAAATTCATTTCGCTAGTTACTGGTCGTGATCATACTGCGCAAGCAACTGGACCAGATGCTAATATTACGACCAACGGGACGGCAGCTATTGACTGGACTTCCAGTGGAACAGGTACTTGCTCTACCTTTGGTCCAGGAATGACAACAAGAAACAATCTTTCAGGTTCTCAGAATTTATCTGGAGCGACTCTCGGCGTCGGAACACATACTTATACGACCAGCTGTTCTGGAGCGCCAGTCGATACGGTCAAGGTCGTGGTGACAGCGGCGGGTGGTGGCGCGCCGAGTGGCCCTCCTGGGGATAACGGTGGATTCTTCAATGCTAGTCCCGCAGCCTGTGGAACAGGGACAATCAACCTTTCATGGAACAGCGTCTCAGGTGCAACGAGTTATCAGCTCCGTGATGGGAGCACTCAGATATATAGTGGTGCCAGTACCTCCTACAGTCATACCGGACTCACTGCTGGTTCAGCCCATAGCTATACCGTTCGAGCCACCAACTCGAATGGCTCGTCCGCTTGGTCTTCAGTCCAGAATGCTACAGCCCCGAGTACTTGCTCTGGAGGGGGATTTACGGTCAATCTGACTGCTAGTCCGGCCAATATCGTCAGTGGCTCGAGTACCCTCTCATGGACAACGGGCGGTAATCCGACCTGGTGTTGGGCGACTGGCGGTAACGAAGGTACCTGGAACAATACTTGGCAGTCTGTGTCTGGTGGTTCGCGTGTTGTCACGCCACCCGTGACTACTACCTACACGCTTGAGTGTGGTGACGCTTCGACATCAGTCTCGGATACGGCCACAGTGACCGTAGGGAGCGGTCCGATGCCAAATCTCACGTTTACAGCGACTCCAACCACAATAGTATCTGGTGGATTAAGTACGCTCTCTTGGACCACATCAGGTGGTGTCACTGACTGCTGGTCCACTGGAGGTAGTGATGTGACATGGAACAATACTTGGCAATCATCAACTGGAGGAACAAAATCAATTAGTCCTTCAGTGACTACAACCTATACTCTGGAATGCTGGAATGCTGGAGGTATCTCCACCGGCTTGAGCAGTGCTACGGTTATAGTGACTGGTAGTGGTCCTGTCGCGGCGGTCAATCTTTGTCCTGGGTCCGCCACGCTCGGTGTGGCGACCACACAGCAGTTCCGTGCCTATTATACGGCAGCGGGGGTTGCCTGGAATGGTTGTGGGTCGCCTAATGGTACCAATGTCACAAGCTCTGCGACATGGTCTAGCTCCGATACATCTGTAGCTACGATGAATAATAGTAGTTCAAAGGGCCTCGCGACTGGAGTAGCCACGGGGAGTGCGACCATGAGTGCGCTGTATAGTGGTCTGACTGGGACTGCCCCGGTCACGATCAGTTGTACTCCGACTAATACCTGTAGTAGCGCCACGTCTCAGACCAGAGCCACCAGCATCTGTGTAGGAGACACCTTTGACATCAACGATGGTTGTGGCGGGACACTCACCTGCTCCGGCACCCGCGTCTGTGACTACAATTGGAAGGAAGTCGCTCCATGAGATACGTGGTCAAGAATCCTCTTGATAGCGTCCATCCAGTGTAGGCTGGGAGTATCTCGATAGTCTCTCAAGAGATATGGTCATGTATCGCAATATTTCACTCGTTAGCACGAACATTTTCTATGTCACCCACCCCATGTACCCACACCCATCTTCGAACCCTCTTCCTCGGAGGCATCATGGGACTCATCATGAGTTTTGGACTGACCCCGAGTGTATCTCTTGCGACTGATGGCTGGGTTATTGACATGGCTCGTTGGGATGATACGAAAGGGGTGGTGCCATCAACGGCAACCATTAATTGGGGGGAGACTATTAGGATCTTATATCATGTCTCCAGCACGCCAAGTAACCTTTCTGATCAGCCTTTAGCCTGTGTTATCTCGGATAGTAGCGGATATTCAGAGATAATCCGTGCTACTTCAGGCTCTGAGTTCGGTGTTGAGTTGGGTAAAAAAAAGTATTATTACACCCCTACCCAAAACACTATCTATGAATTTCGCTGTGGATATGTCAGTAACGACTTATCTACCTATACGTCAGCCTCTCCAGTGGTCGATATTACGGTAGTAGGAGGAGGGAATTTCTCCTGTACCGGGCAAATGCCATATGGGGATAATGTCGAAGTTTATCCTAATGATACGGACAATGTAACGGGTAGTGTCGCATGGACCTATTCTGAAACGGATACGAATCAAAAATGTGAATTTCGGTGTAAAAGTGGCTATGTATACAACCCAGGTGGGCTTAACAGTGTATGTCAGGATTCGAATGGCACCCCTTCTTCTCCTACTATTCCCATCGATATAGATGCTAATCCTGATGAGATAGAGCCGGGAAACACCACGGAGATTTCGTGGGAGGCACCAGGAGCAGTGAGTTGTCAGATGAAGGCGGATTACGATCCAAATTGGTCTGACTGGCAAGATGTCTCTGTGAATGGGAGTATTGAAGGATGGCCGACCCAGACCGGGTATTATAATCTGCGGTGTCTCGATAGTAGTGGAGTAGCTACTGAGACCGGCTCTCATCCGAATGCGCAGATCAAGGGAGCTTTGGTGAAGGTTGGATACTTTACTACTATCGTCAAATTCTTTGCCTCGCCAGCCCCACCTCAACAGATCTACCCCGGCCAATCTGTTACGCTTGTTTGGGAGTTTAAACACGAAGCTTTTTTTGGTTGTACACTGTGGGATAATCGGAATATGAGTGGAGAGCCACTGGCCAGTCCATCAACAGCCAGTGGTACGCAGAAAGGATCATTGGTTGTTTCTCCTCAGGTGAGTACGGAATATATTCTGTTTTGTCAAGACCCTACCAAGTCAAGGGGTAGTGGTCCGAAAAGAGGAGTTACTGTCTTGGTAGAAGGTAACAATACCCCGCCTCCACCCCTCCCACCTGGCTCACCGTCACCAGGATCACCTCCCACCGACAACAGCAAATGTGACAAAGGCACCCCCAAATCAAGCTGTAACGACGCCACCGAAGAAGTGGTCGGTCGGACCAAAGATGGTACGGGAGTCTGCTGTCTGGCCAGAACTGGCTCTGAAGCCGTCCTCTACACTATTCCCATTAGTAACCCTCTAGCCTTTAACACCGTAGATGAGATTCTTACCTCTCTCTTAGGCTTCCTCCAAGCGATTATCGTCATCCTCTCTCTTATCATGATCGTGATAGGCTCCATAGTCTACATGACCGCCGGAGGTAATGACTCCAAGCTCTCTACCGGCAAACTCATCATTACCGCTGCCCTCATTGGTCTTGCCTTAGCCTTAGCAGCGCCGTCATTTCTCAAAGAAATTGGGGCTATCTTAGGCTGGGGAGCTGTTGATGGCTCACCAGCAGACAGTGCCAAGAGTATCACCGAGATTCTCACTGGCATCCTCAATTTCCTCCTCTCAGTCATCGGTATCATTGGTATTATCATGATGGTAGTAGGAGGCCTCATGTACCTCACCGCCGCTGGAGATGAAGACCGGATCAATACTGGCAAGTCTATCGTCAAATACTCCCTTATTGGTATCACCGTAGCCCTCGCAGCTCTGGTTATCATCTCTCAGGTGGCGAAGTTTTTTGGATAATCTGGTAATCCAGGGGGACTGGACAAGGGAGGGGATATCTGGTATCCTCTCTACACAACCAGAAAGTCCGAAGTTGCTCCCGCCCTTGCTCTGAGCCTGTTGAAGAGTCGACACTCTCGTGCATCAGGGGACCAGGAGTAACCAGCCCGCACGCGGAGGATTTTTTCTGTTGTGGGTTTTTTGATTAATTAGTGCTTAGGCTCGAAAGCTAAGAAGCTAACGAAGCTATAAGCTATAAGCTAGTGAAGTATGATCGAATACGAACTGTTTTACGTGGTAGGAGAGTCGAAGGATGCCGAGCTCGCTCGTATCCGAGAAGATGTAGCCAAGTTGGTGGTGTCGTTTGGCGGGACCTTTCTCCCAGCCGAGACCGAGGAAAAGCGTAAGCTCGCCTATCCGGTGAAGAAGGAAACCCGTGGCACCTATATCGCCCGGCGTTTTACGCTTCCCGACAAGGACGAGCGCGATGAGACTGGCGTGAACCCGGAGGTACACCCGCTCGTCGAGATCAACCGTGCCCTCCAGCTCTCGAAGGATGTGCTCCGCTTTCTCCTCTTGAAGGCCGATACGCTCCCAGAACTGAAGGCCATCCCACGTGAGGAGCGCCCGAAGACCGAGAGTCGTGGTAACCGCTACGAAAAGCGCGGTGC